>Ga0210395_10001470_pt1 | contig 18260 bp, 16 predicted proteins | sample IncBWH4OmetaG_FD_150861 | JGI IMG/M metagenome (GOLD analysis project Ga0210395, IMG submission 150861) | Forest soil microbial communities from Barre Woods Harvard Forest LTER site, Petersham, Massachusetts, United States - Inc-BW-H-4-O ...
TACCTTGGACGCGAAATTAGCGCGCACCATGGAGCCGCGTGCCGCGACGCCGCCGCGGCGACTAGACGCCTTGCGCCAATTGGTGAAAGCCGGCGTGCCAGCAACGGCGATGGTCGCGCCGGTCATCCCGGCGCTCAACGACGACGAGATCGAGCGGATCCTCGAAGCGGTGGCGGCGGCCGGCGTGCGCCATGCCGGCTACGTGCTGTTGCGGCTGCCGCTCGAAGTCCGCGATCTGTTCCGCGAATGGCTGATGACGAATTTCCCCGACCGTTACCGCCACGTCTTCAAGCTCATCCGCGACATGCGCGGCGGCAAGGATTACGATTCGACTTTTGGCCAAAGGCAGACCGGGACCGGCCCGATCGCCTGGATGATCGGCCGCCGCTTCGAAGTCGCCTGCGAAAAGCTCGGCTTCAACGCGGCCAAACACAAGATCACCACCGAGCATTTCCGCCCGCCGCGGCCGGGCGCGAAACAGCTCGATTTGTTCTGATCCGCAAACTGAATCCGGATCTTCAGCGCTGTCAGGCCGCATGCGCCTGTTGCCGGCGCGACCAGAACGGCCGGGCCGGCCAGCGCTGCTCGCTGGCGTAGAGGGTTTCGCGACGGGCACGATAAATCGACCAAACCTCTTCCAGGCGCAGCGCATAGGCGCCGAGCAACGCGCGCTCGCCGTCGAGCGCGGCATGGACCGCGTGGGCGGCGGCGCTGCCGGAATGCAGGGCGGCGAAAATGCCCTGGCCGGAAATCGGATCGAAGCTCATGGCGGCATCGCCGCAAGCGATCCAGCCTTCGCCGTAAAACGCCGAAAGCCTGGCGCCACCGGCATCGGCAGCGGGCAGCGCCTGCGTGAAGCACGTCGCGGCGAAAAGCGGCCCAAGGCCACGCGTCGCGGCAAGCGCCGCCTGCCAGGTTTGCGGCTCAGCCTTGATTCGCGCAGCTTGCGCCGCATCGGTGTGCAAGCCTGCGATCGCCGCGCCCGACGGCAGCCGCGCGGCATACCACCAGCCGTCGGCAGCGGCCTCGATAAAACTGCGGCTGTCGCGGAAGTCCGCGCTCGCCGCGCCCATGCGATAGAGCGCGATCAGCCGGCTGTCGCGCCACCGTTTGGCGCCGAGCTTGCGCGCAAGCCGGGCGCTGCGGCCGCTAGCATCCACGATCCAACGGGCGCGCTCTTGGCTGCCGTCGTCGAATTGCAGCCGCCAGCCGTCGCCGTCTCGGTTGGCTTCGCGCAAACGCGCCGGCAGTGCCGTCGCGCCTGCCGCGAGCGCCGCCGCGCGCAGCTCGGCGTCGAAGCGGCGGCGGTCAAGCCGCCATGCCGCGCCGTAAGGGTCGCGCAAGGTGTCGGTGCCGATGAAATCCGGCGAACCCCATGCCGACAATGTTCCGGCAATGGGCGCGTGTGGTCCTTGCGGCCCGGGCGCCGGCAACTCGAGTGCGCGCAACAGGCGCACGGCCGCGCCGGGCAACGCTTCACCGATCTTGCAGCCGGCGTCGGGGCGGTCCGCCAATAGCACGCGGCGGCCGGCGCGCACCAAGCCCGCGGCCGCGACAGCGCCCGCCGGTCCCGCGCCGGCGACGACCGCGTCCCACATCGCGGCTATCCCCCGCGCACCCGGACGCGCCGGAATGCGTGGAACTGGGCCTCGCTCGCCCAACCCGCCTGTTCGAGGCGGCTGAGCGGTCGTTCCAACGCCTTCAATGTATTGCTGGCGAGCTCCGCCCTGCCGCCTACCGCTTTATCGGCGATGCTTTCGACATAGATGACTTCAGGAATATCCGGATCGCCTTTTACGCCCGGCCGTGCTTCGACGATGCCGAGCGAGCCAAATTCCTTGATCATCTCGTTCATCACGTCGGGCACCGTCGCGTTGGGATAGAGCAGCGCGCGCAACCAGAGCAGGCGCCGGTTGAAGGCTGCTAGCCGCTCCTCGCGCGGCAGCGCGGTGTCGATCGCCTTCTTGTAGTCCGCCGCAGTGAGCACCTGGTTGGGCACGCGTGCCGCCCAGAAGGTCGGCAAATAGGGATCGAATTGCGGATCGTAGCCGGAGCGGCAGAAGGCGGTGTCGCCCTGCCAAGGCAAAGCCATCCAACGCGTGACGTCGCCGGGCCCTTGCGCGTAGAGCGGGCCGTTCACCTGCAGGACCAGCGGTTGCGTGAGCGCCGCGCCGTAGTCCGGCTCCGGCTGACCGGGTGGACGGTGACGAATGCGGAACGGCGCGCTGTACATGCCGCCGTGCCGCATCGGCCACGTCATCTCGCAACCGGGATGGAAGGTATCGGCCAGGCAGAAATGCAGCGCGGCCTTGTCGAGCATGGCCGGCTGCTCGGCCAGTGGCACCTGCTCGAGCGAGGTCGGTGGCGCTGCCGGCGGCAAGTCGTTGACGAAATCGCCGGTCGACCAGCGCTTGATCACCGCATACTGCAGGCCCGTCATCGGCAGCATGTTGCCGGGACCGGTGGCCGCAAACGAGCCGAAGGCATCGCCATAGATCCACGGCCAGATATGCGGCCATGTCGGCGGCTCGCTGACCGACGGCAACGGCGGGCGGAAGCTGTTGAGAATATTGCGGCGCAACTCCTGAAACGGATCGCGCACGCCGTCAGGCGCTTGCGCCAGCTTTTCGAGCAGCGCGGGATTGTTGAAATCCCACGGCCGGCCCTTGGCGAACGTCCCGGCATAGCCGGCATTGACCCATTGCAGATTGCTTTGCCGCTGCAATATCGGCAGCACGTCGTTGACGAACGACACCTTGTCCGGGACTTTCATCATCCCGGCCTCGACATAGACGTTGCACATTTCGTCATACATCGTGCGCCAGCTGATGATGTCGGGCGCGTAGTTCGGCGGCGTCACCACCACCCAGGAGGGATCGACCGCGATGGCGCGGCCGGCGATCGAGACCGTCGCGGTCACCGGTCCATCGGACGTGTCGTCGTACCAATCGTCGGCGTTGTTGAAGCTGTCGGGATCGGCCGGATCGTAGACTGGCGCGTTGGACGGCGATCCCGATTGGCCGGTGCCGCCGAGCACGATGAGCCGGCCGAGCGCGTCGGTGCGAATCTCGCCGAGCGGCACTTCGGTGGTCTTGAACTTTCCGCCCGTGAAGGCATGGTCGTCGCCGCCCGATACCGACTTGCCGGCGATGCTGCGCGGACCGGGATCGATTGCCAGTTGCTCGCGCTTGTCGACATTCTTGTTGCGACGGATGCAACTCATGTCGACCGCTTCGGGAATGTCGAGCGCGGCGAGGAAGCGGTACCACTGCGCCTTCCTGTTGGCGACGTGAACGGTCCAGGTGATGTCGGCGTTGTCGGCGGTAAGCTCGCTCACCACCTCGCCCGCGGCGTTGTAGCCGTAGACGTGGAAACGGGCGGCTTGCCGCTTAATGGCGCCCGCGGCATCGCGGTAGTAACCCGCCCCTTGCGGCTGCGGCGTGGTGATTTCGGGTCCGATGAAATATTCGCTCTGGCTGTTGCCGATGCGCGCGATGCCGATTCCGGGATGGATGGCGGCGCGCACGATCGTGCTGTCGGTCGGGTTCGGCATCGCGTGGCCCCTTGCTGATGGCGCTGCGTTGGCGGGTTCGTGGTTGAACGTGCACGAACTCCGGATGCAACCTTAGGCGGAGTTCCGCCGACGGTCCAGGCCGCAGATGTTTCAGGGTCGAAATCTCGAGACGCAAAATTGTCGCCGCTATCCACGCGGCTGGACATATGACGTTGCCGACCGCCATGCGGCGTGGTCATCATGGCGGCCATGAGTCGCAATGGAACCAGTCGCAATGCAACCGCAACGGCGCGCCTGCCGCTCGACGAGGAGGTCACGCGGCCGACCTTCCGCCGCGAGCGCTCCGCGCTCAAGCGCGGCGTTTGGCCGGTCGCCGGCTGCGACGAGGCCGGCCGTGGACCGCTCGCCGGGCCGGTGGTCGCGGCTGCGGTCATTCTCAATCCCGACGATGTGCCGCGCGGGCTCGATGACTCAAAGCGGCTGACGGCGGAGCGGCGCGAAGTGCTCTATGCGCGCATCTGCGCCCGGGCGCATGTGGCCGTGGCCTTGGCGCCGCCATGGCGGATCGACCGCGACAATATTTTGCGCGCATCGTTGTGGGCGCTGGCGCGCGCGGTGCTGGCGCTGCCGGTAAAGCCGCGTTTGGTCTTCGTCGACGGCCGCGACCGCATCGATGTGGCTTGCGATTGCGAGGCGGTGATCGGCGGTGATGGTGTCGTCGCGTCGATTGCGGCGGCCTCGATCGTCGCCAAGGTGACGCGCGACCGCTTGATGGCTGCTATGGGCGCGGCGCATCCCGGTTACGGCTTTGAGCGCCACAAGGGCTACAGCGTGCCGGAACATTGCTCCGCGCTCGACCGGCTCGGGCCGACGGTGCATCACCGCCGCTCGTTCTCGCCGGTGGCACTGGCGCTCGGTGCGTCGGCCGCCGACGCCGACGAGGCGCTCGCCGGCGTATTGCCTCTCTGAGAGTCCGGCCGTATAGCCACGCGGTCAGCGTATCGCGCAGGGCCCGATGTTTTACGTTCCGCTCTACATTGAGGCATTGCGCTCGCGCCCGAACCTGTTGTTCTGGGCGGCGGCGCTGGCACAAGCGATCATTTGGCTCGTGGTGCCGATGGTATTTTATGCGGCGCCGCCGGGCGACTTGCCGCAACTCCTCGCCATCGGCCACGAATTCCAGCTCCGCGGCGACGTCGGCCCGCCGCTGGCCTATTGGCTGGCCGAGATCGCGTTCCGTCTCGCCGGCCTGTTCGGCGTCTATGTGCTGGCACAGATTTGCGTGGTTACGACCTATTGGTGCGTGTTTGCGCTCGGCAGCGCCATCGTCGGCCCGGCGCACGCCGCCATGGCGGTTTTGCTGATGGTCGGCATTTCACTGTTCACGGTGCCGTCGCCGGATTTCGGCCCGGCCATTCTCGCCATGGCGTTGTGGGCAGTCGTGCTGCTGCATTATTGGCGGGCGGTCGGGCAGGGGCGGCGCCGCTCCTGGTACGCGCTCGGCGTTGCGGCGGCGCTGCTTTTGCTCACCAGCAATGCCGCGCTGATCCTGCTCGGCGCGCTGGCACTGTTCACCGCCGTCACCGAGCGCGGCCGCGCCGCGCTCCAAGCCAACGAGCCGTGGATCGTGATGATCGCGCTCGCCGTCTTTCTGTTCATTCATTTGCTGTGGCTGCAAGGCACCGGCGATAATCTGGCGCCGACGCTGGCGCGGCTGCGCGACGCCACCGCCTCAAGCCAAAACACCGGCGCCTGGCTGCGGCTCTTGAGCGCGGTCGTGCTGGCCCACGCCGGTCTCGCCATCCTGGTCGTCTTGGCAAGCGGCTGGCCGCGCACCGGCGACGCTCCGGCGCCGGCCATCGCGCGCCTGCCGATCGATCCGGCAGCGATGACGTTCGTAAAGGTGTTCGCGCTGCTGCCGGCCCTGCTGGCGACGATCGTGGCGGTGCTGTTCGGCCGCGCGTTGCCGATCGGCGGCGCCGCACCGCTGGTCGTGCTGTCCGGGTTAGCCATCATCATCGTCGCCGGCGACAGCATCGCGCTGTTCCATCAGCGCATCCTCGGCTACGCCTGGGCTGGCCTGTTGGTGGTGCCGGCGCTGTTCGTGCCGGTGGTGATGGTGCTGTTGCCGTGGGCGGCCGACACCGATCTGAAGATCGAGCAGCCGGCCAACGCCATGGGCCGTTTTTTCGCCGACAATTTCGAGCGCCGCACCGGCCGGCCGCTCGCCGTGGTCACCGGCGACGTCGGCACCGCCACCCTCATTGCGCTCGCCGCGCCGAGCCGGCCCAGCGTCTATTTCGACGCCGATCCGGCGCGCTCGCCGTGGGTGACGCCGGACGACATCCGCAACAAAGGCGCCGTCGTAGTCTGGCTCACCGCCGACACCACGCCGACGCCGCCGCCCGAGATCAAGGCGCGATTCCCCGATCTCATTCCCGAAGTGCCGCGCACGTTCCCGCGCCCGGTGCAAGGCCGGCTGCCGCCGTTGCGCGTCGGCTGGGGCGTGATCCGGCCCGGCAGCGTGGCGGCGGCGCGCTAAATCGCGCGATTCGCCCTATGATGGCGACGCGTCGCGCTTAAGGGGGGAAGCCATGAGCCAAGCCGCCACCACCGGCACGCCAACAACGCCATCGGTTCTCGACCGGTACTTCGGCTTGAGCACATCGGGCAGCAACGTGCGCACGGAATTCGTCGCCGGGCTGACCACGTTCCTGACCATGGTCTACATAGTCTTCGTCAATCCGCAGATTCTCGGCAATGCCGGCATGGACAAGGGCGCGGTGTTCGTCGCCACCTGCATCGCGGCCGCGGTGTCGACCTTGGTGATGGCGCTCTACGCTAATTATCCGATCGCGCTGGCGCCGGGCATGGGGCTCAACGCCTTCTTCGCCTTTTCCGTCGTGCTGACCATGAAATACACCTGGCAGCAGGCGCTCGCCGCGGTGTTCTGCTCCGGCGTCATCTTCTTTCTGATTTCGATCTTTCGCATCCGCGAATACATCATCAATTCGATTCCGAAGAACCTGAAGTTCGCCATATCGGCCGGCGTCGGCCTGTTCCTCGGCATCATCGCGCTCGAGGAATCCAAGATCGTGGTCGGAAGCCCGGCGACGCTGGTCACGCTCGGCGATCTGCACAAGCCCGAGGCGATCCTGTGCCTGCTCGGCCTGGTGCTGATCACGGCGCTGAACTATCGCCGCGTCATCGGCGGCACCTTGATCGGCATCCTCATCGTCACCGCGATCGGCATTCCGCTGGGCCTGGCGAAATTCAGCGGCATCGTGTCGGCGCCGCCGTCGCTGGCGCCCACCTTCCTGCAGCTTGATTTCTCGCGGCTCACGGAGACGTCGTTCCTCATCGTCATCTTCAGCTTTCTGTTCGTCGACGTGTTCGACAATGCCGGCACTTTGATCGGCGTCACCCACCGCGCCGGGCTGACCGACGCCGACGGCAATCTGCCGCGCATGAAACAGGCGCTGATCGCCGACAGCTTTGCCGCCATGTTCGGCGCGCTGATCGGCACTTCGACGACGACGAGCTATATCGAGAGCGCGGCCGGCGTCTCCGCCGGCGGGCGCACCGGATTGACAGCCCTGTTCGTCGCGATCTTTTTCCTGGCGGCTTTGTTGTTCGCGCCGCTCGCCGGCATGATCCCGGCCTACGCGTCGGCCGCGGCCTTGCTTTACGTCGCCTGCATCATGGCGCGCGGGCTCGCCGAGATCGATTGGGACGACATCACCGAATCGGCGCCGGCCGTGGTCGCCGCGGTGTCGATGCCGCTGACTTATTCGATCGCCACCGGTATCGGCCTCGGCTTCATCACTTACGCGCTGGCCAAACTCATCGCCGGCAAATTCGCCGACCTCAAGCCCGCGGTGCTGGCGCTGGCGGCGGTCTTCGTGATCAAGTTCTGGATCGGGTAGGGCAGGGATCGCAGCAGAGGAGCAGGCGCCATGAATGCCAGCGCGTTGTCGTCATGGCAGTTCTGGGCGGTGCTGTCGGCGGTGTTCGCCGCGCTCACCGCGATCTTCGCAAAAGTCGGCGTCGAGAACGTCAACTCGGATCTCGCGACCTTCATCCGCACCATCGTGGTGATCTGCATCTTGGCGTTGATTGTTTTCGCCACGCGGCAATTCCAGAATCCGGCGGAAATTTCCGGCCGCACTTATTTGTTTCTGCTGCTGTCGGGGCTGGGCACCGGCGCCTCTTGGCTGTGCTATTTCCGCGCGCTGAAACTCGGCAACGCGGCGCAAGTGGCGCCGATCGACAAATTGAGCGTCGTGCTGGTCGCGGTCTTCGGCGTGCTGTTCCTCGGCGAAAGACTTTCCGCGGTGAACTGGCTCGGCGTCGCGCTGGTTGTCGCCGGTGCGATCCTCGTCGCGGTGCGCTGAAGCACGCCGGGCGCGCCCGCAAAGGAGCAGAGATCGCTATTTCACGAAGAGCCGGATCTCTTCGATGACGCGTGCAGATGCGGGGTCGTTCTCAAGGGGAATGTGGTTTTGCCCCTGCAACGGCACGAACCGTGCGCCGGGAATTCCGGCCGCCAGTTCTCGTCCAGCCTCGAACGGCTGCACTTGATCACCACGCACATGCATGACGAGCGTGGGCACCGTCACTTTGGGCAACAGATCGGTCACGTCCAGGCTGCGCGTCGCCTCGAAATAACGGTAAGCGCATTCCGGACTGGTCGTCGTGCGTTGCCGCTCGGCGAACTTTTCCAGCTGCTCCTTGGTACCGCCGGGCATGAACAATGACGAGAACAACTGACGGAATACCGGGCTGTCGTCACCCCAGCCGGTGCGGATCAAGGTTCCGAGCGCCTTGGCTTTTTGCAGTTCCAGCTCGTTCTTCGCCCTTTTGTATGCGCCGCGTGCGAAGCCGCCATAGAGGATGAGGTGGGAAACACGTTCCGGATGCCGAACGGCGAACGCAATGGAGATGGCGCAGCCTTGCGACATCGCGAACAAAGGGAAACGATCCAATCCCGCGGCGTCGACGACCGTTTCCAGATCGGTGACCCAGGCCTCGAGCGAGATGTCGTCGACGTCCCAGTCGGACAGCCCATTGCCGCGCGCATCATAGCGCAGCAGCGTGAAGTCGCGCGCGAGCGCAACGAAAAGATGGCGATTTATCGAACTCGCCCAATCGTATTCAACGTGATTCATCCAGTTCGCCGTCTTCACCAGAGGCGGCCCGCGGCCGGCAGCCGCGTAGGCGAGCCGCACGCCGTCGGGCGCCCGACAGTAATTGACCTTAAGCTCCATTTTGCCCGGGTCGACGGTCGCGCCGGCCTCGCCGATGTCGACGCCGTAGACTTCGACCGGCTTTGCGATGTTCTTGAGCGTCTGCGCACCGAGCGCGCGAAAGGAAAGCGGTAGCTTGCCGTCCACCTGATCGTAGACCTGGCCGGAAATGCAGATGCCGCCGATTTCGGCGAGACCTTCAAGGCGGGCGGCGATATTCACGCCGTCGCCGTAGATATCGTCGGCATCGGTTATGACGTCGCCGAGATGGATGCCGATGCGGAGCAGCATGCGCCGCGCCTCGGACTTGCCGCGATTGCGTTGCGCCATTTCGCGCTGGACTTCCGCACCACATTCGACCGCCGCCACGACGCTTGAAAATTCCACCAATATTCCGTCGCCCATGAGCTTCACGACACGGCCGCCATATTTGGCGATCGCGGGCTCGATCAGTTCGGAACGATGGGTCTTGAGTTCAGCCAGCGTGCCGGCCTCATCCTGGCTCATCAGCCGGCTATAGCCGGCAACGTCGGCGGCCAGTATTGCAGCCAAACGGCGAACCATGAGCCAGCCTCGATAATCTTTGCATGCTTGCCCGCGGCATGCGCCCTTGGATCAGATCGGCAAGCGTATCAGCATTGCATGGCCGCTTGGGCACGCTCAACCCGCCAGCGCCTTTTTGATCGCCAGAAAATCCCGCCAGGACAATCGTTTCTGCAGCGGGCTGCGCAGCAGGAAGGCGGGGTGGAAGGTCGCCATCGCCCGGATCTCGCGCGTGCCGGTGTCGAAGGGAAACCAGCGGCCACGCATGCGGGTGATGCCGTCCTTGGTGCCGAGCAGGGTCTGCATCGATGGTCCGCCGAGGCAGACCAGAATGTCGGGGTCGGCGAGCTCGATCTGGCGGCGGATGAAGGGCAGGCAGATCGCGGTCTCCTGCGGCGTCGGCGTGCGGTTTCCCGGCGGCCGCCACGGCACCACGTTGGCGATGTAGACCTTGCTGCGGTCGAGCCCGATGGCCTCGATCATGCGGTCGAGCAATTTGCCGGAGCGGCCGACGAACGGGCGGCCGGAAATGTCCTCCTCGTGGCCGGGCGCCTCGCCGACGAACATCACGCGACCTTCCGGATTGCCGTCGGCGAACACCAGTTGCGTCGCGGTGTTGCGCAGCGAGCAGCCTTCGAAGCTTTCGAGGAGCTTGCGTAAATCGTCGAGGTTCGCCGCGGTCCGGGCCGCTTCGCGCGCCGCCATCATGGCGGCGTCGGGCGAGACGAGCGCCTTGCCCTCCCCTGCAGGGGGAGGAACGGATCGCTGCAAGCGATCCGGGGTGGGGCTGTGCCCCGAGACCGTGCGCTGGTTACTTGCCCCCACCCGGACAGCTTCGCTGTCCGGCCTCCCCCCTGCAGGGGGAGGTGAAGAAGGTACTTCGTCGGCCATGCGGTCGACCGGTTCCTCGCCGAGGAGCGCATCGGCGCCGGCCTCGACATAGAAGGCGAGCAGGTCGCGGGCGTCTTTGGGGTTGGAACTCATCGGCAGCGAGAACTCTTGAGCGAGGGCTTAAGTCTATGCCTGCGCGGCAAAGCGTGGAACATTTGTCAGGCCGCGATCCGCCAGGCGTTCCGCACGTTGGAGTTGGGGCCCCGGGACAATGTCTCCATACAAGGTCATGGTCGACGACAATTTCCATTACATGGAAGAGGACGAACGCTGGGAATATGGGACTTTTGCCAGTGCCGAAGAAGCCCTCGACGCCTGCCGCCGGCTGGTCGATGAAGCGTTGATGGCGGAATACCGCGAAGGCGCCACCGCGGAGCAGCTCTTTGTGCGCTATTCGTCGTTCGGCGACGACCCGTTCATCGTGGCGCTCGATGACGCCGAGAAGGTCGACTTCTCCGCCGCGGCCTATGCCGAACAGCGCGCGGCGGAACTCACCATGGCCGGGCCGGTGGGCGTAGAGCGCCGCCGGGCCGTGCTCGCCGGCAAGCGCCGGCCGCATCAGCGCTGACGATTGTCAGCGCGCGCGTTTCGTGAAAAATCATCGTCTGTCGTCCGGGACAGGGAGCAAGCCATGACTACACCGGAGCTTCCGCCCCGGGAGGCGATGGAATTCGACACCGTCATTGTCGGCGCCGGGCCGGCCGGCCTTGCCGCCGCGATCCGGCTCAAGCAGCTCGAGCCCGAGCGCACCGTGGTCGTGGTGGAGAAGGGCTCCGAGGTCGGCGCTCACATCCTGTCCGGCGCCGTGATCGATCCGATCGGGCTCGATCGGCTCATTCCGGAATGGCGCGGCGAAGACACGCCGATCAAGACCGCGGTGACCGCCGACCACTTCTATGCGCTGGGGCCGTCCGGCGCGCTGCGGCTGCCGAATTTCTTGCTGCCGCCGCTGATGAGCAATCACGGCAATTTCATCGTCTCGCTCGGCGATGTGTGCCGCTATCTGGCGAAAAAGGCCGAAGCGCTCGGCGTCGAGATCTATCCGGGTTTTGCCGCCGCCGAAGTGCTGTTCGAGAACGGTGCCGTCGCCGGCATCGCCACCGGCGACATGGGTGTCGGCAAGGACGGGCACCATAAAGCAAGCTTCACCCGCGGCATGGAATTGCGCGGCAAATACACCTTGTTCGCCGAAGGCGCACGCGGCAGCCTAACCAAATCGCTGATCGAGCGCTTTGCGTTGGCAAAGGACCGGCAGCCGCAAAAGTTCGGCATCGGCTTGAAGGAGCTGTGGCAGGTCGCGCCGGACAAATTTCGCCGCGGCCTGGTGCAGCACACCATGGGCTGGCCGCTCGGCAACCGCACCGGTGGCGGCTCGTTCCTCTATCACTTCGACGACAATCTGGTCTCGGTCGGCTTCGTCGTCCATCTCAACTATCAAAACCCCTATCTGTCGCCGTTCGAGGAATTCCAGCGCTTCAAGACCCATCCGCTGATCCGCGACACGTTTACGGGGGGCAAGCGCATCAGCTACGGCGCCCGCGCCATCACCGAGGGCGGCTACCAGTCGGTGCCGAAACTTTCAATTCCCGGCGGCGCGCTGATCGGCTGCGCCGCCGGCTTCGTCAACGTGCCGCGCATCAAGGGCAGCCACAATGCCATGCTGTCGGGGATGCTCGCGGCCGAGCATGTCGCCGCGGCGCTGGCGCAGGGTCGCGCCAACGATGAGCTTGCCGATTACGAAGCAGCGTGGCGCTCTTCGCCAATCGGGCGCGATCTGTGGCGGGTGCGCAACGCCAAGCCGCTGTGGTCAAAACTTGGCACCTTGGCCGGCGTCGCGCTCGGCGGCCTCGACATGTGGACCAACACGCTAGGCTTCTCGCTGTTCGGCACGCTCGGGCACGGCAAAGCCGATTTCGCGACCTTGAAGCCGGCAGCGCAATGCCGGCCGATCGCCTATCAAAAACCGGACGGCAAGCTGACCTTCGACCGGCCATCTTCGGTCTATCTGTCGAACACCAATCACGAAGAGGACCAGCCGGTGCACCTGTTGGTGCGCGACGGTGCCTTACAAAAATTCTCCGAGCACGACGTCTATGCCGGCCCGTCGGCGCGCTATTGCCCGGCTGGCGTCTACGAATGGGTCGAAGAAGCGGGCAATCCGCGCTATGTCATCAACGCGCAAAACTGCGTCCACTGCAAAACCTGCGACATCAAGGACCCCAACCAGAACATCAACTGGGTGCCGCCCGAAGGCGGCGGCGGGCCGAATTATCCGAATATGTGACAGGCGGTTGCGGCCGATTGACTTCGGCCAATACTGCCGCGATTTCGCCGCCGTTGCGGCCTAAAGGTCAAATTAGTCCTTGCGGATTGCACACGAACTGGTGTTCTTCCGCGTCCTTGCGGGGGCGGGGCAAAAAGGTCATTCTCGCGTCCACACTGGCTTCCGGCGCTTGATTCCCGGTTCGCCGATCCAGTTTGCCAATGGAGCTATCGTGATCAATCCGCTGCTGCCCTGGCGCGCCGCTATTGTTGGCGCCGCCGTACTGTTGAGCCTGCCGCCGGCAATCGCCGCGCCCACCGAGCAGGAGCTGCTGCTCGACAATCCGGCCGGCAACTATCTGGCCGCCCGCCATGCCGGCTCCGAGCGCGATTCCGCCGCCGCCGCCGCCTATTACCTCAACGTCCTCAAGGCCGATCCGAAAAATCCCGATCTGCTCGGCCGCGCCTTTCTCTCCGTGCTCACCGGTGGCGACATCGATCAGGCCGGCAAGCTTGCCGACCGGCTCCTGCAGGTCGACCACACCGACCGCATCGCCCATCTCGTCGTCGGCGTGCGCGCGCTCAAGCAGAAGGACTATTCCACTGCCCGGCAGAATTTTACCCAGTCGGTGCGTGGCCCGGTGACCGATCTCACCGCGACGCTGCTGACGGCCTGGGCGCTCGCCGGCTCCGGCGATACGCGCGCCGCGACCGACACCATGGACAAGCTGTCGGGCCCGGACTGGTATTCGATCTTCAAGGATATGCATGCCGGCCTCATCCTCGATCTTGCCAACAACAAGAAGGACGCCGGCAAGCGCTACGAGCGCGCCTACAAGGTCGACCCCACCGCGGTGCGCATGGTCGAGGCTTACGGCCGCTACTTGGCGCGTACCGGCAACAAGGCCGATGCGCTCAAGGTCTATGAGGATTTCAACAAGGTGCTGCCGGACCATCCGCTGATCGTCCAGGAAATGAAGGCGGTCAACGACGGCGACAAGCTGCCGGTCCTGGTCGACTCGCCGCAGGCCGGCGCCGCCGAGGCGCTGTACGGGCTGGGCGCCTCGATCGGCCGCCGCGGCGGCGAGGATTTGGCGCTGATCTATCTGCAGCTGGCGCTTTATCTCGAGCCGTCGCACGTCATGGCGCTGTTGTCGCTCGCCGATCTCTACGAGTCGCTGAAGAAACCCGACCTCGCGATCAAGGTCTACGAGCGCGTGCCGGCCTCGTCGCCGCTGTCGCGCAACGCCGAGATCCAGCTCGCCGGCGATCTCGACCAGCTCGATCGCTCCGACGAGGCCAAGAAGCGGCTCGAACACGTCATCGCCGATCATCCCAAGGACACCGAAGCGATCCTCGCGCTCGGCAATATCCAGCGCGGCCGCAAGGAATTTGCCGAATGCGCCGACACCTACGGCAAAGCCATCGACACCATCCCCAATCCCGATAAGTCGAACTGGGTCGTGTTCTACTTCCGCGGCATTTGCTACGAGCGCTCGCATCAGTGGCCGGGCGCCGAAGCCGACATGAAGAAGGCGCTGGAGCTGTTCCCGGAGCAGCCGCTGGTGCTCAACTATCTCGGCTATTCCTGGGTCGACCAGGGCGTCCATCTCGACGACGGCATGGACATGATCCGCCGCGCCGTCGAGCAGCGGCCGGACGACGGCTACATCGTCGATTCACTCGGCTGGGCCTATTTCCGCACCGGCAATTACGACGAGGCGGTCAAGAATCTCGAACGCGCCGTCGAGCTCAAGCCCGACGATCCGACCATCAACGATCATCTGGGCGATGCCTATTGGCGGGTCGGCCGCACGCTGGAAGCGCATTACCAGTGGTCGCAGGCCAAGGATTTGGGTCCGGAAAAGGAAGACCTGCCCAAGATCGAAGCCAAGATCAAAGACGGGCTTCCCGACGACAAATCGTCCGCGGCCGATGCCGACAAGGCCAAGAAACCCGGGAACGGCGGGTGAGGGACCTCCTTGCCTGCCTCGCTCGTTGAAGACGCGCCTGCAAAGGTCAATCTGACGCTGCGCGTTCTCGGCCGCCGCGCCGACGGCTATCACGAGATCGAAAGTTTGGTGGCGTTCGCCGGCGTCGGCGACGCTTTAAGTTTTGCGCCGGGCGGCGCGCTTGCGCTCAATGTGCGCGGCGCGAGCGCGGCGCAGGCCGGCGCGAGCGCCGACAATCTCGTGCTCAAAGCCGCGCGCGCGCTCGCCGATAGACTGCCGACCGTCGATGCGGGCACCTTCGATCTCGAAAAAAGGCTGCCGGTGGCGGCCGGCCTCGGCGGCGGATCGGCCGACGCGGCCGCGGCACTGCGGCTGTTGGCACGGGTCAATAACCTCGCACCCGACGACCCGCTGCTTTATGCGGCAGCCCGCGCCACCGGCGCCGACGTGCCGGTTTGTCTCGATCCGCGCACGCGGCTGATGCGCGGCATCGGCGAAGTTCTGTTCGGCCCCTTCAAGCTGCCGCCGCTCCAGGGCGTGCTGGTCAATCCCGGCGTCGCGCTCGCCACCAAGGCGGTGTTCGCCCGCTGGAAACCGCCGGCGACACCCGTGGTCCCGGCCGACCTGACGGTGCTCACCGCGATGTCCAAGCGCGACCAATTGGTGCGCTTTCTCTTGAGCCAGGCCAACGATCTTGAAAGCGCGGCGATCGCGCTGGCGCCGGTCGTTGCCGACGTGCTGTTGGCGCTGAGCAGCCAGCCGCATTGCGAACTGGCCCGCATGTCGGGCTCAGGCGCCACCTGTTTTGCGGTCTTTGCCTCAGCCGCCGACGCGATCAAGGCGGCCGAAGCGCTGCACGCCGAATATCCGAGCTGGTGGGTGCGCGCGACAGCGCTCGGCGGCGCTACGCGTTAGAGCGTGATCGGAAAAAGCTTGTCCTCGGAGTTGATCCGGGGACTTTCTGGAGGACACTCGTTCTCGCTACCTGCGCGCAAGCTGCAGCGCGTCAATTCGCAGTTCATACGTACTGTCACGCGCGCCGAGGTTTCAAAGTGGCCGGTGCATCCGTCCGAGCAACCAACCGATGCCAATTGCAACGACGGCGGTCGTGTAGGGCTGCGTCTCGATGGTGCGACGTAACCACTTCTCAAGCGTGACGGCCGTGTCTCGGGCGGCGCCGGCCGCATCGGCTGCGCCGTCTCGGGCTTGGCCATATAAGTCCTGCGCGGCACCTGCGGCCTGGTTCACAAGTCCCTCGGTTCGCGTTTTGGCGTCGCCCGTGACGCGACCGAAACCTTCCTCCACTTTGCCGCCTACATTTCTGACGGTGCCTTCGATACGATTTTCATCCATGGCCATTACTCCTGATGACAACATTCATGGGTCCAACTCGCCCGAACGCGGAGAGGTTCCGGTTTGAATCTCGGTCGCGCCCCTGCGAGAATCAATCCTGCGTCCACCCATGCATCGGCAAAGGTGGACGCAATGGACTTGATGGTTGATTTGGATCGTGAACTGCCTCGCCTATAACACCGAGCGCGTCAGTTAGACCTCCGATAACGGACACGAAGGCAGACGTTACTTCTTGTCGGGCATCCAGGTCGTCGAGTCCTTGTCATAGGTGAATCCGGAGGCGCTCTTCAGGTCGTCCTTGGTGGCGTTCATGACCAGGTACCATTTGTTGTTGTCCTTGGTCGTGATGCGCACCGCGTCGAAGGGAACTGAAACGTCCTTTTCACCAGCGCCAAGAAATCCGCCAACGCCGACGATGAACGAGGTCACTTTTCCGGACTTGTCGACCAGAACGTCCATGATCTCGCCGATCTTGGCGTCCTTCGGGTCATAGACGCTTTGCTTGTACCAGTCGGTCACCGTGAAGGAATTGGCCGGGATGGCGTGCTGCGTGGTGCCCTCGGCGAAAGCAGCGGTGGCGACGACGGCAACGAAGGCGGTCGTGCAAGCGAATTTCAACATGAGCGTTCTCCCATTGAAGGTGTGTTTCTGCCTGGCGCTTTCTATCCGCACCGGGCATCTGCGACCACAAGCGTCGCGAGGAACGATTGGTTCCACATCGCAATGCGCGGTCGTCGGTATCGCCCGATAGATGCGCCGGCGCGGAACTTAAGGGTTGGTCGCCACTTGGTGTGCGCAATACGCAGCAACGAAATCCGAACAAAGCGCTGCACGTGAGGCCACGGCTTCAATGCGCGGTGCCCATCAACAGGAGGCCATCATGGCGAAACAACTGAAGAAACTGGACGAGCTTTTTCACGATACGTTAAAAGACATATACTTTGCGGAGAAGAAGATCCTCGCGACGCTGCCGAAAATGGCGAAAGCCGCGCAATCGCCCGATCTGAAACAGGCCTTCGAAAAGCACCGAGGCGAAACGGAAGGCCATGTCGCGCGGCTGGAAAAAGTTTTCGGCGCCATAGACAAAAAGCCGCAGGCCAAGACCTGCGACGCCATTGTCGGCATCACCGACGAGGGCGCCGAGATCATGAAAGAATACAAAGGCTCGCCCGCTCTCGATGCCGGTTTGTTGGCGGCGGCTCAGGCGGTCGAACATTATGAAATCGCGCGCTATGGCACGCTCAGGACCTGGGCGCAGGAACTCGGCCTGAACGATGCCGTTCGGTTGCTGGATCAAACACTCGACGAAGAAAAAAAGACCGATGCGGCGCTGACGAAGATTGCGGAAGCTGCGGTCAATCAGCAAGCGGAAGCGGCCTGACGCCTCCGCATGCGTGGTGAGAAAAGGTCCGGTGAGCGGCATTTCAAAGGCGGCCGGAACTTTCTTGATTGTGCCGAATTATTAGGCGGGACCGCTGGGTCCCGCCGGGAGAATAAAAATGGAAACCGATCTGCGTGCTGCGTCCACGATCGCGGACGCACAATCCGCCGTGTCTTGGGGTGCGATCGCCGCGGGCGCCGTTGGCGCGGCGGCATTGGCGCTTCTTCTGATCGCCCTCGGAGCCGGGCTTGGCCTGTCGGCCGTATCGCCCTGGAACGATAGCGGCGTTTCGGCGTCGACATTCAAGACCGGCACCGGAATATATCTGGTGTGCGTGGCCGTGATGTCGTCGGCCGTCGGCGGTTATCTTGCCGCTCGATTGCGAACCAAATGGGTGGGCGCTCACACCCACGAAGTTTTCTTTCGCGATACCGCACACGGCTTTATCGCCTGGGCCTTCGCAACGCTTTTGAGCGCGACCGCTTTGAGCTCAGTGACCGGATATCTCGCCAATGGCGCCGCGGCGAGCGTGGGCGGCGCGGCGTCGCAGGCCACTCGCTCCGTCAATCCGGCCGATATCTACGTCGACAAGTTGTTCCGTCCCGACACTGCCGGACAGCCGGCATCCGCGCCTGCCTCGTCATCCGCTGCCGGCAACCCCATTCCTGCCGCGCCGAGCGGCGCAAATTCCAATCAATCGCGGGCGGAGGTCCTGCGGTTGTGGACGGCGGGTTTTCAGAGCAATCAAGATCTTAGCACCGCCGACAAAGCCTATGTGGCGCAAGTCGTGGCTGCCCGCACCGGCATGAGCCAGGCCGATGCGGAAAAGCGCGTCAATGACGTGATCGTCGAAGCCAAGACCGCCGCAGACACCGCGCGGAAAGGCGCCGCAAAGCTTTCCTTCTGGTTGACCGCCGCCATGCTGTTCGGCGCTTTCGCCGCAAGCCTTGCGGCGGTCGAAGGCGGTTCGTTGCGCGACGGCACATGGAACGATCGCGTTCTCATCCCCCGGCCAATATAAAGGAGCACATCATGGGTAGAGGCATTCTTCTGTGGCTGCTTGGCGTTCCGATCCCGATCATCATTCTGCTGGCGCTCTTTTCACAATGACGACATCG
>Ga0210395_10001472_pt1 | contig 18255 bp, 16 predicted proteins | sample IncBWH4OmetaG_FD_150861 | JGI IMG/M metagenome (GOLD analysis project Ga0210395, IMG submission 150861) | Forest soil microbial communities from Barre Woods Harvard Forest LTER site, Petersham, Massachusetts, United States - Inc-BW-H-4-O ...
GTCAGCGCCGACCCTCCCGCCGTCCGTGTCCCTGAGCCGGATTACATTGCCCGCGGTCGACGTGGAGTCGCTCGACGGCCATCCGGTACCGGTGCGTTCGCTCGTCACGTCCGCGATCGCGCTCGTGCCCGCGAACTGCGGCTGCGACCCGTCGCTGAGGCGCCTCGCCACGCAGGCGGCTACGGCCCATGCCGGCCTGTACTTCGTCGGGACGGGCCAAGCCCTCGCGCAGGTGATCACGCTTGCTCAGCAGGACGGCGCGATGGTGCTCGACGACCCTGGAAACGTCCTCGGCACCGCGTATCACCCGGTCGGCCTTACCGTGCTGCTCGTCTTCGGCAAAACCAACGGCACCGCCGAGCTCGCCAGGCGGCTGCCTTCGGGTTTCGCGCTGGGCGCGGCGATGAACGAACTGAGGCTCCCCGGGCCGACGGGCTGATAGGCCGGCCCGGCGTTCCGGTCGTTCTCGGGACCGGTACGATTTCTACGGCCTGTAGTGGACTGTCAGGCCACTAGGCCGTAGCGGGAGCGTCTGAGTTCAACCTCCCGGGTTCATTAACGAGGAGGCATTCGCCGTGATCCGCGCAAGCTCCGGGAAGACCGTTGCTCGCCGCCTGCTGATCGGTGCAGGTGCCGTAGCCCTGCTGACGGTGGCCATCACCGGGTGCGAAGCGGGCGAGGACGCCCCGACCCTGGAGTTTCATTCCGCGTCCTCCGGGGCCCACACGGTCTTCAACGGAATCACGATCACGAACGCCTTCGTGCTTTCCAACCCGAGCGGATCGTCGCTGGCAGCCGGCTCCAACGCGGGCCTGTTCGTCGGGCTCTTCAATAACAACACCAGCGCTGACGAGCTGACCGGCGCCTCCGCGCCGGGCACCGCCGGCAGCGTATCGCTGACCGGCGGCACGGTCGCCCTGCCGGCCGAGCAGTCCGCTTACCTGACCGGACCGCAGCCGGACGTCGTGCTCAACAACCTGACCAAGCCACTCGCCGGCGGCACGACCATCCCGATCACCTTCACGTTCGCGCACGCCGGCTCGGTAACCCTCCAGGTTCCCGTGGAGGCAAAGTCGTTCTACTGGGCCACCTACTCACCGGCCCCGAGCCCGACGTCGAGCACGCCGTGACCAGCCACGCCGCGCACGGCGAAGGCGATGGCCACCAGCATCCGGTGATGCGACGCGCCGTGCGGCTGGCGCCGTACCGCATGGCGCCAGCCGCACAGACCGCTATCGCTTAGCCGACCGACTCGAACTTGTAGCCAAGGCCGCGGACGGTCACGATGTGCCGGGGCTTGGCCGGGTCGGTCTCGATCTTCGCCCGCAGTCGCTTGATGTGCACGTCGAGGGTCTTCGTGTCGCCCACGTAGTCGGCGCCCCAGACCCGGTCGATGAGCTGCATCCGGGTAAGCACCCGGTCGGCGTTGCGCAGCAGCACCTGAAGCAGCTCGAACTCCTTCAGCGGCAGCTGGACCTGCTCACCGCGGACGCTCACCACGTGCCGCTCGACGTCCATCCGGACCGGCCCGGCTTCCAGGGTCGCGTCCGCCACCTCCTCCACGTCGCCGCGCCGCCGCAGGACGGCCCGCATCCGGGCGACCAGTTCACGCGAGGAGAAGGGCTTGGTCACGTAGTCGTCGGCCCCGAGTTCAAGGCCGACCACCTTGTCGATCTCGCTGTCCTTGGCGGTCAGCATGATGACGGGGACGCTTGACCGCTCACGGAGCGAGCGGCATACCTCGCTGCCCGGCAGGCCGGGCAGCATCAGGTCGAGCAGCACCAGGTCCGCGCCGGTGCGGTCAAAGGTGTCAAGCGCGTCCGGGCCCGTCGCGCAGACAGCGACCTCGAAACCCTCCTTGCGGAGCATGTAGGAGATCGCGTCGCTAAACGACTCCTCATCCTCGACCACGAGCACGCGTGTCACTGAAGTCCTCCTGACGGGGTTGCCATGTTGGGGCGCAAGGGGTTACGCGCGCGTCCGCTCGGGGCTGCTGCTGCCGTCATTCTCGCTCCGCAGAGGTAGCCAAAGGGTGAAGGTAGAGCCCGCGCCCTCCACGCTCCGCACCGCGACGCGGCCGCTGTGCGCGGCCGTCACGTGCTTCACGATGGCGAGCCCGAGCCCGGTGCCGCCGGTGGCCCGCGAACGGGCCGGGTCGACGCGGTAGAAGCGCTCAAAAATCCGTTCAAGGTCACGCTCGGGGATGCCGATCCCCTGATCGGTCACGCTGATCTCGGCGCCGCCGTCACCCGGCTTCTTCACGCACACCACGACCCGGGTGCGTTCCGGACTGTAGACGACGGCATTCTCAAGCAGGTTCCGCACCGCGGTCACCAGCAGGTCTTCCTCGCCAAGCACGGTCAGTCCGCGGACGCCGATGGACGCGAGCGTGATGCCGCGGGCGTTCGCCTTCATCCGGCACCGGTCGAGCGCCTCGGCCACTACAGCGTCGATCGCCACCGGGTGCGGATCGGGGATCGGCTCGGCGGCCTGGATCCGGGACAGCGTGATCAGGTCCTGGACGAGGAAGGTCAGCCTGGCCGCCTCCTGACGCATGCGGCCGGCGAACCGGCGGACCGCCTCGGCGTCGTCGGCGGCGTCCTCGATCGTCTCGGCGAGCAGCGCCAGCGCGCCCACCGGCGTCTTGAGCTCGTGGCTGACGTTCGCGACGAAGTCCCTGCGGACCTCCTCCACCCGGTGCCGGTCGGTCTGGTCCTCCGCGAGCACCAGGACAAGGCCGCCGCCGCCCACGGTGCCGGACAGCGGGGCGACCCGGACGGCGAAGGTGGTCGTGCGCCCGCCGAAGCGCGGCACGGGCACCTCGAACTCGCCCTCCCGGATCTCCCCGTCCCTGCGCACCTGACGGGCGAGGGCGGCGAGCTCGCTCACCACCAGCCGGTCGCCCTTGACGATGCCGAAGGCACGGGCCGCCGTGCTGGCCCGCAGCACCCGGTCTTCGCTGTCGACGACGACAGCGGATGAAGATAGTACGGAAAGGACCGAGGCTATCCCTGGCGGCAGTTTCGCGGGCTGCTTCGCCGCTCGCAGGCGAGCGCTCCTCGGCTGCCGGACACCATTTCCGGCTCGGGTCCGCATGCTCATCGCGGCTCCAGGACCACCAGTGAGGATGTGCGCCACCCCGGCGGCGCGCACCGGTGTGACCAGTCCATACTCACGTATCTGATGGTATGCGGAGCAACCGGGGCGATCACAGTCCGGAGGTTGCTGGAAATTTCACTCTTTTCCGGATGTTCACTCATTGGACCTTCCATGGCTACTTCCCTGGCATCCATAGTTCACCCGGCCGTCCAGCTACCTGCCCTGGTTTTTAACCGCCTCCGCGGCGGCGACCGCGGCGTCCGGGTCCAGGTACTGACCTCCCGGCACCTTGGGCCGGAACTCCTCGTCGAGCTCGTAGCTCAGCGGGATGCCAGTGGGAATGTTCAGCTCGGCGATCGCCTCGTCGCTGATCCCGTCCAGGTGCTTCACCAGTCCGCGCAGTGAGTTGCCGTGCGCCACGACGAACACGGTGCGGCCGTCGGCCAGATCCGGGACGATCGCGTCGTACCAGTAGGGGAGCATCCGCTCGACGACATCGCGCAGGCACTCGGTGCGCGGCATGAGCTCTGGCGGCAGCGTCGCGTACCTGGGGTCGCCAACCTGGGACAGCGGGTCGTCGTCGGCCAGCGGCGGTGGCGGGACGTCATAGGACCGGCGCCAGATCATGAACTGCTCGTCGCCAAACTCCTGGCGCGTCTGGGCCTTGTCCTTCCCCTGGAGGGCACCGTAATGCCGCTCGTTAAGCCGCCAGGAGCGGCGCACCGGCAGCCAGCTGAGCCCGGCCGCGTCGAGCGCACCGTTCGCGGTCGCGATCGCGCGGGTCAGCACTGAGGTGTGCACCACATCGGGGCGGAGCCCGGCGTCGAGGAGCATCCGCCCGGCGGCCGCGGCCTCCTGGACGCCTTTCGCCGCGAGCCCGATGTCCACCCAGCCGGTGAACAGGCCCTTGGAGTTCCAGTCGCTCTCACCATGACGCAGCAGCACGAGGGTTCCCATGGCGGTCAGCCTAGCTGGCCCGCCGGGCGTGAACATAGCGGCGTTGGTCACGTGGACCTTCTTCCGAAGAGCGCGGAATAGGCCGGAATCGGGCGCACGGGAACATCAACGGCACCGGCGCGGTTGGTTACATCTGTGTCTACGCTGCCCAACCGCGTTCCACGGCGGATCGCCACGCTCAGCGTCCATACCTCGCCGCTCGATCAGCCAGGAACGGGCGACGCTGGGGGCCTGAACGTCTACGTCGTCGAGGTGGCCAAGCGGCTCGCGGAGCGCGGCACCGAGGTGGAGATCTTCACCCGTGCGGTCTGCCGGGACACCCCGGCGATCGTCGAGTATGTGCCTGGCGTGCTGGTTCGCAGCGTCGTGGCCGGTCCCTTCGAAGAACTCGACAAGACGGAACTTCCCGCCCAGGTCTGCCAGTTCACCCTGGAGGTGCTCCGCGCCGAGGCCGCGGCTGAGCCGGGCAAGTACGACCTCATCCACGCGCACTACTGGCTTTCGGGCAAGGTTGGCGCCGCCGCCAAGGAGCGCTGGGGGGTGCCGTTCGTGCACTCCATGCACACCCTCGGCATGGTGAAGAACGCGGCCCTCGCCTCGGGTGACGCCGCGGAGCCTGACGAACGGATCAGGGGCGAGCACGAGGTGGTGGCCTGCGCCGACCGGCTGATCGCGAACACGGCCGAGGAGGCCCGCCAGCTCACCGAGCTCTATGGCGCCGATCCGGCCAAGGTGCAGATCGTCAACCCGGGGGCCGACCTGGGTGTCTTCGTGCCGGGCGACAGGGACTCCGCCCGGCGCAGGCTCGGCATCGCGCGGGATGCCGTCATGCTGCTGTTCGTCGGCCGTGTGCAGCCGCTCAAGGGGCCGGACATCGCGCTGCGGGCCGCGGCCCGGCTGATCGAGGCGGACCCGGACCGGCGCCGGTCGCTGCGGCTGGTGCTCGTCGGCGGTCCGAGCGGGCGGCAGGAACGGGCCGACCCAGACCGGATGCGCGAGCTGGCCACGTCGCTGGGGATCAGCGACATCGTCCAGTTCGAGCCGCCGTGTCCGCAGGCGGAGCTCGCCGAGTGGTACCGGGCGGCGACGGTGGTGCTCACCCCGTCGCACTCGGAGTCATTCGGGCTTGTCGCCCTGGAGGCGCAGGCCTGCGGCACCCCCGTGGTCGCGGCCCGGGTCGGGGGCTTGCGCACCGTTGTCAGCGACGGCAATTCCGGCGTCCTGGTGGACGGCCACGACCCGGCCGTCTGGGCCGCGGTCATCGGTCGGCTCATCGAATCGCCCGGACAGCTTGCGCTGCTGTCCGCGGGCGCGCGCCGACACGCGTCCGCTTTCGGCTGGTCCGCGACGGTGGACGGGCTGGCCAGGGTGTATACCGGAGCCATGGACGAGGCGATTGCCTCCGCGGCGGCCGCAGAGATCAGAGGTGGCGACATCGGGCATGTGGAAGCCGGAGTAGGGGCCTAGCACACGCATGGCGGCAAGCGACGTCACGCCCTCCTCACCGGGCGCTGCCCTCGGTGCCGCGCTCGATGCGCTTGGCCTTGCCTATGAGCAGCCGGAGCCGGCGGCGTATCTCGTGCGCCTCGAGGGTGAGCACAAGCTCGCCACGATGACCTGGCTGATCGCCGGGGAGCACAGTCTGCGGGTCGAGGCGTTCTTCTGCAGGCAGCCGGACGAGAACCATGCCGCCTTCTACCGGTTCCTCCTTGAGCGCAGCGCCCGCATGTACGGCGTGCACTTCGCGCTCGACGCGACGGGCGACGTCTACCTCACGGGGCGGCTGCCGCTCGCGGCCATCTCCGAGCCGGAGATCGATCGGCTGCTCGGCAGCGTTCTCACTAACTGCGACGAGACGTTCAACGAAGCGCTTAAGATCGGTTTCGCCTCCGCTATAAGGCGGGAATGGGCATGGCGGGAAAAACGGGGCGAGAGCCTGGCGAACCTGCGCCCCTTCGCGGCTCTCCTCATGGACTCGAACGGCACCACGGTGGCACCCCCTAGCGACCACGAGACGAGCCCGGCGTGACTTTTCAAGAGGCCGGGCTGCATGTGCACCTGCACCACATAGGCGTGCACACGATGCTCTGCGTGCTCTTCGCGCTACTCACCGCCGCCAGCAACGCCTGCGCCGCGGTACTGCAGCGCCGGGCGGCCGCGCAGGTGCCGGCCGACCGGTCCATGCACGTGTCGCTGCTCGCCGACCTCGTCAAGCGCCGGGTATGGCTCGCCGGGATCGGCATGGTCATCGTGGCCGCCGTCGCCCAGGCCGCGGCGCTCGCCACCGGGCCGATCGCCCTCGTACAGCCGATCTTCATCATCGAACTGCCGGTCACGCTGGTGCTCGCGGCGCTCGCCAACCACAACACGGCGGCGCTGCGCCAGCTGCCCTGGCCCGCGATCGCTGTCACGACGGCAGCCCTGGGGGCCGGGCTCGCCATCGCACAGCCGAGCGGCGCGATCGACTCCGCCGAGGGGCGCAGCTGGGTCATCGCCCTCATCGCGACCGCGGCCTTCGAGGCCGTGCTCATCACGATGGCGACCAGCACCAAGGGCGAGCCGCGGGCAGCGCTGCTCGGCCTGGCCGCCGCGTGCGGCTACGCGCTCACCGCCGCGCTGCTGAAGAACGCCATGTTCGACCTCAGCCAGGGGGCGGTGCAGTTCTTTACCAGCTGGCACATCTACGCCGTGGCCCTGGCCGGGGTAGGGTCGTTGTTCCTGCTGCAGAACGCGCTGCAGGCAGGGTCGCTGGTCGCCTCGCAGCCGATGCTCACCGTGGGCGACGCCCTCATCAGCATCAGCTACGGAGTTACTCTGTTCGGCGAGGAACTGCGGACGGGGTGGTGGCTGCTGCCCCAGATCCTGGCCCTCGCGCTGATCGTCCTCGGCTGCGTGCAGATCGCGAAGTCGCCGCTCGCCGCGGAGACCAAGGCTCTGGCCACGGAAACCCCTTCAACGGTACAGTGACGGCGTGAACAGGCTGGGAGACCTCGAACGTGCCATTATGGAAGTCCTCTGGCAAACGGATTCAGCGCTGACCGTCAGACAGGTCAGCAACGGGCTCGACGAGCGTAATCTGGCTCACACCACCGTGATGACGGTGCTTGACCGGCTAGCGAAGAAAGGGTTCGCGCGCAGGGAGAGGGACGGCCGCGCTTGGCGGTACCGGCCCGCGGCGACCCGCGAGGCGTACGTGGCGGAACTCATGCTGACGGCCCTGGAACAGACCGGCGACCGGGTCGCCGCGCTCGCGCGGTTCGCGCAGAGCGTATCTGGTGCCGAGGCGGAGGCGCTCCGGGAGGCGCTGGCCAGCCTTGATCACGAGCAGCAAGACGGTCGGGCAGAAGGAGACATCGGGATCGGGTTATGGGGGGACTGGCCGACGCGGTACTGCTAGCCGCGGTCGCCGTGGGGAGCGTGCGATGCGCGTACGCCATGCTGCGCGCTTCGTGGCCGCGCAGGTCCCCGGCGACCGCGATTTTGCTATGGCAAGCACTCGGCCTGGCCGGAGGGCTCGCGGCCGTCGGCGCGCTGCTGGCGATCGGCGTCAGCGGACCGGGCGTGCGACCGGGGGTGCTAGGCGGGCTGACCGCACTGGCGGTGCGGCTGGCCGAAGGCAAGTGGCCTGCGCCAGACCAGCCGCTGCTGCTGACCGCGGTCAGGCTCGTCACGTTCACCGCGGGAACCGTCTTGTTCACGATGCTCTGCTGGGTGCTCGTGGTGGCTTTCGCCGTTGCCATCGGCGCGCGGCGGCGCCAGCGTGAACTGCTCGCGCTGCTCGCGCACGGCGATCCCAAGGTTCCAGGCGCTCTGGTGATCGACTACCCGGCGGCCGCGGCCTACTGCCTGCCTGGCATCCGTTCCCAGATCGTCGTCAGCGTCGGAACGCTTGACCTGCTCGGGCCCGCCGAGCTCACCGCGGTTCTCGCCCACGAGCGCGCCCACCTGCGAGCCCGGCACGACCTGGTGCTCATCCCGTTCACGTCACTGCGCCGCGCGTTCCCGAGGTCGCCGATGATCGCGCAAGCGCACCGGACGGTCGCGCTGCTCGTCGAGATGATGGCCGATGACCGTGCGCTGCGGGTGCGCGGCCTGGTGGCCAGGGAACTGGCCACCGCACTGCTCCGGTTCGGCACGGCGGGTACGGACAGTGCCCCCGCCGGAGCGCTGGCCGTCGGCGAGGGCGAGCTCACCGCCCGGGTGAACCGGCTGCTCGCGCCGCCCAGGCCGCTGCCGCGCGCCGCCCAGGGCGCGGTCGTCCTGGCCGCAGCCGTGCTCGTGGCGGCACCGCTGCTGCTGCTCGTAATGTGAGGCTCAGGAATTACCAGGGACCGTACGGGCCCGAGCTCGAGCCCCTGCCCCTCTTGAACTCCCTGACCTTCGGCCGCACATCGGCGAGGTAGATCGCGGCGGCCACGAACGCGATAACCGATAGCAGGCCAGTCACCCCACCGTAGAGCGCCGAGTAGAGGCCCAGCACGAACGCGACCCCGAGGATGATCAGCCAGATCTGCTTGGTGCGCTTGCCCGAGGCGATGAATGCCTGCGCAGGTCTGTAGATCGCATCGCCGAACGCCCACGCCTCGACGACGAACGCCGCGACTGCGAGCGCTACGAAGAAGTAGTTAAGCGGGCCGTACGCACCCGCGCCTAGTACCGAGATCACGAGTCAACGCTACCTTGCTGTCCGATGTTAGGCAGGATCCTCGGCACCGTCGGCTGCGGCACCGCCCTCTTCGGTGCTGCCGGCCTGGTCTGGCGCTGGCTGGTCGCGAAGCACGGCGACCACTTCGGCGGTCGGCGGCTTCTGGCTTTCCTTGCGGAAGGACTCGTAGATCTCGATCAGCACCTGCTTCTGCCGCTCGGAGAGCTGCGGGTCGGTGAGCAGTGCCGACCGGACACCGGAGTCACCCGGTCGGTCCTCCAGGATGCCGGCCTGGACGTAGAGTGCCTCGGCCGAGATGCGCAGCCCCTTGGCGATCTGCTGCAAGATCTCCGCGGACGGCTTGCGCAGCCCGCGCTCGATCTGGCTCAGATAGGGGTTGGAGACGCCGGCCTGCTCCGCTAGCTGACGGAGGGAGATCTTGGCCTGCTCGCGCTGCTGCCTGATGTATTCACCGATGCTGTCCATGGTTGCCACGCATTCCATGCTAGCTGCATTGCTTGCAATTGCAAGCCGCCAGCAAGCACCCCGCAAGCACCCCGGCTCAGCGGCATCCGGTGCCGAGCGCGCGGATCAGAGCGCCGGGACGGAGGCCAGGTGGGTCCTGGCGAACGTCAGCGTCTCCGTCAGGTCCGCGAGCCTTTCGTCCGTGGTGGCGGCGCGGCGGGTGTTCACCTCGGCGACCACCAGACCCCGGTAACCGGTGGCGGCGACGCCGCGCAGCAGCTCCGCGCAGGGCTGCCGGCCCCGGCCCGGGACCAGGTGCTCGTCGGGGACCGGGCCGTTCGACACGCCCGTGCCGTCGGCCAGGTGGATGTGCGAGAGCCGGGCGCCGAGGTCGTTGGCCATCACGATGGCGTCGGACGCGGAGGCGGCGGTGTGCGACAGGTCGAGGGTAACGGTCGGCACGTCCAGCTTGGTCGGGTCCCAGTGCGGTGCGTAACCGGAGACCTCGCTTGTGCCCGCGCGGATCGGGAACATGTTCTCCACCGCGAAGATCACGTCGGTTTCTTCCGAGATCTTCTGTATGCCCTGCTCGAACCCGCGCGTGTAGTCGCGCTGCCAGCGGAACGGCGGGTGCACCACGACGACCTTCGCGCCGAGCCGCTCGGCCAGGTCTTTCGCGCGCAGCAGCTTGGCCCACGGCTCGCGCCCCCAGACAAGCTGGGTGAGCAGGAGCCCCGGCGCGTGCACGGCGAGCACCGGAACCTGGTGGTAGTCGACCATCCGGGCCAGCGCGTCCCCCGACTGGCTGACCGGGTCGGTGTAGACCATCACCTCGATGCCGTCATAGCCGAGCCGCGCCGCGGTCTCGAAGGCGTCGGGGGTGCGCTCGGGATAGACCGATGAGGTGGAAAGCACGACGGGGATCGCGGGTAGCCCAGCCAACGCCTTCCCCTCCCGTCATGCCGTTGTGCCGTGACCCACCAAGCTTATGCGGTCGTGGCAGTGCGGCCGGAATGTCGGTCTACCCCGATATGGTGCGGCCATGGCGAAGTCGACGGCGGCCTACCGGTGCGCTGAGTGTGGCTGGCAGGCCGCCAAGTGGGTCGGGCGGTGCGGGGAGTGCCAGGCGTGGGGCACCGTCGAGGAGACGGCGGTGCCGCGGCTCGTCCGGGCCGGGATACGGGCCGCTGGGTACGGCGGGACCGGCGGCCGGCTCGGCGGCGGGCCGGTGTCGACCGCCGCGATGCCGATCGGGATGGTCGACGCGGCGCAGGCCGGCGCCCGGCCGACCGGCCTCGACGAGCTTGACCGGGTACTGGGCGGTGGCCTGGTGCCCGGCGCGGTGCTGCTGCTCGCGGGCGAGCCGGGCGTCGGCAAGTCAACTCTGCTCCTCGAGGCGGGCGCGCTGGTCGCGTCGACTGGCCCGGTGCTCTACGTCACCGGCGAGGAGTCCGCCGCGCAGGTGAGGCTGCGGGCCGACCGGCTCGGGTCCGTGCACGAGAACCTGTACCTGGCCGCGGAGACCGACCTGGACGCGATCATCACCCACGTCGCGACCGTGCAGCCCCGGCTGCTCATCATCGACTCGGTGCAGACGATCGCGGCAGGCGACGTCGACGGCGTGCCCGGTGGCGTCACCCAGGTCCGCGAGGTGGCGGCGGCGCTCACCGCGTCCGCCAAGGCCCGGTCGATGGCGACGATCCTCGTCGGCCACGTGACCAAGGACGGATCGGTCGCGGGGCCGCGCACTCTGGAGCACCTGGTCGACGTGGTGCTGCATTTCGAGGGGGACCGGCATTCGCGGCTGCGAATGGTCCGTGCGGTCAAGAACCGGTATGGTCCCACCGACGAGGTGGGCTGCTTCGACCTTGGCGAGTACGGGCTGATCGGGCTCGCCGACCCATCCGGCCTGTTTCTCTCCAGGCACCGCGAACCGGTGCCTGGCACCTGCGTGACCGTCACCCTGGAAGGCCGCCGGCCGCTGGTCGCCGAAGTGCAGGCGCTCGTCTGCGGTTCGATGCTCGACGTGCCGCGCCGGGTCACCTCCGGGCTCGACGCGTCCCGGATCGGCATGGTCCTCGCGGTGCTGCAGCGCCGCGCTGACGTCAAAATCGGCAAGGACGACATCTATGTCGCCACCGTGGGCGGCGTACGCCTCACCGAGCCCTCAGCCGACCTGGCGGTGGCACTCGCCCTGGCGAGTTCGATCGCCAACCTGGCAATTCCGCAGGGCGTCTTCGCGGTCGGCGAGGTCGGCCTGGCTGGCGAGGTCCGCAACGTCGCCGGAGTCCCGCGCCGGGTGGCCGAGGCCGAGCGCATGGGCTTCCGCCAGGCGATCGTCCCCAGCGGGTCGATGGGCGGTGCCACCGCCGGGGCCGGCATGGAGGTCACCGAGGTGGAGGACATCCGGGAGGCCCTGCGCTCCGCGTTCCGCGGCTAAGTGCTTGCCGGAGAATAACCCGTGGCTCCCCGTTCCGGGCGCCTGGGCCTCTGTTCCGGGCGCCTGGGTCCCCGTTCCGGGCGCCTGGATCCCCGTTCTGGGCGCCTGGCTGCGGGCAAGCCGTCCGGCTGCCGCACACGGCCGAGATCGTGGGTCAAAACGGGTGCGGCACCCTCCGACGCCGCGAGAATGTCCTATTTACGGCGATTCGCACCCGGCCGCTAGTACCTGTTTTCGGGATCGTGGGTCAAGCACGGCGAATAGCGCCGCAGATGACCCACGATCACGATCCGGACCCCTCAAATGGGGTGAAATGTCCCGCTTGTCCGTGCGTTTTGCCCGTTTCGGCGCGGCCACCCCGCATCTGACCCACAATCTCGCCGGCCGGTCCGGGCCGCCCTCACAGACAGGCCGGCCAGCGCGAGAACCGCCTCCGGACAAGCACCAAGGGCAAGCCAGTCCACGTGTTAGAAATCCGGAGGCTCTAAAGACTTGAGAAGCACGAAGGTGCGGACCGGACTGGACTGGCCCCCCGCGATGGCGACCACGTCAAAGGTCCCCGAGGCGCCCGCCGGCAGAAAACCCCCGCACCCCGACGGCCTTGCCGCCTGCCGGTTCCAGCTGACCGTCAGTTCCTGCGGAACCCCGAGCGTGAGCCGCACCGGCGACCCCGGCCCCGGCTTGCACGCGGCCGAGTTCCAGACCACGTGCCCAACCCTAGTCACCACCACCTGCACGGCCCCGGCGCCGTAAGTCATCGTGCAGGCGGTAGCCGACGTGGAGACGGCGTAGACATCAAAGGCCGGCAGTGCGTCCTGCGCGTAGCTGGGCGCCGTAGTAAACAAGCTGAGCACGATGTCGTGGGGCGCGCATGTCCCGCCACCCGAAGCGCTAGCCGAGGCGGAGCCGCTCGGCTGGTACGCAAGCCCGGCCTCCGGCTTGTCCGGTGCGTGCGTGGCCGTCCTCGACACCGTGGGCGACGGGTTCGTACTGGCGATCGGCACATGGCGTTCGTAGGCAGGCCCATAGGCGGCCGGCGGCAGCGTATTCCGGGTAGCTAGCGCCGCCGCGGACTGCCGCGCCGCCGCGGACGTCTTCGGACTCACATGCCCACCGGGGATCAGCCAGGCGGACAACCCGAGCGCCGCAATGCCTCCCGCGAGGATCAGAAACCGCCGCCGCCAGTAGGCACTGGAGTCAACCGCGGCCCGGATCTCACGCGACGGGACGTACTCCGGCTCGTAGTCCGGGTCGTGGTCCGCGTAGTCCGGGTCGTAGTCATCGCCCGCCAGCTCGCCTTCGTCACGATCCGAATCCATCCACATACGGTCAGTATGGTGCGCTGCCCGTCCATGGCCCGGCAGACGCGCCGGGGCGCGTGGGGCTTGTGGTGTCGTGGCCCGGCTACCCGGGCAAGGCGAATCTGCCGTCGGGAAGCGGGTCGACGAGGCCGTCGGCCACCAGGCCGTCGAGGGCGCGAGCCCGCTGGACGGGATCGGGCCAGACCGCATCCAGGCGTGACTGCGCCACGGGCTCCCGGGAGTCCCGCAAGACCGCGAGCAAGCGGCCGCGGCACTGGCGGTCGGTGCCCTCGTACGTTTGACCAACCGGGCGTATCTCGGCCGCTGGCTGTCCCGCGCTCAGCCACGCGCAGCTGGCCGCGAGCGGGCACTCCGCGCAGTTCGGGCTGGCGGCCGTGCACGTGAGGGCGCCAAGCTCCATGACCGCGACCGACCAGCGTGCCGCTACGGCGGCATCCTCCGGCAGCAGTGACTCCGCCAGGCGGTACTCGGCGGCCGACACCTGGGCGCCGGGGAACTCCTGGCCGGACTCGAGGCGCGCGAGCACCCGCCGCACGTTGGTGTCGAGGACGGCGTGCTTGCGGCCGAACGCGAAGACGGCGACAGCGGCGGCCGTGTAGGCGCCGATTCCGGGAAGCGCCAGCAGTTCATCGCGGGTCGACGGAAGTTCGCCGGCATATCGCCCGGTGACGATCGTCGCGGTCTCGTGCAGCCGCAGGGCCCGCCGCGGGTACCCGAGTCGCCCCCATTGCCGCACGGCTTCGCCCGCCGGATCGGCGGCGAGCGCCGCCGGCGCGGGCCAGCGCTCGAGCCAGGCATGGTAGGCGGGCAGCACCCTGCTCACCGGCGTCTGCTGGAGCATGATCTCGCTGACCAGCACCGCCCATGGCGATACTCCAGCCGCCCGCCAGGGCAGATCACGAGCATTGCCCGCATACCACCCGAGCACCGGGTCCGCGTATGGCGACATGACGAGCATTATGCGCCCTCCAGGGAACCTCACGAGCCACGACGAGGAGCCGGTACGGCGCCTGGCGATGAGTTCACGGGCGGCGTAGCGTCATATCGCCATGACGTACGCACCGGTGAACAGCCTGGAGCTCTACTACGAGATTCACGGCAGCGGCAGGCCACTCGTGCTGCTGCACGGCGGCTTGCTGACGATCGGCCTCAATTGGGGGCCCATGCTCGAACCGCTCGCGGCGACCAGGCAGGTGATCGCGGTGGAGCTGCAGGGCCACGGGCATACCGCCGACAGCGACCGCGCGATGACGATCGAGGCGCTGGCCGGTGACGTCGTCGAGCTGCTCGATCAGCTGGGAATCGCGGAGGCCGACCTCTTCGGCTTCAGCCTCGGCGCTCTCGTCGCGTACGCGATCGCGCTCGCCGCGCCCACCAGGGTCGGCAAGCTGATCGTCGCCTCGGCGGACGCCCACCGCCCGCCAGGCAGGGAGAGCGTGCCGCTCGACGAGGCGCGCATGCCGACCGCTGCGGACTTCCAGGAGATGCGCGATGCCTACGACGCGGTTGCTCCCGACCCCGCGCACTTCGGCGAATTCGCGGCGAAGAATTCGGCGGCGGTGCACGAGTTCCCTGGCTGGACCGACGAGCTGCGATCACTGCGGGCGCCGGCCCTGCTGATCTTCGGCGACCGCGACTTTTCGCCGTTGCCCGATGTGGTGGAGTTGTTCGGACTCCTGCCGAACGCGCAACTCGCGGTGCTCCCGGGGACCACGCACATGGGCGTGACGCGCCGTCCCCGCGAACTGCTCACGTTGATCACGCCGTTCCTCGACGCGTCCTAGCCCCAGCTCCTAACGCACTGCCGCGACGCCCGCGGGGTCGAGGTGGCGGCGGTACAACCCGGCCACGCGGAAGGCCAGGTCCAGGGACTGACCGCGGTTCAGCCGGGGATCGCACGCCGTCTCGTAGCGGCGGCTCAGGTCGCTCTCCGCGATGTGCTGGCCGCCGCCGATGCATTCGGTGACGTCATCCCCGGTGAACTCGATGTGGATGCCGCCGGGGTGGGTGCCGAGGCCGCGGTGCACCTCGAAGAAGCCCGCGACCTCGTCGAGCACGTCGTCGAAGTACCTGGTCTTCTGCCCGCCGGCCGCCTCGACCGTGTTGCCGTGCATCGGGTCGCACACCCAGACCACGGCGGCACCGCTGGCCGCCACCTTCTCCACCAGCGGAGGCAGGACCTGGCGGATCCGGCCGGCGCCCATCCGGGTGATCAGGGTGAGCCGGCCAGGCTCGCTGTCCGGGTCGAGGGCATCGATCAGCGCGAGCACGTCCTGCGCGGCGGCCGTCGGGCCGATCTTCAGGGCGACGGGATTACGGATACTGCGCGCGAACTCGACATGCGCGCCGTCCAGAGCACGGGTGCGTTCCCCGATCCACAGCAAGTGAGCCGACAGATCGTAGGGTTGACCGCTCCGCCCGTCTATCCGGGTCAGGGCCCGCTCGTAGTCGAGCAGCAGGGCCTCGTGGCTGGAGTAGAACTCCACCGCGCGGGTCTCGCCGAGGTCAGCGCCGCACGCGTGCATGAACGCGATCGCCCGGTCGATCTCCTCCGCCAACTGCTCATAGCGCTGTCCAGCGGGGCTGCTCACCACGAAGTCCTGGTTCCAGGCGTGCACCTGGCGAAGATCGGCGTAGCCGCCGCTGGCGAGGGACCGGCACAGGTTCAGCGTCGCCGACGAGCTGTGGTACGCCTCGAGCAGCCGGCCAGGATCGGGCGTCCTGGCCGCGGCGGTGAACTCGAGCCCGTTGACCGCGTCGCCCCGGTAGACCGGAAGCTCCACGCCATCCCTGACTTCGGTGGCCGCCGACCGCGGCTTGCCGAACTGGCCTGCCATCCGGCCGACCTTCACGACCGGCACGCTGGCGGCGTAGGTGAGCACGACCGCCATCTGCAGCAGCGTCCGGAACTTGCCCCGGATGCTGTCGGCGTTCGTGCCGGCGAAGGTCTCCGCGCAATCCCCGCCCTGCAGCAAGAACGCCTCACCCCGCGCCACCGCGGCCAGTCGGTCCTTCAGCTTGTCGCACTCCGCGGCGAGCACCAGCGGCGGCAGGCCTTCCAGGCCGCGAAACACCGCCTCCAGCCGACCGTGGTCGGGCCACTCCGGCTGCTGAAGCGCGCGTGAGGTCACGACTGCAAGGCTATGCCCTATGCCCCTGCGGCTGGCAAAACGAAAAGCCGGGGCCGGGAACCGAAGTTCCCGGCCCCGGCCTATCGCTAGCCGGGGTTACCGCTTAGCCGAGCGCCTGCGCCGTTCCCGGGCCTTCGCTTGACGGAGCGCTGGCCGGGTTAGTCCCGCTGGACGGCTCGCTGGCCGTGGCGGCGACGAGCGCCGCCGCGTCCGGCACCGAGTCCGGCTTGGGCCGGCTGCCGAAGACGAACTTCGCCTCCTCGCCGGTGCCCTCGGCGTCGACGGTCACGATGGTTCCCGGTCGGAGCTCGCCGAACAGGATCCTCTCGGACAGCATGTCCTCGATCTCGCGCTGGATGGTCCGGCGCAGCGGCCGCGCGCCGAGCACCGGGTCGTAGCCGCGCTCGGAGAGCAGCGTCTTCGCGGACAGGCCGATCTCGATCCCCATGTCGCGGTCCTTCAGCCGCTCATCGACCTTGGCGATCATCAGGTCCACGATCCGGAAGATCTCTTCCTGGTCGAGCTGGTGGAACACGATGATGTCGTCGACACGGTTCAGGAACTCGGGCCGGAAGTGCTGCTTGAGCTCCTCGCCGACCTTCGCCTTCATCCTGTCGTATGAGCCGCGGGCCTCGCCCTGACGGGCGAAGCCGACCGACACGCCCTTGGAGATGTCACGCGTCCCCAGGTTCGTGGTCATGATGATCACGGTGTTCTTGAAGTCCACCGTCCGGCCCTGCGCGTCGGTGAGGCGCCCGTCCTCAAGGATCTGCAGCAGCGAGTTGAAGATGTCCGGGTGGGCCTTCTCGATCTCGTCGAAGAGGACCACGGAGAACGGCCGCCGCCGCACCTTCTCGGTGAGCTGTCCGCCCTCCTCGTAGCCCACGTAACCGGGCGGCGAGCCGAACAGCCGGGAGACCGTGTGCTTCTCCATGTACTCGGACATGTCGAGCTGGATCAGCGAGTCCTCGTCGCCGAACAGGAACTCGGCGAGCGTCTTGGACAGCTCGGTCTTACCGACACCGGACGGGCCGGCGAAGATGAACGAGCCGCCGGGCCGCTTCGGGTCCTTCAGCCCGGCCCGGGTGCGCCGGATGGCCTGGGACAGCGCCTTGATCGCGTCGTTCTGGCCGATGACCCGCCGGTGCAGCTCATCTTCCATGCGCAGCAGGCGCTGCGACTCCTCTTCGGTGAGCTTGAAGACCGGGATGCCGGTGGCGGTGGCGAGGACCTCGGCGATGAGCTCCTCGTTGACCTCGGCGACGACGTCCATGTCGCCGGCCTTCCACTCCTTCTCCCGCGAGGCCTTCTTCGCGAGCAGCTGCTTCTCCGTGTCCCGGAGCGCCGCGGCCTTCTCGAAGTCCTGGGAGTCGATCGCCGACTCCTTCTCCTTGCGCACCTGAGCGATCTTCTCGTCGTACTCGCGCAGGTCCGGCGGCGCGGTCATGCGGCGGATCCGCATCCGCGAGCCGGCCTCGTCGATGAGGTCGATCGCCTTGTCCGGCAGGAACCGGTCGCTGATGTAGCGGTCGGCGAGCTGCGCGGACGCGACCAGGGCGCCGTCGGTGATCGACACACGGTGGTGCGCCTCGTACCGGTCGCGCAGGCCCTTGAGAATCTCGATGGTGTGCGCGATGGTCGGCTCCGCCACCTGGATGGGCTGGAAGCGGCGCTCAAGCGCGGCGTCCTTCTCCAGGTACTTGCGGTACTCGTCCAGGGTGGTCGCGCCGATGGTCTGCAGCTCGCCGCGGGCAAGCATGGGCTTGAGGATGGACGCCGCGTCGATAGCGCCCTCGGCCGCGCCCGCACCGACGAGGGTGTGAATCTCGTCGATGAACAGGATGATGTCGCCGCGGGTGCGGATCTCCTTGAGGACCTTCTTCAGGCGCTCCTCGAAGTCACCGCGGTACCGGGAGCCGGCGACGAGCGCGCCGAGGTCCAGCGTGTAGAGCTGCTTGTCCTTGATCGTCTCCGGCACCTCGCCCTTGACGATCTTCAGCGAGCCCTTCGACGACCGCGCGGTCTTGCCGACCCCGGGCGCGCCAACCAGGACCGGGTTGTTCTTGGTGCGCCGCGACAGCACCTGCATGACCCGCTCGATTTCCTTCTCCCGGCCGATCACCGGGTCGAGCTTGCCCTCGCGCGCGCCCTGGGTCAGGTTGCGGCCGAACTGGTCGAGCACCAGCGACGTCGACG
>Ga0210395_10001473_pt1 | contig 18242 bp, 11 predicted proteins | sample IncBWH4OmetaG_FD_150861 | JGI IMG/M metagenome (GOLD analysis project Ga0210395, IMG submission 150861) | Forest soil microbial communities from Barre Woods Harvard Forest LTER site, Petersham, Massachusetts, United States - Inc-BW-H-4-O ...
CGGGCTGCTGGGCGCCCGTTCAACACTAAGAGCGTCCCGCTCGACGTCGGCTACAGCGAGAACATTCCCGAGCCGATCCGCCGGGCCGTGATCTTGCGGGACAGGAAATGCGCGTGGCCCGGCGGCTGCGACAGGCGCCCGGCGGTCTGTGACGTGCACCATGTCAGGCATAAGAAGCACGGCGGCCCGACCAGCGTCACAGACTGCTTGTTGCTGTGCCAGTATCACCATGACATCTGTATTCACCGGTGGGGCTGGGAAATCGAACTCTGCCCGATGGATCGGTCCGGGCCTTCGGCCCCCAGGGCCAGGTCATCAGAAGCCACGGACCGCCCCCGGCCCAAGCCGCTTAGTACAAACCTTCCGTCGCGAGGGCGTTGTTCGTGCCTACCACCGCGAAACTCCAGCTCGCCGTGGGGCAATACTCGTCGCCCACCGTGATGTACGGGGTGCTGACCTGCATCGTCCCGGTCCAGGCGTCCCACGCCCCGTTGGTCACCGCGCCTTTGGCGTTAATGCTCAACGTCACGGTGTTCGTCACCTTCACCGACCCCCCGCACGTGCTGATCTGAGCCGTCGCGGACCCTCCATAACTGCGGCCGGAACCGCGCAGCGTCATCGTGAACTGCTTGGCCGCGAATCCAGGCGCCGCGAGCTCCGCGTCAGCCGTCAGCGTGCACTTGGTCGAGGCGCAGTCCGGTTCGAACTGCCACGTGTCGCTCCAGTGGTCGCCAACGCTGAGGCTGGCGCCGTCACCAGGAGTGCTGACGGTGTTCACCGTAACCGGCGTGGACCCGTCGAGCGGCGGCGCCAGCGTCAACGCCGTGAAGGGCGAGGACGGCCCGGACACCGCGTGCCCCCACACCGCCGCCACCTCGTACTTGTAGCTGCTGCCCGCCGTCAGCCCGGTGCTGACATACGAGTCGACCGACCCGGAAACGACGCCGACGAGATTGGCCCCACTGTAGATCTGGTACTTGTCAGGAACCGGCCCCAGCGGCGACGATGACCAGCGCAACGTCACGGTGGTCCACGTGGCCTTGGCGAGGCTAAGCCCGACCGGGCTCGGAGTAATGGTCCTCACCACCGCCACCTTGACCGAAGCGGCCGACTTCTGCCCGCCAGCTTCCGCGATGATCGCGTACCGGTGCCTGCTACCGGGCGCGAGCCCGTGGTCGGTGTAGGACGTCCGGCTAGCCGGGACCGACCCGACCTGCCTACCATCCCGCAGCACCAGGTAATGGTCAGGGGTAGCGCCGCCCTTGGACGCCGACCACGAGACCAGCACCGACGTAGCCGTCCGCGACGAGGCGAAGACGGCCGTAGGTGCGACGGGCGACTGGTGCCACGGCGCCCACACCAGCAGCCCGGCCACCAGCCCGGCGACGACGACCCCCGCGACCGCTAGAACCCACCGTCGTCGCCCGCGCCGCGCAGGCGGCGGCGGGGTTGGCGGGGTCGGCGTCTCCCCAGCCGACAGTGGGACGGCATTGTCTTCCGACATCTGGCGACCTCCCGTAGTCGCCCCCCCGGTTGAATGGTCTTGCGTACGCGGCCGCTTTCCCCGGACCGCTTCCCCACAAACCCTCCCAAATAGGATAGCGTGCCAGGCTCGCCGAAGCCATCCCACCGCTGCCTACGACGAGCCTGGCGCGACGGTGGCCTGCCCCGGTGCGGGGTTCAGCGGGCGGAGCCGGACGTTGGCCGTGATGGCCGCGCTGCGAAACCGGCGGTTTGGGTCTGTCTCGAACCGGCCTGGTGCTTCCAGCCACGGTTCGTGCCCAGCGTTCGGAATGATGATGACCACGCAGTTGAGGAGTGCTCCGAGACGTCGCAGGGCAACTGCGGGGCGGGTATCGCCGGCTCCGCCGATGATGACCGCGTCGGGGGGCAGGAGATCGCGAAGTTCGTCCACGCGTGATTCGAGCGGGTCGGTTTTCTTCGCTCCGTTGAGCTGGGTGTTCATCGCGTAGTTGACGGGGCGCCGCGTGCGGGCTGCGGCCAGCGCCCAGTCCCATGCACGGGCCCGGTCGGCGTGGTCGGTGAACCACGACAGTGCGAGGTACTCGATCTCCTCAGCGTCGGTGCGCGATGCGATGGCATCGAGTTCGTCGAGCCTGGCCTGGTGCTCGTCGGAGCGGCGTGCTCGCTGCGCTGCCAGGTCGGTTTCCCGCCACGGATCCAGGAAGGGGCCCGAGAGCTGAATCATCCCGGCCACCCGCTCGGGATGGGCGAGCAGGAAGTAGCTGGCCAGGTTCGTCCCGAATGAGTGGCCTATCAGGACAACCCGGTCGTGTCCCCACGCATCGAGCAACGACGCCATGTCCTGAACGTGGCGGGCGATCGTGTGTTCTCCCTCCCAGGGAGATCCGCCCGTGCCGCGCTGGTCGTAGCGATGGACCAGGCACAGGTCCTCGACGATCTCCGCGACCGGGGCGAGATAGTCGGGGACCCCCGGACCGCCGTGCACCATGACCAAAGGAAGCCGTTGAGGGATTACCGAGCCCGCGGTCCACGTGCGCAGGCGGGCTCCATCACCCATCTCGATCATCGTCGCGGCCATGAGCGTGAGACTAGCGAGCGGGTCCGCCAGCTCGGCGACACGCCCGGCTGTCACGTGCTGCCGCGGGCAGCGATGTAGGTTGGCGCGACGAACGAGCCGCCGTTGCTGACAGTGCTGTAGTCGTTGGTCTCGTCGATGGCCGCGGCCGGGATCTCGCCGCCGCCGGAGGCTTCCAGGAGCGTCTGCGCGCTCGGCGGGGCGTCCGCGGACACCGCGACGACAAGGGTGATAACGTCCTGCTCACCCGCCGTTAGGCGCACGCCGTCGTTGGTCGTGCAGGTGGCGGTGGCGAGCGTGCACGACCAGCCGCTGCCGGCGGTGATCGCCGCGGGGGTGAGCCCGGCCGGCACATCGGCGGTGAACGTCACCGGCCCGCTGGTCGCCGCGTAGCCGTCGTTGGCCACCGTGATGACGTAGGTGCCGCCGTGGCGCCCCGTCGTAAACGGCGCGTAGGGGACGCCGCCAGCTGACGGGTAGGCGCTGACGGCCAGCGCGGGGAGCTGGCCGATCGCGGTCGGCTCGGTCCCGGTGCCGGGCTGGGCGGCACCACCGCCCGATACGGCGGCCGCGTTGCTGACCGAAGCCTGCGTGTTGTTCGCGACCGCGACCCGCAACGTGATCGGCGGGTAGGCCGATCCAGGCGCCAGCGAGTCAAGGCGGTAACACGTCGGCTGCGGCACGTAAGTGTTCGGTGGCGTGCTGCGTCGGGATGTGGACGTCGGGGGCAATGTCGGCGGCGCCAGCGAGCACGTCCAGCCGGTTCCGGTCATCTGAACCGGTGTCAGGCCCGGCGGAAGCGTGTCGGCGACGACGACCTTGCCCGCCGAGGGCCCGGCCGTGGACGCGTTGGCCACCGTCAGCGTGTACGCGTCCGAGGCGTCGCCCTGCTGGAAGCGGCCAGAGTGCGTGCTGGTCACGCTGAGCACAGGCGGATTGGGCACGGGCGGGGCCGTGCTCGCGGTGGTGGCCGGCAGGATCGTGGTGGCGGCGCTCACCGATGCCGGACCGCCCACGTTCCCGCCGCCGTCGACCTCGACCGTCTCGGTCCCGGTCGCGGGGGCGTTGCCCGCGACGCTGGCCAAGAGCGTGATCGGCGGCTCCTCGCCGTTCTCGCCCGCCACCACGTCGCTGCGAGAGCAGGTGTCGAGCGTGCACGTCCAGCCGCTGCCGTACAGCGCCTGGATGGTCACGCCGGTCGGCAAGGCCGTGATCGTCGCGGTGATCGGGTCCGCGGCCGAACCATTCGTCGGCGCACCGCCCTGGTTGATCACCGTGATCTCGTACCTGCCGCTGCCGCCCTGCTGGAATGCGCCGTCCACCGCGTTGTCCGCGGTCAGGCCCGGCACTCCGACGATCGGCGTCGGGCTGGCGATCGAGGCCGACGGCTGCGACGGCGCGCCGCCGGTGACGGTGACCGCGTTGGTCACGTGCAGCCCGTCGGTCGAGTCCTGGGTGCCGAAACCGGTGCCGAGCGGGACATTCACCGTCAGCGTGATCGGCGGATACGACTGCCCGGGCGCCAGCACGGCGGGCTGGCCGCCGGGGCCGCCGGTCTGCGAGCAGACCTCGGTCGGGTCGTTGGACGTGTCGCACGTCCAGCCGGAGCCGCCGATGGAAACCATGCTGATGTTCGGGTCAACGATGTTGGTGAGCGTGACCGGGGTCGAGCCGTCGGTCGGCGCGTTCCCCGAGTTCGTCACGGTCAGCGTGTAGGTGTCGGCACCGTCGCCTTGGGTGAAGCTGGTCGCCGGGTTGGTGTCAGGTGAGTTCGCGACCGACGTGATCGTCCAGGCGGGGGAGACCGCGGCGTGCCGCGCCGCGGCGTGCCGCGCCGCGGTTCCTGTCGCGTCCGCCGCGGCGGCCCGCTCGGTAACGGCAGCACCCGCGCCGGGTCGCACGGTGCCCCGCACCTGAGGTGTGCCGTCGGCTAGCCCGAAGTGCTGCACACCCGGCGCGGTCTGCGCGGTCCGCTCCGCGTTCGCGGCGGCGGCGGTCTGGGGGGCGGCAAACGTCGCGTTCGGTACGTTCCATCCGTAGACGCTGACGACCGGAGTAGCGCCGCCGAGCAGCGAAGACCGGTAGCTCGCGGTCAGCGTTTCCGATTCGCCGGGCCACAAGGTTATGTCGTTGTCGCTCCACGTGATCGGGAGCACCTCGTTGTCGCCGGGCAACGCGGTGCCGTCGGCGGTCCCGCGCCGGACGTCAGCGCGCACGAAGAACGCGACGGCCCGGTTCGACGCGGGGTTCGTGATGGTCACGCTGGTGATGTCAGAGCCAGGACTCGTCCGTTCGGTATCAGCTGAGACTTGAACCGGCTCCGAGGGCAAGTTTTGCAGGGCCGTCATGTCGGCGTACTGGCTGAGCGGCGCGCCGTTGTCGGCCTGCGGGTTCCCCTCGGTGCTGTTCCAGTCGATGACGTCCTGCTGGGTGGAGAGCCAGTAGACGTTCCTGTCGACCACGGCGCCGTGCTGGCGCAAGATCAGCTCGACGAAGTAGGTTGTAGCCGGCGTCGGCGGGGTGGTGGCGGCGGGCACACGCGGGGTGAGCACCGCGTTATCGACCTGCTGGGGTGCCAGGCTGACCGAACGAGAGGTGCTCTGGTCGGCCAGCACCGTGCCGTTGCTGTCGATGACCCGCGACTCGACGGACAGCCCTGGCTGGCTGACGCCGGTCAGGTTGTCGATGGTGACGCCGCCGGTGTCGTACGCGTACAGGACGTGCAGGTCCTCGTTGGCCTTCTTGGCGCCGAAGTAGCTGCCCGCCTCGTCGTAGTCGTAGTTGTACAGGTCCCAGAGCAGGGTGGGCCAGCCCTTGTTCATCTGCCAGTAGTCGGTGCCGGTGGACGGGGTCGGGTAATTGTTCCAGTGGTCGATGTACGACTCGAACTGGGCGCGTACGTCCTCGTAGTTCTGGACCTGCGCCTCCTGCACGTACTGCGACAGGCTGTTCCAGCTGCCGTAGCGGTTCTGGATCGCGGTGTCGAGGTTGTCGAGTGTCCCGAAGGCGTATCCGGAGTGCGTCCCGTCGGTCGACTCGTAGTTCGTGTGGAACTGGTGCGCGTCCGGCACCTGCCACAGCGTGGCCTGGTCGGACGGTGACATGAACCGCTGAATCGAGTCCATGGTCGGGACCGTGTCGCCGGAGCCCTGCTCGCTGTCGAATCCCCAGGATCCGCCGACGTTGGTCAGCGTCGAGTCGTCGTCGTTGGCGTTGTTGCTGGAGTGCGTCGTGTCGTACCAGTAACCCGGCGGCACCCAGTCGTACGGTCCTTCCTTCTCGCCCGACGGCCCGAGGATCCCGGCGGGGTTGTACTCGGCCGAGGAGATTATCGGCTCCTGGAATCCCGACTGGCTGAAACCGGCCAGCGAGGCGGTCTCTTGCTCGTTGATCGGCTGGTTGTCGCTCCAGCTGAAGTTCAGCACGCTCGGGTGGTCCCGAAGCTGCTGCCCGATCGTGAGCGAAGACTCGTACATGACGTGGTAGTCCTGCGACGTCACGCCCCGGCCGCTGGACGACGGGGCCCACTTGTCGCAGCACTGGAAGCCCGCGTCGATGAGGATGCCCGCCCGGTCCATCTGGTCGTAGAAGTTCTGCGGCATCTCCTTGCCCTCGGTCCGGATCGCGTTGACGCCCATCGACTTGATGATCGATATCTGGTTCGCCAGGTCCGAGGCGCTGTAGTGCAGGAAGAGGTTCTCCGACCAGCCGCCCGCGCGGAAGTCGAACGGCACGCCGTTGATCTCGAAGACGCGGACGCCCTCGGGCGCGAGCGTCGACGGCCTGGTCAGGTACGTGCTAACCGAGCGGATGCCAAAGTCCACTGGCGGCGCCGCGTCGGAGACGCCCTGGCGCGCCGACACGCTCGCGCGCAGCCGGTACAGCGGCTGGCCGCCCATCTGGTACGGCCACCACAGCTGCGGGTTCTCCAGCACGAGCTGCCGGTACGCGGTCGGCGTGAACGTCACCGTGGTGCTCGCGCCGGCTTGCAACGTGACCGGCTGCGATACCTGGATCGGATCGCCGCCGCCGGGCGGCGTGATCGCCGCGGTCACCAGGCCAGCCTGCGGGGCATCGGTGTTGTTGGTCACGTCCGCGTGTACGGTGAGCGCCGCGCTGGACATGTCGGGGGCGTCGTCCTGGGTGACGTACGTGTTGGAGATGCCGAGCCCGTCGAAGATGTGCAGCTGGACAGGGAACTGGACGCCGGTGTTGTTGTCCGGGGGGATCTGGTTCCAGTCGACGTCGTCGAGGGTGAACATCGACGCCGGGTTGTTCGGGAACAGCTCGAGCGCGAGTGTGTTCGTTCCCGGCTTGAGCAGGCTGGTGACGTCGAAGGCGTAACTGGTGTAGTCACCCTCGACGGTCGCCTCGGTCGCGACCTCGGTGCCGTTGACCCACACGTCGGCCTGCCCGACGACGCCGTTGATCACGAGCCTGGCGTCCTCGCCGGGCCGCAGCCCGGACGTGAAGTCGGTACGGAACCACCACGGCACGTCGAACAGCGGGTTGGTATCGAGGCCGGGGTTGGTCATCGGCGCGCCGAAGCAGTTCGTCAGGTTATTGGAGTAGAACACGCTGTCCGGGCTGTCCACGCTCTGGTTGACGGGCTGTAGCCCCGGGTCGTCCGGGCAGACACCGTTCTGCAGGAGGGCTTCGACCTCGGTGCCTACCGCGCCTGCGTCGTCGGCCGCGACGGGCAGCCAGCCGGTGGTGTCGAACCCGGGCGCGGAGATCTCGTTGCCGGAGGCGGTGGCGCCGGTTCCCGTGGTCCAGTCGGTGGTCGCCGCCGAACTCTGCACCTGCCACCCCTGGCGGCCCAGCGTGATCAGATGGGCACCGGGGCCGGTGTTGGCGCTGGTGTCGGCGGTGGCCGTTGTCCCGGCTCCCGCCTGGAACGCGTTCGCGCTGCCAGACGCCGCGCTTAGAGTGCACAATCCGGTTACGCACACGATTACGGTGACCACACGCAGCTTCGGCATCACGGCGAACCTCAATTCTTTTCAGCCTGAAAAGAATGCTTTCTGTTGAACAATAACGATCGCCGCACAGGTCGGCAATAGCCGATTCGCGGGGATTCGGGTTCGGCTTCCGGCTCGGTCAGCCGCCCGTGCCGCCCGTGCCGGACGTCGTTACGGACGTCGTTACGGACGTCGTTACGGGCGGTCCATCGAGCTCAGCGACCATCGCGAGCGCCCGTGCGGTCGCGCCGAGCACTGTGGCGTTAGGCCCCAGCTTCGAGATCACGATGTCCGGCGCCCGGAACACGCTCGCCGTAACCGCCGTGCGAAGGTCCTCGAGCCAGGGTTCGAGGGCGCGGCCGATGCTGCCGTCCAGGATGATCCGCTCCGGGTCGACAAGCGCGGTGGCCCCGGCGATCGCCGCCGCCACGTGGCCGATCAGGTCCTTGACCACCTGACCGCCGACCGAGTCGCCACCCCGGGCGGCGGCGAAGATGTCGGAGACCGCGTACTCGTCGCCCAGCGAGCTCGGCAGGCCGCGCGCGATGAGCTCCGCGGCCCGCGCCAGCAGTGCCGTGCCCGACGCGACGTCTTCGAAGCCGACCCGGCCGGTCGCCGCGGCGCCACCGGCGAAGCCGACCGGGAGGTAGGCGACCTCACCGGCCGCGTTGTGCCGGCCTCGGACGAGATGCCCGTCGATCACCACGGCGCCGCCGATCCCGGTGCCGAGCGAGATCAGCACGAACGAATGCGCCCCGCGCCCGGCGCCCCGCCAGGCCTGCCCGAGCGCGCCGAGATTGACGTCGTTGTCGACCTCGAACGGCAGCTTCAGGTTCTCGCGGAGCATCCTGAGCAGGTCAAGGCCCTGCCAGTGCACCTTCGGCCCCGCGGTGGCCAGGCCAGTGGCCGGGTCGATCAGCGCGGGGATCCCGACCACTGCCGCCCGCACCGGCATCCCGAGCTCGGTCGCGCGCGCCTCCAGCACTCCGATGCACGTCAGTAGCGCACCGACCGCGTCGCTGCCCTCGCCCGCGGGGCGGAAGTCCTCCGCGACCACGCCGCCGGCCAGGTCCGCCAGCGCGCCGTGGCAGCGGGTGCCGCCGAGGTCGACGGCGATCACCCCGCCGGGCGGCCCGATGAACCGCAGCACGGCCGGGATCCGCCCGCGCGCCGCGCCCGCCCCGGGCTCCTCGACGATCAGTCCGGCAGAAAGCAGCCGCTTGACGATCCGGCTGACCGACGCGTTGGACAGGCCGAGGTCGCTGACGAGCTGCCGCCGCGTGACGTGCCCACGGGACCTGATGGCGTCAAGCACCAGGAAGGTGTTCAGCTCGGCGATGTTGCCGATGTCCATGGCAGCGGGAGTGTACCCGTTCGGAAACTCAAAAGCTTTTATCCGGAACGGACCGTGGTGTCTGTTACCGTCGACCTCGCCCGTCGCCGCTGGAGGGCAACCGAAGTACAGTTGTCTTGCGTGGTGCTTACATGGGAGGCGCCGGTGGGGACAGGCCAGGGCAACGAGATGGCGGCCGTTACGGCAGGTAATGGCCAGCTGAGGGCATCTGACGCCGACCGCGAGCAAGTGGTCGACCTGCTGAAGGACGCGTTCGCGCAGGGTCGGCTAGCCAGGGACGAGCTTGACGGCCTGGTGGGCCAGGCGCTGGCCGCCAAGACCTGCGGCCAGCTGGCCGCGCTCACCGCCGACATCCGCGCCCCGTCAATCGAAACCGTCTCACTGCCGAAGCCCGCCTGGGCGCCGCCCCGACAGCATCGGAACACGGCGGGCAAATCCGCTACAGGTGCCGTGATCGCGGCATGCGTGGCGGCAGTGGCAGTGCTGGCGGCCGCGGGCGCGCACCTGCGTCCAGGTCCCGATGCGGTGGCATGCCAGAGCTTCTACGTATGGGCGCAGCAGGCGAACGACGGTATTAACGCCAGCATGCTGCTGGACTTCAGTGCGGCCGCGGCCAATCAGGGACCGGACCGTACCCTGACGCGCGACGTGCAGGCGCTGCGGCAAGCTGTCCAGCAATACGAAAATCTCGTCGGCCCGCTGCCGTCGGCGTCTACCGCGCACGTCAATTACACCCGCGTGGATGCCGCTGTTGCCCGGGTCGACGCTGCCTGCATCCCTTACAGCAACTAGCGTTACCCCTTGGCGGCGCGGGTAGCCACGGTCGCGACGAGCGGGTTCATTACCGATGCGGGCACCGGTGTGCCGACGTTCTCGGCATCGAGCTCGGACTCGATCAACGGGCCCGTGATGAAGGCGACGGTCAGGTAAACCGATACCTGCTGGCCGTCCAGCCGGACCTTGATGGTGCCGGTTCCCGTAGCGACGACGTTGGCAGGGCCGCCCGCCGATCCTGGCAAGATCTTGATCGACGCCGACTCGGTCGTGGCGCCCGCGGGCAACGAGGCCGCGAGCTGCTTCTTCATCATTTGCCCGAAACAGGTCGAGAGTTTCGGGCTGTGCAGCGTCGTCACGTCGGAATCCAGGTCGCTTTGCGACCGGTAACTGGTGGCGGATGAGGAGATACTGGCATTGCCGAGACCGAAGTTGTCGGAGTTCGCTTCAGCGACCTTGTCACCGTCGGTGTCGCGCGCCCCGACGCATCGCATGAGGGTAGCGTCGTTGGCGGAATCGTTCGGATCCGCCTGATAGGCCGTCCCCTTCCAACCAGCGGGAAGATCCGCGGGCTGCAACACGATCTTCTTCAGCTGCGACAGCGAGGCCGGCTTCGCCGCGGCCTTGGTGCCGCCGGCCGCCCGGCTGGGGGTGCCGCCGTGCCCGGCGAGCGCGTACGCGGTCCCGCCTCCCGCGATGACAATCAGGCCGGCGATGCCGGCGTACAGCGGTGCGCGTGACCGCTTGCGATGGTGAGGCTGCCGCGGCTGGAACTGCCCGTAGTCCTGCGGGGGTTGCTGCGGCTGCCACTGGTCACGCGGCGGGTAGTCCTGCGGTGGATAGCCCTGCGGCGGGTAGTTTTGCGGCGGATAGGCCTGCGGCGGGTACGGGCCCTGCTGCCAGGGTCCTTGTGGCGGACCGCTGGCCCGGCGCTGGTCCTGGCGGGGATCGTACTGCGGCTGCCACGGCTGGCCTTCCGGCCGACCCTGCTGCCCGTGGTCAGGCTGCCGCCGCGGCCAGCCCTGCGGACGCTGCTGCCCGTCGCCCGGCTGCGGGTATTGACCCGGCTGCGGGTATTGACCCGGCTGCCCGTAATCCTGGCCGTCCGTCACCTAGTGACCCTCCTCAGTGTGAAATGCCCGGAAGCTCCCGCGTGCACCCCACCTTAGTGAACGCCGCGAGGCAGCGATGGCGTTACGGACGGCTCCTCGGCTGGCACCCAGATGGTCGAGGTGGCGATGAGAACGTGGTGCTGGCGGGCAGGGCGACGACCACGGTCCGTTCGGAAGAATCAAAGTATAGATGAGCTTCACGTTATCAAAAACAACAAGTGAGCCTGATCTCGGTACCCGCCGCGCGAATATCGGCGGGTACGGTTTGATTTCCGTGGGGTGCGGTCATTCTCCAGACACGGCGCTCCCGAGGAAATGGAGACTGCTCACATGACGGTACATCTTATCGACTGGCCCGATGACCGGAGCAAGCAGCTTCGCGCCCGGCATACCCAGGCGATGGATGCTGTCCTGCACCTTTACGAGGATCTGATCATCCCGCGCTTCCGTTCCCAGCGCGCGCCGATGCCGATTGTGGTGCTGCGGACAGAAGGTAACTGTGACTCGCAGCCACTGCCGCTATCTTCTGACACACCAGAAACCCTGGTTACCGAAATCGTCGAGGTTCTGCACCGCGTTTATCGCGAAGGCCGGGCGCTGTGCAAATTGCTTCCCGAGGGCTACTGCGAGACCGACGAGAGACGCGGGCCCAGGGGCAGCGCCGTGACCCCCGCAACGGCGCCGCGCAGGGATCAGGGGATTGGCGAGGGAACCGGTAAAGAGTCTTCGGTAAACCCGGGGGAGTACGGCACCGCGATCGCCAAGGTGCGCGACTTGTCCGTCTCTACCGCGTGGGAAAACGCCTGGCGCTCTCAGTACAAGCCTTATGCGTTTCCCAGGTCACGCATGCTGCGGGCTATCGAGGACGCGGTCAACGTCGAGGACCTGCTGGCGGGCACAATCCACCGCGGCGTGGTCCGGCCGAAACCCGATGCCGTCCTGCGGAACCTGAGAAAGGTGCAGTGGCGGCCGGCCAAGGATGAAGACTCCGACCGGCGACCCCTGCTCGGAGCGCTCTACTCGCTGATCAGTCCGGCGAATCTGCTGGGCGGGCTGCTGGTGGCGGCGATATCCGCCAAGCTAATAGGGCCGGTGCGTACGCCGCTGGTGCTCGGGGTCCTCGCCGGAGCTGTTGTCGTTCTCTTTCTCGCCCAAACGATCCAGCAGAACCTGGCTCCATTGAGCTGGCTCGGGTCGGCTAATCAATGGTTCACCACGACGACCTTCATCGGGCCGGTCTACGACGTGCCACAACAGTGGCTGAAGTGGCGGCCGCGGCTCTCCTGGCAGGTCAGGAAGGCCCGGGCTAGATTCGTCGTGGAGCAGCTCATCACCGCCCAGTACGGGGCCACAGTCGAAAACCCAGCCGCAAGCCCGGCGGAGAACGCGGCCAATCCCGGCGGGACGACGCAGGACCAGGCCCTGCAGTTCTATTTGCAGCTGCGCGTCCTGGCCATGCTCGAGGACTTGCGGGCCAACCACCGCCGATGGGCTCTGGATCTGCGGCACCGCAAGCGCACCAAGCCGCCGATGCTGTTCCTGCCCGAGGTCGACAAGATGGCTGGCGGCATAGCGCTGCTGCAAGCGATCAGCGACGTGCGCAGTCGGCGTAGCGAGCAGGATCCGCTGTTGATCCTGGCCAACAGCGAGGAACTGTACAAGCGCGCCCGGACCGCGCCCCAGACGATGGCGCGCAACACGTACGAAGCGTGGCTGACGTCAATGCGCATCGACCAGTCGCCGAGCCTGGGCTCGCACTGGCCGTGGGTCATGGACTACCCCGTCGCGAGCACTGAGCTAGCCGGCAGCGCGGCGGACAAGATACAGCCCATCGCGAGACGGACGATCTGGACCCTGTGGTCACGTGTCACCTTGGCGGTGCTGCTTGTCGCCCTCGTCGGTGCCGGCCTGTGGCGCAACTACCAGCTCGGGAACACTTACTGCGGCGGCGGCCTTTTCGGCTCCAACCCGGATCTCGTATGGACTCCGGGAAGCCCGCGGGACTGCGTGGGCATCGACACCACGGGAGCCCAGGAGTTCATTCCGCCCAACGGTGGTGTATCCCTCGACAACACGATCCCCGGCCCCGGCAGGCCGGCCGCCCCCGGCCAGGACGGCACGACGCTCGGCCAGGTCACCCTGGGACTGCTGGAAAGCGACATCGCGATACAGAACCAGGATGCCGAGCAGTCAGGCGACTACGTCACGTTTGTCTACGCCGGGCCCTTCGTCTCCACGAACAGCAACGAAGCGCAGGCGCTCAACGCGGTGAAAGAGCTGGCAGGCGTCTACGCGTGGCAGTACTACGTCAACAACTCCAACAATGGGCTTAAGTTGCGGATCGACATCGCGAGCGGTGGCCTGGACTTCGCCAGCAAGCAGCGTATGACGGACGAGATCGTCGCGGCCGCGAATCAGGACCCGACGATCGTCGGCGTGATCGGGCTGGGTCGTGACACGTCATCGAGCCCCGCCGTGTCGCAGGAGCTCGCCAAGGCCGACCTCGTGGTCGTGGACACGACCAACTCCGACGACAACCTGCCGGACGACTGGAACTACTTCGGCATGGCCGCCACCAACAGCGAGGAAGCCACCGCGCTGCGGCCTTACATCAGCCAGGCAGCGAACTCGACCGCCATCATTTTCGAACGGCGTACCACACCGGAAGACCTGTACAGCGTCCAGCAGGGCGGCGCGGCGATGGGGATGCTCGGCAGTGCCCACTTCCACCTCGTCGACGGCGGACCGCTGACCTTCGATGTCAGCGACGACAACCAAAGCAATCTAGCGCAGAGCCTCCCGGCCCAGGCCGCCTGCGCCGCCACTCCCCACCCATCGGTCGTGTATCTCGCCGGTCGTTCGGACGACCTTCCCGGTCTCATGGCGTTCATCCAGTCCCATGCCAACTGTTTCGCCAGCCATGTGATCGTGCTGAGCGGAGACGACCTCACGAAAAACGAATACAACGACTCGGTCGGCTCATTCTTTCCGCCTCAGGTCACCTTGTATTACGCGGCTCTCACGGACACTGAGCAGACCGGTCCAGGCTCAGGTCTCGCGCAGCAGCTCCAGAGCGCACTGCGGTTGGGCAGCCTGCCCGGCTACGCTGATCCGGTCTACACCGACGGCACTCTCGCGCTCGCCTACGACGCCGCCGACGCGCTGTACAGCGCGGCCGAAGACTCCGCGGACGTGGGCCGCAGCGGCATCGCCGGGGCGCTGCGCTGCCAGGTCACCATCACCAACGGCGCGACCGGTCACATCGGCTTTACCGACGTTCATCACGGCATCGAGATTGTCAGGGTCGTTGCGTACCCGGACGGTAGTCCGGACCTGACGCCCGCGCAGTACACCGGTCCTAGCAGCGGCTCCTGCGCGCCGCCGATCAAGCAGTAGCGTCAGTGCGCACCAATAAGGAGAGCTATATGGTCAGTGTCGGCGTTCCGATACCTGTCCTCGAACCGCCGTGGCCTGAGGGCAGGCAGATCGCAGTGGTCAGTTCAAGTGCGGCGTCATTCGAATGGCGCAGCCTCGTTCATGACGTCGCGCTTGCCGCTCACCCCGGAGGTCACTCGTTTGCTGTCGCGGAGCATTGTCCCCGAGACGACGGGAATGCTCTAGAGAGAAAGGCGTTCCTTTATCGTCAGGCAGATGTCGTCGGTGGCTATCTTTGCCTGGCCGACAAGATAATCACGGGGTATCGAGAGGCTTCGCAATGGTGACGTGGGGCCGCTGATTAGCTGCGTGACGTTGCTGTGGGAGGGGCAGACGTCGCGCCACGGGTCGAGTGCCCCGACGCGGCGGGAAACTCTCAGAGGCAAGGATGGCGGTACTGCTGGTGCAGTGGTTCGCTTCTGGAGCGGTTCAGAAATTGTGACCTGGCAGCGGCGCTTGCTAAGGCCTTATCGCCTCGCTGCGGACCGTATCGGTGCGGTCAGCGTCGTGCGCACGTGGTCGGCGCTTGTCTGCGCGCTAACTTGGCCCAAACTCGGGTGATTTTTGAGCGGTTTTCCGCCATGCAGCTTTGTTGCCTCGCTTATCAGGCACGCGTTCGATTTGTCCGGCTCTTTGGAGCCGGTAAAAGATCGTCTTTACCGAGCTTTCGGAAACTGTACCCGTGATTTCTCTCGCTATGAGATTAGTTATTTCTCCGTGTTGGTTGAGATGCTCCATAATAAGTTCCTCGGGCCGTCCCAGTCGCTGGTGACGTATGTCAACCAGAACTGAGTGGTCCGTCTCCCTGATAACCGGCTCACGGAACTTGAGCTGCTTCATAGCGGCAAATGCGGTATTCAGTCCTTCGCCAACATCTTTATTCGGCGGGTCAGGAAACTTATTGATCATGCGCACAATCGCGCCGTTCCTGGAGAACCTCTCTTGGAGGATGTTCGCCTCTGTAATATGTCCGGGCAGGCGCCCAGGGCTTTCGACCTCGACGCGGTTGTCGAAGATGCGTATATGAATATCGTCCAGAACGCTATAGTCACGGTGAAGCACAGCGTTGGTGATAATTTCATGAAGAGTTTCCGGCGGATAACTTATCGTCTCCAACCCTCTTTCTCCGACCACTTTGACGCGCTGAATCAGATCACGCGTCTTCTGCACAGCATCGCGAATCTGCCCGTATAGGCAACCCTCAATGGTAATCGGATCAAATTCGAGCGTTTCACGCGTGCCTTGCTCAGCGGTGGTTCTGTACCTGTAAACCTTTATTGCAGAACGCTTAGGAAGTACAGCCTGAGGCTCATCGGCAAACAGAAGAACCGCGCCGACAGTTGGCTTACTGTCTACGATCATTAGTTGCTTCCGAAGCCATGGGAGCGGCTCCGCGATTGGAACCACCGCCAGCATGAATTCAATAATTACCTCCGAGTTAGAGATTATCTCATGAGTTACACTTACAGTTTCTGTCTCAAATGAGGTGAGACCCTTATTCCGCCTGAGGAGTTCGAGTGCATCGTGCGTAGCGACCGGCTGATTAGCGGCGTTACGACGAACATATGGTGTTCCATCGGACGCGAACTTTACCTCACGGGCTTTCTGTACGGTGACATGAAGGACCAGCCCTTTGTGGGTATTGGGACGCCGAAGAAACTCATACGAGATGCCGTCACCCAACGGAAAGACTTCTTCTATGGCCTGAATGTGACCGTTAGCCTCTTCTTGCCTTGCGAATCCTCGCCAAGTCTTCTCCGTGCGCTCTTGATTCTCTTCGACCCCGATAAAGAGCTCTCCGCCGTCAGCATTCGCGAAGGCTGACAACGCCTTAGTCAACTTTCCTGGGCTGACCCTGATCGACTTAACATCAATGAAGTGACTTTCCTCCAGGGCAAGCGTCTTTATGATGTCTTGTCTGCCAACATCAATCACACTAATAGCCACTGGTGCACTCCAAGCGCTAACAAGCCGATACCCCGTGCTCGTCAGCGTAGCGCAGTCCACTACTCCACTGAAATCCTTTGACCAAGAGCGACGAGCCGGGGGCGGCCGACGCTCCGAGTCATGGCCCCGGGTCCGCCGCTAGTGCGCTGCTAGCGACGGGATGGATACCCATCTTTATCCTTGAACCCTTGTTTGAACTTCAATCCGGCGGCCCTCAGCCAGCACATTGGCGACCCGCGAAAGCTGCGGGTCGGTGATCTCCTGATCAAAGGTCGATCGCCACTCTTGGGCCAGCAGCACCTTCACGTCGTCCACGGGCTTCCCGCGACTTGCGGCTAGAACCGGTCGTAAACACCTTGGAGCTTGTCGGCCTGGTCGCGAACGTGTGAAGCCACTTGCCGTTCGGCATGCTCCCTGAATGCGCGGATCGCGCCATCGTGGAACTGAAGCCTCATGATTTCCGCTCTGAACGCTCGTTCGAGATCCATCCCACCAGTACCAAGAGTATCGAACAGCGAGCCCTGAGAGCTCTCAACACGCCGGCACGCTGGAGAGCGCCCTCGGCTCACAGGGCGAAGCTAGAGTTGGGCCGAACGATGTTGGAGATGGCCCGTGTCGCCTGAGCCCCAACCGGCGGTACGCTGACGGCGGTGGGGCACGTAAGCCTCGCTGAGTCATCGAAAAGTGACCTGCGGGCATGCACTTCGGCTACTGGATGCTGATCCGCTACCCAGGACTGGTCTGCTACGTCGCGGAAAGGGGCACCTGACGGGGCTCCCGGCCCGCCACATCCATTACGCCCTTACATACGGCGGTGTCGGGCGCAAGTCGTGCCCTAAGCCGTGAACCGTTGCGCCGCGTCCAGGCAGGGACCTCGTAGAGTGGCACTCGTGGCGACCATCGATAGCTTCGGCGGCGAACAGCGATACGGGTACGACTTGACGGGAGTTGTCGTAGACAAGTCCGAGGGCACGTGGTGGCCTATCGGTCGCTTGCAGGTTCCGTGCGGTGATCTCAAGTGGTTGCTAGCGCAATCGGCCCAGTGGCATGCACGCCAGTCCATCCGCACGTTTTCCAGCAACGATCTAAACGACCTACTGCAGGCTGCTACGGCGGCAGGGACTGGAGTAGAACTTCTAGCAAAGGCATATCTCGCCAGTATCGACGTAGCACTGCTCGCAGAAAAAGGTGATCGCGATACCGTTCTTCTTCTTGGGGGCCACAGCGCTCTAACAGAGTCTGAGCCACTAGCAATGAAAACAATCGGTGCTCTTGAAGCGCTCAAGATCGCCAAGCAGCTACACAAAGATCTCCCTTTGACCCAACCGAACCCGGTTGTATTCCGAGTTCGCAACGCGGCATGCCATATGGCACTAGTTCGATCAGATTCTCTACGTGCGGCTGTTGTCCAAATGTGTCGAATTGTGGAGAGCTTGCTTTTGGCGCTAGACGTGGATCGACGGAGCTTTTGGGGAATACACGAGATACCGGCGGTCGATGCTCTCCTCGATGAAGCGAAAACAGAGATCGCTCGTGCTGTAGCGGTGAAAAAAGCGGCGGCAGCATCGCGCATAGGAAGGATGCTAGCGGACCTCTCCGAACTCGCTCGCGAAGCTGTGTTGGCGGCTCTATCAGGGCGGAAGATGAGCTCGACTGAGCATGAAGAGCCGCAGGAATGTCCTGTTTGCGAGCAGCAGGGATGGCTGCTCTGTAGTATGGAACTCGGGTGGGTGCGCAAGGAGATTGACGAAGATGGTCATGTGATTGCAATCCTAGTTGATCGCACCGCGTATCCATTCGCATTTGAGTGTCCCGTCTGTGAACTTGACGTAGAAGAGGACGAGCTCTTGGAGTTCAATTTTCCACGTCAAATTGAACTTGAACCTGAAGACGCTATAGATGTGTACGAACCGGACGAGGACATGTACAGAGATCGCTGAAACATATCCATGACAGCGCAGACAGCGCTCTCTTCGTCGCGGCCATCCACGGCGATAGTCAGGATTTACGGTCACCCGGTGCCGTCGGCAGTGCTCACGCCACCTAGCGGCACGGCGTCACAGCAGCGATCAACTCTCCCGGCTACCGGCGGGGCGCGG
>Ga0210395_10001474_pt1 | contig 18233 bp, 19 predicted proteins | sample IncBWH4OmetaG_FD_150861 | JGI IMG/M metagenome (GOLD analysis project Ga0210395, IMG submission 150861) | Forest soil microbial communities from Barre Woods Harvard Forest LTER site, Petersham, Massachusetts, United States - Inc-BW-H-4-O ...
ATTGCGCAGCTCGTCGCCAATATCCTGGAAGGACTGATCCAAATCATCCACATGATAGGGAAAGAAAGCGCGTCCCCCGGTTTCATCCGCGAGGTCCTGCAGAATCTTGTCGCCTTCGGTCAAGTGCGTCTTGCGGCTAGACAATTTGTCGGGATCGGTCTGCGACAGCTGAATCCACTGCGTGCTCGTGCTGATCGTATAGATCACCACGCTGGTCCGTTGCGCCATCTCGATGGCCTCGCCCCGGGAGTGCGTCGAAAGATTGTCGTCCCCATCGCTGATCAGAATCATCACGCGCCGCACAATGTCCGGCTGATCCCCCGGAGGACGCGGGGGGTGGCTTAACTGGTTCTGGCAAGCATCGTAAATCGCATCGTAAATCGCCGTTCCGCCGCCCGCCCGCGTCTGCATGATCTGGTCGCGCAGCAACCCCGCATCGCTGGTGAACGCCTGCACAACTTGCGGCTCATCATCAAAAGTCATCACGAACGCTTCATCTCTCCCGCGACGCAAGACACTGAATAAGAAATTGATGGAAGCATCCTGCTCGAATTTGATCCGGTCCCGGATGCTGTTCGAAGTATCCACGAGCATCCCGATGCGCAAGGGCAGGTCGGTCTGCTTGCTGAAGTAACGAATTTCTTGAGGAAACTTTTCATCAAAAATCTGGAAGTCTTCTTTTTGCAGATCGGGCACCAGCTTGTTGCGCCGGTTGAGCACGGTGAACAGCACGTCCACCAGGTTTACAACCTGAATGATTCTCTGCGGGGCTGCCTGCTGCGGCGTCGCCGCCTTTTCGCCCGCCTGCGGTGCGGCCGACGGTGGCGCGGATTGCGCCGGAGCCGGAGCTTTCGTGGGTGCCTGCTGCGCACGGTCGCTTATCGCCGACGTGAGCAAAACCGCTGCAAGTAATAAGGAAATCAGTGCCCTAGGCATGTCAGTTGATTATAGGTAGGGAGCAAGCGCAGCGTCAATTCGCTCCGAGTCCTCTCCGGCAGCAACAGCAAGCTTTCTGGCAAACTCGCGCAATGCCTCCGGCAGCGGCGCCCGCACTTCGACCCAAGCCCCGGTTCGCGGCTGCGAAAACCCCAGCCGCGCCGCATGCAGAAAATTCCGTCCTAGCGCCGGCATCCTAACTCTCTCCCGTTCATTAGACGCATGGCGCTCGGTTCGAGCGCTCACACGAATCTCGGGGGCGGCCCCGTAAAGCGTATCCCCCACGACGGGATGCGCGATCGCCGAAAAATGAACGCGAATCTGATGCGTGCGCCCGGTATGCGGCTGTACTTCGACCAGCGTGGTCCCATCCACTTCCGCCAACGTCCGCCAATCCGTCCGAGCCTCTCGCGCATGGCCGGCTAGGCCGCCGCCGCGAACTGCCTCGACCCCAACCGTATTGGCACGCAGTGCGCTCCCCGGCTTTCCCCGGTGAACCGCCATCCGCGTGCGCCGGTAGAAATCGCGTCCAATCGCCAATTCGATGCGCCCCTGCTTCTCCTTTAGCAGACCTTCCACCAGCGCGAGGTACGTCTTCTTCACCAAACGTTGCCGAAAGGCTTCAGAAATCTTAGCGTGCGCGAAATCGTTCTTTGCCACGAGAATGACTCCGGAAGTTTCCTTGTCCAACCGATGTACGATCCCCGGCCGCAAAGCATCGCCACCCCGAGAAAGCGTCTGCCCCAGTCCCAGCAGCGCGTTCACCAGGGTCCCCCGCGAATTCCCCGCCCCGGCGTGAACCGTCATCCCTGCGGCTTTGTTCACCACAATCACTTCGCCGTCCTCATAGAGAATTTCCAGTGGAATGGCCTCTGCTTCGGCGCGCATGGGCGGCCGCGCTTGTGCTTCCACAACGATTCGCTCGCCAGCCCGCGATCGGTGGGCGCCCTTCGACGGCCTGCCGTCGACAAGCACCAGCCCCGCTTCAATTAGTTCTTGAATCCGAGTACGGCTCAACTCCGGCAGTTGCGCCGCCAAATAGCGATCCAGCCGCTGGCCAGAATCGCTCTCTCGCACCTTGAGACTATGTCTGGTGGACGAAGGCACCGAAAGATTCTAGCAGCTTGCCTGTGCCGGAAAACAAGCCTGCTTAAAGAGAACTTCCCGCGCACTGCGCGGGACGATAACGCTCCTACTTCTTGGGGTGAGAATGGCTAAGAGCTGAACAGGAAAGCAGAAACTGGCCTTCGGCGTTGTCCGTAAGATCCAGCTTGATCCTTCCCGAAGCTTTTGTGACTTCCTCGAAGGTCATTCGAAGGTAGTAGACTTTTTCGGCTGCCAGGTTCAGGGAAATAGCCCCGCCGACTCTCTCCGACCTTTTCTTGAACACATTCGACTGCCATTCCGTGCACACGTTGTGCTCGCCGGGAGCAATCGAAAAGTAGATAAAGGACTTGCCGTTGGTTGCTCCGGCCCAGGAACCATCGACACCAATTCGCATGGTCGGGCCGGTAAAATCATCTTCGAACACGTATACCATTGCCTTGCCGGCCTCAGGCTGTGCCGGCACATGCAGCGTGTCATCCAGCTTTAAATCGAATTGCACCTGGCTCGGCCCGCAACCCGCAGCCGTCCGCGCCGTCGCAGCTTGATCCTGCGCAAAAGCCGGCGATGTGCCAAGAACCGTCGTGGTGGTAACAGCTGTCGTGCAAATAACCGCCGTGGATCGTGCCGCCCTGCAGAGAGTTTTACCAAGGAGGGATACGAGCTGGCGTTTCCGCATGGGAGCCTCCGCTGTCTGGGCAAACGTGTAGCGTCACACTTCTACGCACGCGTTACCTTTCTGGAATCCATCAACCTGAAGAATGTAGAAGGTTGCTGGCTGCTGCTCTTCGATCGGTCTTCACCAAATGAGACGTGTTCCCCGCTAGCTTGGTTACGGGCTGAAAAACGCCCACGCACCTGTATTCGTCAGCTTCCATCTCGCGCGCGAAAGCGCCTGGCCCAAGGAGGGCGCACCCGAGATGCTATTTTTGCTCGATGGTTTTGGTAGGAGAGAAAATCAAATCCAGTATCAGCAAAATCGCACCGACGGTGATCGCAGAATCCGCCACATTAAACGCCGGCCACCGGTAGCTCCCGACCCACACTTCAAGAAAATCCGTCACGGCACCGTGGATAATCCTGTCGGTCACGTTTCCCGTGGCTCCTCCCAGCAAAAGGGCCAGCCCCGCGCATGCCACACTACCCCCCTGCCCCGCCACTAACAGCCACGCGAGCGCGCAAATAACCACCAGGGCGCCGCCGACTAGAACGATGCGGAGCCACGGAGAATGCGAATCCGCAAAGAAACTGAAGGCGATTCCCGGATTGCGACTGTGCACCAAATAAATCAAGTGCCGCACCACTTCATGCCGCCAGCTCTCGTCGGTTTGCGTTTCAAACCACGCTTTAGTGGCGCGGTCCGCCAGCACTATCCCCAGCGTGAGCCAGAGCCATTTCAAGCGCGAAGGCAATTTCATGAAAGGCGAAGCTCCCATCCTTCGATTTCCGCAAGCGCTTCGCTGCACCGCTCGCACACGCCAGGGTAGCGCGGTTTCTCCCCCACATGCGTCGAGTAGTTCCAGCATCGTTGGCACTTCGTTCCGTCGGCGCGCAACACTTCCACCTGAAACGGCTCGGCGTGGTCGCCATCGACCGGCCCGTCAAACGGCAATACCTCCACTTGCGAAACGATGAACAACCCCGGCAAATCCTTTGCATGTCTTTCGAGAAGCTCCAGGTAGAGCCCCTTCGAACGAAGGCGTATTTTTGCTTCGAGTGAGGCGTTGATGAATTTCTGGGCGCGTCGACGCTCGAGGTCTTCGAGCACCTCGGCTCTAAGCGCATGCAGCTTTTCCCATTCCAGCTTTGTCTTCGCATCAATATTTGACCGCAGCGCTGGCGCTTCGGGAAAGACGTCGATATGCACGCTCTCCGGTTCGCCGGGTGACTTTGGCAAGTGAGCCCAGATCTCTTCCGAAGTGAAACCCAGGATGGGCGCAGCCAGTCGTACCAGCGCGCTGGTGATTTTCCAAACCGCTGTCTGGGCCGAGCGCCGCGATCGGTTTCTCGCCGCCTTGGTGTACAACCGGTCTTTCAACACGTCAAAATAAAACGCGCTCAGATCGACCACGCAATAATCGTGAATCGCGTGATAGACGCGATGAAATTCGTATGCCGCATACCACTTCCGGCATTTTTCGACAAGTTCCGCGGTGCGCTCCAGCATCCACCGGTCGATCGCCTCCATCCGATCGCCCGAAAGAGCGTCCCGCCCTGGCTCGAAATCAAACAGATTCCCCAGCGCAAATCGAAACGTGTTGCGAATCTTCCGGTACGCCTCGCTCAGCTGGGTCATCACGCGCTCGCTCATTTTCACGTCGGCCTGATACTCCTGCGAGGCTACCCACAACCGCAGCAAATCCGCTCCCCACCTTTCGCAAATCTCGCTCGGCAGCACCACATTCCCAAACGACTTGGACATCGGTCGCCCGTGCTCATCGAGCGTCCACCCGTGCGTGACTACGCTTCGATAAGGCGCGCGATCGCGCAACCCCGTCGCGATTAGCAACGAACTCTGAAACCACCCGCGGTACTGGTCAGGCCCCTCGAGATAGACATCGGCAGGCCACTCCTCTTTCTTCAAAACCGCCAGATTCGAAGATCCGGCGTCAAACCACACGTCGAGAATGTCATTCTCCTTCCGCCACGCACGCGCCCCGCACAAGCATTTCGTCCCGGCAGGTAACAGTTCCTCCGCCGTGTGCTGATACCAGGCGTCCGCGCCTTCCCGTTCGAACCATTTCACTACATTCCGCAGCGCTGCAAAATCTTCGAGCCGCGCGCCGCATCCCTGGCAATAAAAAACAATAATCGGCACGCCCCAGAACCGCTGCCGCGACACGCACCAGTCCGGTCGATTCTCGATCATTTCGTTAATTCGCTCTTCTCCCCATGCCGGGATCCACTTCACCCGGTGAACCTGCTCGAGCGCCTCCGCGCGCAACGTTTTTTCTGTTCCATGTGATGCCTGGTCCATCTTGATGAACCATTGCTCCGTAGCACGGAAAATCACTGGATTATGACAACGCCAGCAATGCGGATAGCTGTGTGTGTAACTGTGATTTCCCAGAAGCGCTCCGCGATCTTCGAGCAGCTTCAAGATGATGGGGTTGGCCTCGAAGACGTGCTTTCCCTTATATTCTGGCAGGCCTTCGAGATAAACGCCCTTGTCATCGATGGGAGCGAAAATCTCCAAACCATATTTTTGCGCCGACAGAAAATCGTCCGAGCCATGCCCCGGCGCGGTATGCACGATCCCGCTGCCCTGATCGAGCGTCACGTAGTCCGCCAGAATTCCCGGCACTTCGATCGGCAAAAACGGATGCTGGAATTTCACGCCCTCAAAGTCCCGCCCTTTCCAATCCGCACGCACGCGCACCTCTTTAATTCCACATTCCGCCTCGAACGCCGCCAGACGCTCCGCGGCAAGTAACAGTGCCCCCTTCTCGGTTTCCACGACCACGTATTCGAAATCAGGATGGAAAGCCAGGGCCCGATTGTGGGGCAAAGTCCACGGGGTGGTCGTCCAAATCACCGCGCTAACATCACTCATTCCCTCGGCACCCATCTTCCCGCCGCCCGTTGCGCCGAACTTGACCCAAACCGAAGGACTTGTGCGATCTTCGTACTCGACCTCTGCCTCGGCCAGCGCTGTCGAATCGTAAATGCACCAATAAACAGGTTTGCGGCCGCGATAGGCGAATCCCTTCTCCATGAAACTAAGCAGAGCGCCAGCGACAACGGCCTCGTAATCGTGGCTCATGGTCAAATATGGATCATCCCAGCGGCCCAAGACTCCCAATCGCTGGAAGTCCCGCTTATGCTGCTCGACGTAACGCGTGGCAAACTCCCGGCATAGCCTTCGAAACTCCGCCGGAGCAACTTTCCCTTTTCCTCCAAGCTCCTTTTCCACCTGCGTCTCGATCGGCAAACCGTGGCAATCCCAGCCGGGGACGTACGGCGCATAGTGTCCCGCCATGCTCTTGGACTTGACGATCATGTCCTTCAATATTTTGTTGAGGCCCGTGCCGAGATGAATGGTCCCTGTTGGGTAGGGCGGCCCATCGTGCAAGATAAAAGACGGTTGCCCTTTGCGCGCTTCGAGAATCCGCTCGTAGAGGCGCGATTCCTGCCAGGCTCGAAGCTGTTTCGGCTCATTTTGCGCGAGCCCAGCCTTCATCGGAAAATCGGTCTTAGGCAGGTTCAGTGTTTTCTTAAGGTCCAGAGGTTCGGCCATTTAGGTGTGTGCCCGCAAATCAACTCGCTCGATTCAAAAGCCGTCCTTTGGTTGCCGTACCTTGATTCAGGTATGTCGCCAGAAACTTCGCAAAGCGGTGGAATTGCGTATGTTACAATGATTGAGGTGTCGGTGTCAGCGGCTGGGGTCGCGCAACCTTTCCCGGCCGGGTCGAATCATACCGATTCAGGACACCCAACGCAGAGAAGCTGCGTCTAATCAGGGGGAAGATGGTGCCGGGTCTAATAGTCAATCTCGTTCCGCCTGAACTAACCAAGCCGGGCGTGTCTGCCTCCGGCGATCATCAGGCCGTTCCAGTACCTGCATCGGCAGTTCCCAAGTTTGGCGCTCCTGCTCTGCTCATTCCCGATAATTTTTGGTCGAATCTCAGACAATTCCTAACGGAACGCCCGGTCAAGGTGCGGGAGCGCGCCGACGCGCCCTTTACCAAGACTGCCTTTGGCGCGGGCGTTTTCGACAATTTCAGAGATTTCTTTAGCTCGCGCCCGGTTCCGAAAGGGCCGGTAAACAGCCGCCTGGCGGTCTCCTGGGGCACCAATTTCGGTGGGTTTGGCTCGCGAATTAAAGAAGCTTTCTTTCCCGCGAAGCTCCCGCCGGCGAACTTTACCAGCAAGCCGGTGAAGGTGAAGGACATTTGGACGAAAGACGAAAACTTTGGCTGGACGCAGATTATTTCCTTCGCTATTCATGGCAGCGTCTTCGCACTGGTCATTTTGATTCCCTTGTTCTGGCATTTCGGGTCGGCGACCCAGGCAAAAAACAAGAATATTGACGTGACCCCGCTCGACATTTCTCCCTACATGTCGAAGCTTCCTGCGGGCGCAAAAAAGGCCGGCGGCGGCGGCGGCGCCAACGATCACACGCTGACTCCCGTCAACAAAGGCAAGATTCCTAAGTTCCAGTGGACGCAGTTCACTCCGCCTCAAGTGAAGATTCAGAATCCTGATCCCAAACTGGCGATGGACCCGTCGCTGCTTGGTCCGCCGGATCTGAAAGCGCCGAATCTGAATGCAGCAAACTGGGGCGATCCGCTGGCCAACGGCGTGAGCGATTCTCTCGGTCATGGCAATGGCACAGGAATTGGTAGCGGTACCGGCGGCGGCTTGGGCCCTGGCGAGGGCGGAGGCACTGGCGGCGGCGCATTTCGCGCAGGTGTCAATGGAGTTGGCGTGCCGGAATGCATCTATTGCCCGTCGCCCATGTATTCGGATGACGCGCGCAAAGCGAAATACATGGGCATTGTTGTGCTAGAGGTGACCATCACTGCCGATGGTCGCGCCGTCAACATTTCCATCATTAAGGATCCCGGCATGGGCCTCGGGGAAAAAGCAGTCGAGGCCGTTCGCACCTGGAAGTTTCGACCAGCTGCAGGACCGAGCGGCAAGATTGTCGCCGTGCAAGTGCCGATTGAAGTGACTTTCCGGCTCTATTGATTTCCCGTGTTGTATTAGTTCCCGCCTTTCAAGTTGATGGCCCGTTCTCGCCTGCAATTCTCGCTGAATGCTTAGAATCTTCACTGCGGGCAACCAAAGTCCAATTGAAGACTTCTGACTAGCCGACTGGTGCCCGCCTCCAGATCGTGTCGGGCCGAACCGTGAGGCGGAGACGGAGGCCTGCGCGTGCACGATCCATTCCTTCGCATTTCCGACAACGATCCCACAACGGAATCCTGGCTCAATAGAGTTCGAGAAAACCTGGGCCAGCTTCTTATTCCTTCGCATTTCAAACCGTCTTCGGCAAACGGCGCGCCCATCCATCTCCTGAAGTTCGATAAATCGCGGAGGCCGGCGCGCGCCCAAGGCGTTTCCCTGATTACGCACGGCGCGGTTTTCGCTTCGCTCCTTTTTCTGTTGGCCCGTGGGCCGGGAGTGACGGTCGGCACGGGTATCCATGATTCGACGCCGCTCAGCCCGCTCACATTTCCCACCGCCGTGTTTTCTACTCTTACGAACACGGCGCCTGCTGGCGGACGTGGCAGCGGCGGCGATGAAAACCCCGTTCCTGCAACGCATGGAACTCCACCGCCACACTCGTCTCTGGTGATCGTCAAACCCACGCTTCCACAAAACCAGGATCACGTTCTTCCTGAGCCACCAACGATTTTCGATTCGAACGCCGCTCCCGTCCTGACTCCAACTGAAGGGATCGGCTTGCCCTGGATGCCACGAGACACAGCATCTCCGGGCCCCGGCAAAGGACACGGCATCGGGTCGAAGGACAGCCATACGATGGGCGATGGTGGAATTGGGCCGGTCGGCGATGGCACGGGAAACGGTCCATATGCGCCGGGGATCATTCCGCCCGGATGCGTATATTGTCCGTATCCGACGTACACCGACGAAGCCCGGCACGGCAAAGTGCAAGGTTCGGTGACTCTACAAGTTCTCGTGGGCGCGGATGGACGGGCGCAAGATGTCCGCATCGTCAAAGGTATTGGTTTTGGCCTGGACGAGCGTGCCGCGGAGACCGTGCGCGGCTGGAGATTTGCTCCGGGGCGAGACGCAGCAAAGCATGCAGTGGCCACGTGGGTTACCGTCGAAGCCGTCTTTCGCCTGTTCTGACTTTCGTCCGGCAACATGCGCGCGGCGCTGGAGGATCCTCGCGGGGACCGCTGCAGGCGGATTTGAGTGGCTCGCAAGAAGTCATTCGAACCAGCCGGAATTGCTCTCGTTTTGGAGCAATCTCCGCGAAGGCTTTGACTTGTTCGAAAAGGATCATCGCGCCCTGAAAGTCACCGTAGCCAGCGACGGCAGGTATAGTTTCAACGAGGAGCGCGGCTCCCGAGAGAGCCGCTGATTTGCTGGACCCCCAACGCTCTCGGGAGTAGCATTTCCGCATGCCTTACGAATTTTGGGAGTGGGAAAAAGAGCCAGAGCCGCAGCCGTCAGGGGCGCGCAACGGCAGACCGCCGCAGAAGCCGAAAGGGATTGGCGTGCTTGATCCGCCGGGTCCTCCCCGAAGGCTGCATGGTTTTCGGTCCGCCCTGCCGGGATCTTTTCTGACGCGTTTGCTCGTCGGGCTGGTCCTGGCAGGCCTGGCGATACGCATCTTCTTCCGGCTGTTCTTCCGGTGGTGAGTGATTCAAGCAACACAAGCGACGCTTCTGCTACCTGGGGTGTAGACAATCTGTTAGGATTCCGGCATGAGACGAGCAACTGGTATTCCGTGGGCTATCCTTGCCGTTCTGGTGTGTTTCGCGCATCCGGCGAGCGCGCAGACCTCCCCCGCCACTTTGGATATTACGGCGCGGATTACGCCGACGGCTGCGCGGCCGGAACCCGTGCGGCAATTTATGTTCTACATTCTGACGAGGAGCTATGCGGACATCGCCAAGGAAGTCGAAGAGCGGGACGTCGTCCCACCGCGCGATGAATTCATCGAGGGATTGAAAGTGTCGAAGGAATTGAAGACCTGGCTGAAGGCTCACGAAACGCTTGACCTGACGATTCCTGACCTGGACAAACTGCTGACGCCGGACGACATCCTTCACACGCCGGAGTTTTTGATGGCTTACCAGCTAGCAAACGGCGGCGGCATAACCAGCGGCATGCCCAAACCAAAATTCAAGGAAGCGGACAAAACGGAACATCCGGAGAAGTACGAAAAAGAAAAGCAGGCGTACGCCGCGGCACTGAAAAAATTCATCCAGGCGAATCCGTCGACAATTTCTGGGATGGAGGTGGAGCTGGACGCCGTAAATCCGCAGAGGAAGTGGGCGGTGATCGCCAGCGATCAGAAGAGACGCGTGCAGAAGCTGGCTCCGGAAATCGCGCAGACAAAATATCTGGCGGCCAAAGTGGAGACGGATTTGGATGGACATGCGTTTATTCGGCAGCTGGCGCCGGGCAATTACTGGGTCAGTTCGCTGAACTTTGACGCCAACGTCGGTGACGCCCGGGTGCGCTGGGATGTGCCGGTTGCCATTCAACCCGGGCAGGATTTCCGCATCGAACTCACCAACCTGAACGCAGCCGACACGATGGCGGCCGCAACGCCATAGGTTAGGCCGGCTGCGGCAGCCATGGGTACACCTCTGCTTTGGCTGGTTTTCAATCTTTTCGTACTCGCGGCGATGGTATTGGATCTTGGCGTCTTCCACCGGCGTCCCCACAAAATGAAAACGCGGGAAGCGCTGACCTGGACGCTCGTCTGGGTTGGGCTGTCGCTTGCGTTCGGGCTCAGCGTGATGCATTTCTCCGGCCGCGAGCGCGGGCTGGAATTCTTCACCGGGTATGTCGTCGAAAAAGCCCTCAGCGTGGACAACCTCTTTCTGTTTCTGGTGATTTTCCGGACGTTTGCGGTTGATGAAAAGGTCCAGCACCGTGTTCTGGAATGGGGAATTCTCGGGGCGCTGCTGATGCGCGGGGCAATGATTGCCGCGGGAGCGAGTTTGATTGAGCGGTTCAGCTGGGTGCTGTATGTGTTCGGCGCCTTTCTGGTATTCGCGGGATTGCACATGCTGTTTCTGAAGAAAGTGGAGATGCATCCCGAGGAGAACCGTATTTCGCTGTTCGCGAAAAAGTACCTGCGCGTCACGAAAGAGTACCAGGGAAGTAAATTTTTTGCGCGTGATGGCGGAAAACTCTTTGCTACGCCTTTGTTTGTGGTGTTGCTGATTGTGGAGATCACCGACATAACGATGGCCGTCGATTCGATTCCGGCGGTGTTTGGTATAACGCGCGATCCTTTCATCGTGTATACATCCAATGTGTTTGCGATATTGGGTTTGCGCGCGATGTATTTTCTGTTGGCCGGGGTCCTGGGGCGGTTGCGGTATTTGACGCCGGGCCTTTCTTTTGTGTTGGCGTTTATTGGGGCGAAGATGATCCTCGAGCCTTGGGTGCACATTACCGTGGAGATCTCGCTTGGGATTGTCGCGGGGATTTTGTTGGTGGCGCTGGCGGGTTCCCTTCTGGTTGGTCCAAAAGCAAAGCAATGAATCGGCGGCCCCCAGGGTGGGCGAATTCCGGAAGATGATTTGGGCCGGGGTGTCGGCCTGTCTGCCATGGCGCAACTTTCCTGTTGTTTTCCAAAAGGAAGTGTGGCATCCTTCCTGTTGGAAACCAAAATGGCGGTGCTATGAAACAAAAAACGGACGTCTTACAAGGCACCTTGGCTTTGATGGTCCTTAAGACTCTTGATGTCCTGGGACCGCTGCACGGCTATGGAGTCGCGCGGCGCATAGAGCAGATCAGCGGAGATCTGCTGGCCGTAAATCAAGGGACTCTCTATCCCGTTCTATTGAGGCTGGAGCAAGAAGGCGCGATCGCGTCCGAGTGGGGTGCCTCGGAGAATAATCGCAGGGCGCGATTCTATCGACTGACCGCGGAAGGGCGCAAGCAGTTGCAGGTGGAGACCCACGATTGGGAACAAACGGCAGCGATTATTGGTCGGTTCTTTGAGGCCAAAGCGGAGGATTTGTCATGAGATCTGTGAGGCGCTTCTTCACTCGTCTGGCCAATTTGGCGACAAGGCCGGCCCAGGACGAGCGCTTGAGGGAAGAGATTGAGGAACACATCGCTCTGGAAACCGCCGAAAACCTTAGAGCTGGTTTATCCCCCATCGAGGCACGACGCCAATCCATGCTGAAATTTGGCGGATGAAAACCGCGCGTCTGAGCTACGTGCTCTGCCAGCGTCCCCTGAAGCCCAGTTGTTGCCATCGGGCCATCCATTTATCGTACGCGCACGCTAGGGTACGCCTGCCGCACCTAAGTGCGCCTACCTATTATTACCTAGTTAACGACACAAGGGCATTTAAGGCTGGAAAGAGGGGCACACTGGTGAGGGAAGAGGGCGCCGATTGCGCGGAGTCCGAACCGGGGTGGTTACCATGAAGACGAATCGTTATTTGTGGGGCGTTTTGTCGGTCCTGATTTGTTCGCTCGGCATGGACCTGTTGCTCGATTCAATTCGTCATGCCGGGCCGTATGCCGACGAGTATGTTCTACTCGGGGCAACCCTTACGGCACTTGGGTTGGCGACGCTGGGGATCCGATTTGGACAGTACTGTCAAACGCGAGCGACGGCGCGGAACATGCGGCGCGGATCACACTTCTCAAGCACGTCGCGAGGGGCAGACAATTCCTAGGGGATACCAGGAAGAGAGCGCGCTGCTCCGGGAGAGGGATTCCTTGCTGGAGGTCTAGTGCGAGGGATTGCTGCGGGATTTGCCACGGAACAACACTTGCCAAACACTTGTTGCTAATGCTCGGAAGATAGAAATAGAGTGACTGCGCTCGGAGGTGAAGCGTGCCGAACCGCGCGTCAGCAGTGGAATCCATTTCGCCAGCTTTTGCCCGGACAAAGCAGCTGCTTTTCCGGCCGTTTCGCTTTGGGATTTGGGCGCGGCTGGCGGTGGTGGCTCTGGTTACCGGGGAGGCTGGAGGCGGCGGAGGTGGTGGGGGAAGCCTGCCGAACTTGAATACGAATCGAGGCGGCGATCATCACTGGGCCAATTACTGGTCTGATCGCTGGGCGGGGGCGGCGCATCTCGTCAGCACACCGAGATGGGAGGAGATTCAACCTTACATAGGGTGGATCGTGGTGTGTGCGGCGTTGGTTCTGGCTGTGCTGCTCTTGTGGATTTACAGCGACTGCGTTTACCGGTTTATTCTCTTGGATGCGGTGGTTAGCGGGCAGTGCCGGTTGCGTGAGGGGTGGCGGCGGTGGAGAAAGGCTGGGCGGCGATACCTTTTGTGGGCCGTCGCGTTCGGGTTCGGGGCCTTTGTTTTGGTGGCGGTCGTGGCAGGAGTGCCGGTTTTGCTTGCGTATCGCGCGGGGTGGTTCGAGCATCCGGACCAGAATCTCGGGGTATTGATCGGCGGGGGAATTTTGCTCTTGCTGGTAATGATTTTGCTGGTGGCGGTGCTGGCGATCATCGACATGCTGGGGCGGGATTTTCTGGTGCCGGTTATGGCCTTCGAAGAAGTGGGGGCGATGGAGGGCTGGCGCAGGGTGCTGGCGATGATGGCTGTGGAGAAGCTGGCCTATGCCGGATATGTGCTGATGAAGATCGTGCTGGCCATGGGGGCCGCGATTATTTTCGCGATCCTCAATTTGATCGTGGTTTTGATTTTGTTGATTCCGCTGGGGCTGCTCGGCGTAATCGGATTCCTGATCGGGAGGAGTGCGGGAGTGAGCTGGGATAATACTTCCGTCGTGTTGCTGCTGGCGGCGTTCGCCCTGCTGGCGTTGGCGGGGCTACTTTACGTGGTGGGATTTGTGTATGCGCCGGGGCTGGTGTTTTTTCAATCCTACACGCTGGAATTCTTCGCGCCACGATACGGGCCGCTGGGGAGCAAAATGTTTTCGCCGAGCCCGCCGATGATGCCGCCGACGCCTCGAATCCCACCAGGGGAACCGTTGCTACCGCCGGAACCGTCGCCGACGTAGAACGTAGCCCCATCGAAGGGGCAGCTGGTCGATGATCTGCGGACTTCTTCACCGTTCAATCGTCTTCGAACATTAATTCGTCGACGTAGCACCACATCCAGTTTTCGCCGGGCTCCAAGGAGCGGACAATGGGGTGCTTCATCGAGTGGAAATGTTTGGTGGCGTGCTTATTTTTTGAGGAATCGCAGCACCCGACGTGGCCGCACGTCAGGCAGAGCCGCAGGTGGACCCAGGTATCGCCCATCTTGAGACATTCTTCGCAGCCCTTGGATTTTGGTTTGACCGGGCGGATTTGATTGAGGTGCGTGCAGACATCGGCCATTTTCTTCTCCTGAAACGATTACTTCGCGGCTTGGATCGGGATGCGGACTTGAAAGCGAGTGTTGCCGGGGACAGAACTGACACTGATGTGGCCACCGACGTTTTTGATGATGCGATTGACGACATCGAGACCGAGGCCGGTGCCTTCGCCGACGCCTTTGGTGGTGAAAAAGGGATCGAAGATGCGCGACAGCGCTTCCGGGGGGATGCCGGCGCCGTTGTCGGCTATTTCGACGAGCACGAAATCGTTTTCGTGGGCCGTGCGGATCGTGAGCTTACCATCGCTCTTCATGGCGTCGGCGGCGTTGTCGATCAGATTGGTCCAGACCTGATTGAGTTCGCTGCCGCTGGACATAACTTTGGGAAGATTGGGGGCGTATTCGCGGATGACCTTGATGCCGCGCTTGAGCTTGTGATTCATGATGGTAAGAGTCGTTTCGAGGCCGCGCTCGATGTCGACCTCCTGCATGGGGCCTTGATCCATGTAGGAGTATTCCTTGATGGCTTTGATGAGGTCGGAGATGCGGGCAGAGCTGTGCTCGAGCTCTTCGGCAATGCGTTCCATTTCGAGGAGCGTGGCGAAGCGCGTGAGTTCGGGGCCAAGCGATGCGCCCGCGGCGGCAGCAAAGCTTGCGAGGTGAGCGTCGGTGAGGCCTGCGTCGGCCAGGGATGGCGAGAGCTTCCAGGCGTCGGCGACCTTGTGCGATTCGAGCCAGGACTGGATGGCTTCTTCGCGCTCGACGCGGGCGAACTCATCCTTGAATTGCGCCGGCTTCACTGTGGCTCGGATTTCCTCTTCGCGTTCGGCCAGCAGGCCGCAATCTTCGGGGCCGATCTCTGTGGTGCGGGCGGCCTCGCGGAGACGGACCAAGCAATCGCGCAAGGCTGCCGCGGAACGGCGAGCGGCTGCGGACGGATTATTGAGCTCGTGAGCAAGACCAGCGGAAAGTTTGCCGAGGGCGGCGAGCTTCTCGTGCTGTTGTTCAGCGCGGGTGACGCTGCGAACGCGGTCGGTGAGCAAACCGACGAGGCGGCGTACCAGTTCCGGCAATCTTTTAAAGAGTTCCGGGAATTGACTGACGGGAAAGGCCAGGAAATGCGTGGGAAGAACGGCCCGACCGGTAACAGAGATCACTTTCAGACGCGAGAAAGGAAGCATGCCCGTGACGTCGCCGGCGGTAACCACAAATACAGGTCCGTCGGCACTCCCGTGTTCGTTCCTGGCACGCATCTCGCCTTTCAACATCACCATCATGAACTCTGCCGGGTCGCCTGCGCGCATGATGATTTCACCGGTGGCGACATGGTGCTCCTGACATTGGGAAATAAACCAGAGGAGTTCTTCGCGAGGCTCGCCCTCGAAAACGCGAATCTTTAGAAGTTCAGCAAGAAGCTCTTCGGCGTGCGATGGCGTGGGACTGTCGGTCATGCGCGTCCTGCTCTCCTGATCGGCGCTCATTGTACCTTGGCCAGATATTGATGCATGAATTGAACGACCACAGCGCCTTCGCCGACGCCGGAAGCGACGCGTTTTACCGAGCCGTGGCGGACATCACCGACTACAAAGATGCCCGGGACATTCGTTTCCAGCAATCCGGGATCGCGGTCGAGGGTCCAGGAAGCGGGGCGCTTGCCATCGCGGAGGAGATCCGGGCCGGAGAGGATGAAGCCGCGCTCGTCTCGTTCGATGAGAGTGCCGAGCCAATCGGTTCGCGGCTGCGCGCCAATGAAGATGAACAGGCTTGAGGCAGCAAGCTCCTTGCGAGTGCCGCTGGGCTCACACTGAACGATGATGCCGGTTAAGCGCGTGTCGCCCTGGACTTCCACGAGAGTGGTTCGTGTCCAGACTTCGATCTTGGAAGTTTTTTCGATTTGCTCGATGAGGTAGTGGGACATGGTGCTAGCGAGCGACGGGCCGCGCACGAGCATGACGATTTTTTCCGCAAATTTGGAAAAGTGCATGGCGGCTTGGCCCGCAGAATTAGCGCCGCCGATGACGTAGACGGTCTCGCCGCGACAGGCGATGGCTTCCGAGGTGCCGCCACCGTAATAGACGCCGGCACCCTGCAGACGATCGATGCCAGGGACGTCCAGGCTGCGCCATTGAACGCCCATGGCGAGCAGGAGAGCGTTGCAGGAGATTTCAGCGCCATCGGCAAGCTTGACGAAGCGATAAGGGCCGTCGATGCGGAGGCCAACAACATCCTGAGGCGAAAGAATTTCGACACCAAAACGGCGGGCTTGGGCGACGGCGCGGCGGGCCAGGTCGCTGCCGGAGAGACCGGCTGGAAAGCCCAGATAGTTTTCGATGCGAGAGCTGAGGCCGGCCTGGCCGCCGGGAGCTTCGCGTTCGATCATAACCGTGCGCAGGCCTTCCGAAGCGCCGTAGACGGCTGCTGCGAGGCCGGCGGGGCCGCCACCGACGATGGCCAGGTCGTAGAAATCGGTCAGGGCGTGGGTGCGGAGACCGACTTTGTCGGCTACCGTCGGGAGAGGCGGCTCGGCCAGCCTGGTGCCATCGGGGAACAAAACCAAGGGCAGCGTTTCGGCTTCCGGGCCGAGGGATGTGATGAGGGTGCGGACTTCGGGATCGGTTTGGGCCAGCTCGACGTCGATCCATTGATACGGAACCTGGTTTCGGGCCAGAAAATCGCGCAGCTCATAGGAGCGATTGGACCAGCGTGTACCGAGAACGCGAATGCCTTCGTACAGCGGGCGGAAGGTGGAGTTCCAGTCCGCGAGCAAGTCATCGATGGCCGGAAAGAGTTTTTCTTCCGGCGGATCCCAGGGCTTCATTAGGTAATAGTGGATGCGGGCTTCGTTGATGGCGTCGATGGCGGCAGTGGTATCAGCGTAGGCGGTGAGCAGGGCGCGCTTGGCCTGAGGATGGATTTCCATGGCTTCGGAAAGGAAGCCGACGCCATTCATTTGAGGCATGCGCTGGTCAGCGAGGAGCAGGGCCACCGGATTATTGCGGGTTTTTAGCTCGCGAAGGGTGGAAAGGGCGGCGCCGCCGGAGCTGGCGCGCATGACTCGGTAACGGTCGGAATAGTGACTGCGAAGGTCGCGCTCGATGGCCCGCAGGACCTCCGGGTCGTCGTCGACAGTGAAAAGCACTGGTTTTGGCATATCCCTCAGATGATGGGGAGGGGAGATTCGTTGCAACTTTCGCACCAGGTTCCGAGCTTGGGCTGATTCTGCCTACCTGGTCACGCTACAATCTTCAAGTCGCCTATGTCCGGTCCGCTCAATTCGGCTATTGCGGGGCTCTGTGCCGCGGAAGCTTCTGCGCGCGATGCTGCGGCCGCGGAGATCTATGCGGCTGGTCGGGCGCCGGCGGAGCGGGTGGTTGGGACGTGGTGCAGCGATGCGGAATTATCGGGGTTGCTCTCTGGGCCGAAACCGGAAGTGACGGTAGGGTTGGCGGTTCAGCGCGAGACTTTCTCGAAGATTCGCGCGGCGCATAGCGTTTCGCGTTTGGCGGAGGTGCCGTCAGATCAGGACGCGGAGGAGTTTGAGCTACATTTTGCCAATGGAGTTTCTTTGGACATTTTGACCTCGAGGGCTCCGGGGGGCGAAGGGGCGATTGCGCGGTATTTGGGGAAGTTTGGAGAGGGCGTGCAGCAGGTGGAGTTCCGCTGCACTAATGTGGACCGGGCTGCGGAAATATTGAAGGAAAGATTTGGGGTTGCGGCGGTGTATCCGGAGACGCGAGCGGGGGCGGACGGAACGCGAATCAATTTCTTCCTGGTGGCGGCTCCCGGCGGCGGAAAAGTTCTGATCGAGTTATACGAACGGAAATGATGGAACGCTCGTTCTCGTTGGGCCCACTGTCCAATCAAAAAGTACGGCGTTTCGTATAGTTTGGTAACGTATCTTCGGTTGCCTTCGCACAAGGTCGGCCCAATTTGCTCTAGCAGGGTGGCGAGGTCCCGTGGTGTGAGGCTTTCCTGCTGGCTCCTCATCGCTGTACGTGCCGCGTGGGAGTGCCATTGGGTGACATCAATGAATTCGCGATTTCCTTTTGAAGCATGCCACGAGTGCGAATATCATGCCCGCATATGTCGTTGCGTCCCAAAGAGAAGTAGAGAAGCGACGCGATGAGACGAGCTGATGCGACCGATGCGGTTGCTCCGAATACAGTTATGACCTAGAGATCGTGCTCCAGGCACGGAGGATTTCGCCGACCGTCCATGCTTGGGCTATCGAGCCGCGGGGGA
>Ga0210395_10001475_pt1 | contig 18214 bp, 19 predicted proteins | sample IncBWH4OmetaG_FD_150861 | JGI IMG/M metagenome (GOLD analysis project Ga0210395, IMG submission 150861) | Forest soil microbial communities from Barre Woods Harvard Forest LTER site, Petersham, Massachusetts, United States - Inc-BW-H-4-O ...
CGGTCCCGGTGGCCAGCGAGGCTGTCCCGTGTGAGCGTGCTGCCGAACGACTACGACTCCGATCCCGGCCGCTTCCTGTCCGCCGACCAGCCGTCCCATGACGACGTGCACCCGTCCGTCGCCGACCGGTTCGCCAGGTCGGGTGCGCGGACTGTCCTTGATGTCGGTGGCGGCAGCGGACGGCTGGCCCGTCTGCTGCCCGCCCTGGGCATGCGCTGCTTGCTGGTCGACCAGTCGCCCGCGATGCTCGCCCTCGCCCCCCGCCCGTCCGCGCGCGCCGACGGCGCCCGCCTCCCGGTCGCCGACGCCTCAGTGGACGCGGTCGCCCAGCTCTACACGCTGTACCACTACGCCGACCCGCTCATCCCGATCAGTGAAGCTAAGCGGGTCCTCAAGCCAGGAGGCCTGTTCGCCGCCTGCGCCGCGAACCGCGACACCCACCCCGAACTGGCCCGCGTCCTCCCCGACTGGGGCGCCGCCTCGACGTTCGACGGCGAAGACGCGATGGCGATCGTGGCCAAGATCTTCAACGCCCCCGGCGACACGGTGGAAGAGGACCGCTGGGATGGCACCGCGATTCCCCTCACCACGCTCGCCGACGCCACCGCCCGCCTGCGCATCTACGGCCTCACCGAGGAAGCCGCCGCGGTCAAGGCCGCCACCCTGGATCTCCCGCTCACCCTGACCGCTCGCGGCAGCGTCGTCTACGCGAGAAAATCATCTTCATCCTGAACGAACCGTGACTTCGCCCGGTCGCTCGCCACACCTGTCACCAGTTCCAATGACACACCGCTGCGCTTCACCTATTTCGCAATCTTGTGCGATAAAATCAACTACACAAGCCCAATCGGGCCGGTCTAGGTGCGGCACCACGCATTTCACCACCGGAGGCGTCATGTCCGTGTACTCGATCTTCTGCGACGGCGGCCGCGGCGGCCGCGACGGGCCGACCGACGGCCGCCCAGTCTCCGACCCCGGCGGCAGGCTCGCGCGACTCGCCCCGCTCGACCCCGACCGCCTAGCCGAGAGTCTTGTCTTCCTGTCCGGCTTCGCGCCGGCCGTCTTCGACTCGATCCTGAACGCGACCGAGCCGTGCCTCGACGACGAGCGTCCGTCCGACGAGGACGCACTCGAGCCCTTCTGCGACTCGTGCGGCGCTCGCATCGGCATCTTCACGAGCCGGGGGAGCGAGTGGCTCCACTACACCGGCGACCCCGCGACCCGCGACGTCAACCCCTACGACTCCGACCACGCTCCGGTCATCGCCTGGCGCCCCACCGCCGGCGCCGCCGTCGTCGCGCTGTGACGAGGGCGCGCTTCCCGCCCGACGACCAGCGTCAACCCGCCTCGACGCCGTGACTAGCGAGCAGCGACCGCAACTCGTCATGCCCCTGCTCGAAGCTCCACTGCTCGGCAACGAGCCCGGCGGCGCGCGCGCCGTCGACGTTCCGCGCGCTGTCGTCGACAAACAGGATGCCCGACGGCGACTCTCCAATCCGCCGCGCCGCCTCGGCGAAAAACGCCGGGTCGGGCTTCGCCACCCCAAGATCGCACGAGTAGCAGCAGACGTCGAACAGTTCGTCGTAGCCGAGCGCCGAGCGCATGTAGGCCGCGCGGTTCCGCTCCTGGTTCGTGGCGAGGTGGACCCCGTACCCGTTCGCGCGCAGCGCCCGCACCACGCCGATGGACTCGGCCACCGGCGAGATGGCCTGCCACACGTCCCGGTAGACCTCCTCGACCGGCACCGCCACGCCGTATTCGGCCAGCGTCGCCGCTAGCACGGGCAGGTAATCGCCCTGCCCCGCGAGCATCGGAAGCTCGTCCGCCCACGTCTGGTGCAGGAACTCCCGCGCGCGGTCGCCCAGGTACGGCTCCATCAACGCGTACCAGCCGCCCGGAACATCCTGCAGCACGCCGTCCGCGTCGAACATGACATGCCCGATGGTGCCCATCCGCCCAGCCGCCCGCCTTGCCCGTGAGTCTTCTAGAGTCCGAGAGAAGATTCACCATACCGGCGCTCAAATGATCAAAACCGATGAAGAGGAACGAACCGATGCCAACCTCGACTGGCCTGCGATTCCGATCGGCCGAGCCGGCCGACGCCGCGGCGGTCGCCGCCCTCCATACGGACAGCTGGCGGCATCACTACCGAGGCGCCTTCTCCGACGCGTACCTCGACGGCGAGGTCCCCGGCTACCAGCGCCGGAAATGGGCCGAGCGGCTCGCCAGCCCGCACCCGCTGGCGCGCACCATTATCGCCGAGCTCGACGGCACGCTCGTCGGCTTCGCCCACACGGTCCTCGCCGACGACCCCACGTGGGGCGCGCTCCTCGACAACCTCCACGTCCAGTACGGCCTGAAACGGCACGGCATCGGCACCCGGCTGATGGCCCGGACCGCGCGGACGGTCCTGGCGGAGACCCCCAAGTCCGGCCTGTACCTGTGGGTCCTCGAGCCGAACACCGGCGCCCGCGCCTTCTACACCGCCCGCGGCGGCGAGTGCGTCGAGCGCGTGGCGGTCGAGCCGCCCGGCGGCAACCCCGCCAATCTCAACGGCAGGCCGTTCGGCCTCAGGTTCGTCTGGCGCGACCCGTCGGTCCTGGCGGCGGAGCCGTCGGCGTAACCGCCCCCACCGCATGATCAGCAGGTCCCGCGCCGACGCCAGCTCGATCAGCCCGCGCCTCGTCCGCGCCGGCGCCGGCCCGAGCGGCGCGCGCGTCCGGTCGCTGCCGATGATGCCCCCCTCGGTGAGCAGGATCTTCTGCGCGCGCAGCCCGCACTGCCGGTTCTCGAAATGGATGAGCGGCAGCAGCCCTTCCCACAAGCTGACCGCCCCGGCCCGGTCACCCGCCAGATAGCGGCGCACGATCGCACTCAGCTCGAACGGAACCGTGGCGCTCGGCATCGTGCCCGACGCCCCGGCGTCCAGGTCCGGGCAGGCTGGAACCGAGCGCGCTGACCAGCGCGTCCAGCTTCTCCGCCGCCTGCGGTACCTCGATCTTGACGTACTGAACCCGCGGCACCTGCCTGACCAGGTCGCCGATCAGGCTGACGGGCAGCGAAGTCGGCGACAGCGGGGCGTCTTGCAGCATGACCGGGATGTCGATCGCGTCGGCCACTCGCTTGAAATACTCGATCACATTAGGCCCGCCGACGGTGAGCGTCGCCCCGAAGAACGGCGGCATCAGCATCACCATCGCCGCGCCCATGTCCTGCGCCGCCCGGCTGCGCGCCGCGGCGACCCGGGCACTGTAGTGGCTGGTCGTGACGATCACCGGAACCCGTCCGGCGACGTGCTCCAGCAGCGTCCGGGCGATCGTGTCGCGTTCGGAGTCGGTGAGCGAGAACTGCTCGGAGTAGTTGGCGAGCAGGCACAGTCCGTCCACCCCCGCGTCGATCAGGTAGTCCACGACCCGCGCCGTGCCCTCTAGGTCAACGGTCTCGTCGTCGTGAAAGATCGTCGGCACCACCGGCACGACGCCGTTCAGCGGAGCTTCCATGCCTGGGTTCTACCACGACGGCGTCAGAGCGGAATCGGCGCGGACACGGCCGCTGTGACGACGTCCTGACTGTCCGCGTCAACGCTCGAAGCCCGGCGGCGGTCGGGCGAAAGCAGCACGGCGACGCTGATCGCGGCGAGCAACGCTGCCCCGGCCGCGTACAGCAGCCCGGCGTGGATCCCGTTGACGAACGCCGTCTTCGCCTGCGCCCCGAGCGGCCCGCCGGCGTGAATGGCCACTGCGAACGACTGCCGTGCCTGGTCAGCCAGCGGCCCGGGCACGCCGCGCAGCGACAACGACGAGCGGTAGACGCCGGTCACGATCGACCCGATCACCGCGGTCCCGAGCGCCCCGCCGACCTCACGGGAGAGGTCGTTCAGCGCCGATCCAACGCCCGCTGCGAGGACGGCAGCGCCTCGGTGATCGCCGACGTGGCGGGCGTCATCGCGGCCCCCATCCCGACCCCGAGCGGAACGAGCCCGCCGAGCATCAGCAGGTACGGCGTCCCCGTCCCCACCCGTGATCCACTCGAGCTGCGTCTGGCTGGCGTGCGTGCTGCGGACCAGGCCGGGGATCGCGACGTTCAGCGACGCCATCGCGGCCGAGACCGCCCCGAGCGCGACGCAGACGACGCCGGTGACGAGGCCAAGGTTGCCGGCGGTGCGGGTTTTCCCGATCGTGGCGGCTCTGCTCATGGCAGTCCTCCTATAGAGAAGGAACGTTCTTTTTATTCTGAACAATCTCGCGGAGTCGCGTCAAGAGAGAACGTTCCTTCTTTTTAGTGATAGAGTCGGACCATGCCGCGCATCTCTGACGCCCGCCGCGAAGCCCGCCGCACCCAGATCCTCGAGGCGGCCCGCGCCTGCCTCGAGGAGCACGGCCTCGAGGCCGTATCGATGGAGATGATCATCGCCCGCTCCGGCCTGTCGACCGGCGCCGTCTACGGCTATTTCAAGGGCAAGGACGAGATCATCAACGCCGCCGTGACCGAAGGCACCGCCGAGCTAGCCACCCTCCTCGTCCCCCTGCTGACGGCCCCCGAGCCGCCCCCGCTCCCTGAGCTCATGGGCCGAGTCCTCGAGGTCATCGCGGACTTCGGCCAGCGCAAGCCGGGCCTCGACCTCCTGGTCGTCGCAGTGCACGGCTGGAGCCACTCGCAGAGCGACCCCGACCTCAAGGCCGTCGCCCGCACCAACAACCGGGCGCTGCGCAACCTGTTCGCGCAGGCGGTCCGCCGCTGGCAGGCGGCCGGAACGTTCGACCCCGCCGCGGACGCCGACGCGATGGCGGAACTGCTCACCTCCGTCTGCCTCGGGTTCGTCGCCCAGCGCGTACTGGCGGGAGACGCCGCCGTCCAGTACCACGTCGCCGCCTTGTCCGCCCTCACCGCCGCCAACATCGAATGAACGTCCCCGATTTCGGTCGTGATAGCGACCCAAATCGGGGACAAATCGAGGCCAGCGACGCCATCGCCGCGGCCGACGCGCAGGGATCGCTAGCAATCGGGAGGGTCTACCGGACGGCGGCGCTCTGATAGCCCCTCGCGGAAGTCGCTAAGGTCGGCACTTGAGTGGGTTTCGGCGAGGTCGGTCACCTCGAACAGCAGGGCTTCCGCGGTCCTGATGGCCTCGTCGGGTTTGCCTGCAGACAGCGACGCGAGGCGGTCCGCGAACCGCTCGGGGACGATACGGAGCCCGGCGATCAAGTCGCGCTGCCACTTGAGCTGCTGATGCGGCAGGTAAACGCGGTTAAGCGCCAGGGCTGTCGCGAGCACCGCGTGGCCCGTCCTGGACATGAGGTCGCCAAGCGCCAGGTCGTCGCCGCGGCTGACGAATGCCTCCCGCGCCGCCCAGCCCCTGAGCACCTCCGGGCCGAGCGCCCGCGCCACGAGGGCCGAGACCAGCCCGTCGGGGAAGGTGTCGGCTCGAGCCCGCCAGGCCGACATCAGCTCCGCGCCGATGAGCGGGCACGAACGCTGAAGCGCCGCGAGGCGCATGTGCCTGACCGGCTCGGTGCTTGCCTGCAGGATCACGTCGTCGAGGAACCGCCCGATGCTGCCGGTAACGAAGTTGCTCACGGTGACGTCGAGCTCGCCGACGCGGTAATCCTCACTCCACTCCTCGTCGTCCTCGTCGTAGTCCCACAAGGCGGTCAGCTCGCCCCCGAGCGCGCGGACCGGAGCGAGGCGCTCCTCATCGCTTGGCGGCCGGTGCCAGTAGACGTCGAGTTCCAGGTCAGAGAAGCGGTCGGCGATGCCCGCACCGACGGAGCCAGCCGCGGCGACGGCGGCGACATGCGCGCTCCCCGCCTGGCACGCGGCGGCCTGTCTGGCCACGTCCATTCGCCACGCGACGTGGGGATTCACTCGATCCGCCTGGCCATCTGATCCGCGCACAGCTGGACATCCTGCCACGGGTGCGCCCGCGAGCACCAACGCGATACCCCGCCCGCTCTGCCAGACTGAGACGAACAGGAGGTGGGGATGACCGAACTGCCGGTCCGTCCGGACGACCTGATGGCGCTCGTGGAGATGTTGCGGGCAGGCAGCGTCGCCGATCCCTACCCGGCTTACCGCCGGTGGCGGGAGGAACGGCCGGTCGCCCGCCCCCGCGAGCGGCTGTTCGTGCTCAGCCGGTTCGCCGACTGCGAGGCCGTCCTCGCCGACCCCGCGTTCGGCCGGCGGGAAGACGGCGACGGGCGTCTCGCCGTCCCCGGCGACGGGGGAGTCAACACGCGCTCGCTGCTGCGGCTTAACCCGCCCGACCACACCCGCCTGCGCCGTCTCGTTTCACGGGCGTTCACCCCGGCCCGAGTTCGCGCGCTCGAGCCGCGGATCGAGGCGACCGCCCGCGAGCTGCTCGACGCCGCTCTGCATTGTGCGAACGGCCGGTTCGACCTGATCGAAGCGCTCGCGCAGCCGCTGCCTGTAGCCGTGATCAGCGAGCTGCTCGGCATCGACCTAGCCGACCGGCCGCGCCTGGTCTCCTGGTCAACGGCGCTCGCCAGGAGCCTGGACCCGGAGTTCCTGATGCAGGAAGGAGAGCGCGACCAGCAGCGGGCGGCGCGCGACGACTTCGTCGCGTACCTGCGCGGCCTGCTACCCGCTCGGCGCCGCGCGCCGGGTGACGACCTGATCTCCGCGCTCGTCCAGGCCAGCGACGAGGGCGCGGCGCTGACCGAAGACGAAGTGGTCAGCCTGTGCATGCTGCTGCTCATCGCCGGCCACGAGACGACCAGGAGCCTCATCGGCGCGGGTGTGCTCGCGCTGCTGTCCCAGCCGGCCGAGCTAGCGGCCCTGCGCGCCGCCCCTGAGCTGATGGAACAGGCGGTGGAAGAGACGCTCCGGTTTGATCCTCCGGTGCAGATGCTCATCCGGTTCGCGCTGCGTTCGGCCGAGGTCGCGGGGGTGACGATCCCCGAGGGCTCGTTGGCCCTCATGCTTGTCGGGGCGGCCAACCGGGACGAGGCGGTGTGCCCCGAGCCAGACAGCTTCCGCGTCACCCGCCGGCCAGGGCGGCACCTGGCGTTCGGGCACGGAATCCACTTCTGCCTCGGCGCCCCGCTCGCGCGCCTGGAGGCGGCCGTCGCGCTGCGGCTGCTGCTGCCCGCGCTGCCCGGCCTGCGTGTCGCCGCCGAACCGGAATGGCGTCCGAACACCGTCCTGCGCGGCCTTGAGCACCTCGTCCTCGAACCCGTGCCCTGAGCGGAACCCGTGCCCGGAGTGCGCCGCGCCGCCCCGGCTAGTGGTAGGCGATCTCGGCTTCGATCTCGACCGGGAGGTCGAGCGGTAGCTCAGCGACGCCGATGGCGGACCGGGCGTGCGCGCCCGCTTCCGGCCCCCACAGCTCAATGATCAGGTCGGAGAAGCCGTTGATCACTGGCGGCGTCCGGTTGAAGCCGGGAGCCACGTTAACCATGCCGAACACGCGCAACCAGGCCGAGACCCTGTCCAGGTCGCCGATGGCGCGCCTGAGGCTGGCGAGCATGGCCAGGCCGGTCGCGCGGGCGGCGGCGTAAGCCTCCTCCTCGGTCAAGTCCGCGCCGACCTTGCCGCGGGCCGGCCACAGCACACCGTCGGGTAGCAACGGTCCATGGCCGGAGACGTAGGCACGGTCCTCCCAGAGCCGCACCCACGGGAAAGGAAGCACCAGTCCGGTCGCCGCCATCGGCTCGGGAAGCTCAAGGCCACGTTCGGCCAGCCGCTGTTCGATCCACATGCCGGATATCTTCCCGCGCCCGCCGGCAGTCTAGCTACGGGACCATGACTCCCTGACGGCGCCGCGGGCCGAGCGGCATGACCGTCAAGGCCGGTCCGGCGTTCGCATGGCCGGCGGCGGAGAACCTGGCGATGGCAGTGCCGGTGAACGTGACCTCCACGATGTGGTCGTGCCGCCCCGTCGCGACCGGGCAGTCGCGCTGCCGCACCCGCATCTCCATGCCGGCGGTCACCACGCCCTCAGCGCCGAGCCGTTTGATGTCCTCTTCCAGCCGGCTCCTGGCCTCCCGCCGGGACCGGTTCACCAGCTCTGTCCAGCCGGCCATCTCGGCGTTGCCCGACCACAGGCGAGCCTGCCGGACGGTGACCTGGTCATCGTGCCGAGCGCCGATCGCGATGCCGAAGGCCAGCCCTACCGGCACCCAGCCGGCCGCGATCAGCCTGGCGAAGTCCTGTCCGGACAAGTCGCAGCCGAAAGGCACCTGCGGCCGGATCGCGGCGCCCCGGGCGCGCACCGCGGTTCCGATGGCCGTGAACGCAAGTCCGCCGAGGGGGAACGGCTCGCGGGACAGCCGGACCCCGGCCACCCCGTGCCCGCCGAGCGCGGCGCACTCGGCGGTCATCCGGTCCAGGGCGACGCGCCGCGCCTGGTACATGGCCTCCACCAACGGCACGAAGGTTCCCGGATCGCTCTGTCCCGGCACCTGGACCCCCGGGCAGCCAGCTACGCTGGCGGACCCGGCGGCGTAGACAGCAGCGCCGAACACCTGACCGACGGGAGAGAAGCCCGCGCTCGTGACCGCGGCGAGCTCCTGACAGGTCAGCGTGGACCCCCACGTGCCGCCGGACTGGGCGCCGGAGGCCTTGCCCGCCGCCTCAGCCTCGCTCACGCCCTCAGTCTAGGCTGGCCCCACTCGCAGGTTCCCTTCACGAGGTAGCGACATGACTCAAGACGACCACGCCCTGACCCCGGCGGAGATCGAGGCCTTCTACCAGCTGGCCGCCGCCCGCCGGGACATCAGGAACGGCTTTCTCCCCGACCCGGTCGATGACGACGTGCTGACGAGGGTGCTCGCCGCCGCCCATCAGGCGCCGAGCGTCGGGCTTAGCCAGCCATGGGACTTCCTCATCCTGCGAGACGTCGGCCTTCGGGAGCGCGTGCACCGGCTCGCCGCCCAGCAGCGGGACAGGTTCGCGGCCACCCTGCCGCGGGCGCGGGCACTCGCGTTCAGCGGCCTCAAGGTCGAGGCCATCCTGGAGAGCCCGCTCAACGTCGTCGTCACCTGCGATCCCACCAGGGGCGGCAGGCACGTGCTCGGCAGGCACGCGCAGCCGCAGGTCGCCGAGTACTCGGCGGTGTGCGCGGTACAGAACTTCTGGCTGGCGGCCAGGGCCGAGGGGATCGGCGTCGGCTGGGTGAGCTTCTTCGACGAGCACGAGCTCGCCGAGGCGCTTGGCCTGCCCGACCACGTCAAGGTGGTGGCTTACCTATGCGTCGGCCGCGTTGCCGAGTTCCCGCCCGCCCCCGAGCTCGTCCGGTCGGGATGGGCGCGGCAGCGCCCGCTCGCCTGGGCCGTGCACGAGGGGGGGTGGGGAAACCGCGGACTGCCCGGCGCCGAACCGACGAGCCTGCTCACCGACACCGTTGCCGCCATCAGCTCGCCGGACACCGTCGCGGAAGCAAACGCCCGCGAGCGGCAAGGCCAGCTCACCAAGCCGCCCGGGTCGCTGGGGTTCCTCGAAGACCTGTCCGTGCGGCTCGCTGGGATCGCGGGGGAGTGCCCGCCGCCAATGCCCGAGCCCGCGGCAGTGGCCGTGTTCGCCGCCGACCACGGCGTGCACGCCCAGGGTGTCACCCCCTGGCCGCAGGAGGTCACCGCTCAGATGGTGGCGAACTTCCTCGCCTCGACCGCCGTGGTCAACGTCATCGCCGCCCAGACCGGCGCGGAGGTGTGCGTGGTCGACGTCGGGGTGGCCGCCGACCTTCCCACCGCGCCCGGACTGCTGCCCCGCAAGGTACGCCGCGGCACCGCCGACATGACCGCGGAGCCGGCGATGACGCGCGAGGAGGCGCTGCGGGCCGTCGAGACTGGCATCGAGACCGCACGGGACCTGGTCACCGCCGGCAACCAGTGCCTGATCACCGGGGACATGGGGATCGCCAACACGACCGCCTCGGCGGCGCTCGTCGCCGCCTTCACCGGCGCCGACCCGGTGGAGGCGACCGGCCGCGGCACCGGCGTCGACGACGCGACCTGGGCGCACAAGGTCGACGTCGTGCGCCGCGCCCTGGACTTGCACCGGCCAGACCCCGCCGACCCGCTCGGCACTCTGGCCGCGGTCGGCGGCCTGGAGCACGCGGCGCTGGCCGGCTATCTGCTCGGGGCCGCGGCGCTGCGCGTCCCCGTCGTGCTCGACGGGGTGATCGCGTGCGCCGCCGCGCTCGCCGCCGCCGCGTTCTGCCCCGACGCCGCGGGGTACATGGTGGCCGGTCACCGCTCCACCGAACCAGGCGCGAGCCGCGCCCTGGCCGCGCTCGGCCTGCGTCCCCTGCTCGAGCTCGACATGCGCCTCGGCGAGGGATCGGGCGCGCTGCTCGCGCTGCCCATCGTCCAGGCGGCCGCCCGGGTGCTGCGAGACGTCGCGACCTTCGACAGCGCCGGCGTCTCCGGCGCGAAGGACTAGCGGCGCCCGCTTCGGTGAGAGGGTAGGGGGTGGACGCGACAAGCGGCCTGCCCCCGCTCGCGGGCATCGCGGTGCCCCGCGGCCGTCGCCGCGATCGCTCTACCTGGAGTTCGACAGGGACGGGATGTGCTCCGTCCCAGCGGTCGTGCCCGCGCTTACCCCTCGCCGCTAACCGTCCGCCGAATCCGCTCCACAATCCGGTTAGCCTCACCCTCACTGATCTCATAGAGCCGGTTGTCACCGTCACCGCGCTCGTATGAATAGAGAGTTCCCGTGTGCTCCCAAGTCAGGCTGCGCGTAAACGCTTGGTCGTCACGGCCATCGTCATCGACGATCCGGCGGATAACACCCCCTGGCCGTTCTCTGCTGCTGAACTCATTGACGATTGCATAATAGGTGATCTTCGCTGGCATGGTCTCTCCTACGGGTAGTCTGGGATTTCCGCAGCACCCGGCGGTGTTGGTACTCGACTATTGACCTTGCGCTGGTACTCCACAAGCCGATCCTGCTCATCCCTCGGCGTGGTCGGATCTCGTAGCTTTTCGTACGCAGCGTGAGTCTCCTGCTTGGCCTCATAGCTGGCGTAGGTGTGAAACTGCACTTCAAAGAGTTGGCTGGTCTCCGGCACGCGCCATCGGCTGTTGATCCCCTTATAATTCTCGGTCTCCCATGTGCCTCTACGCTCCAGAAGTTCGAATCCTGCTTCAGCAAGTCTCTCGCAGTCCGCGTAGACGCCTTCCGTATACCGATCGTCCTTATACTGAAAGGTATAACGGATGCCATCCTTTACCAAGGCAAACGCATTCGCGCAGGTGAGGCCTGGCTGTTCAGCCATCGCGTTGACGACTTTCTCGGTCAGCCTGTCTTTGCCCTTGAGCCTGTTGTTCAGTCCGACCAGGTGCCGTTCTGGGTCTTCGGCTTCGATACGGCGCATGGCCGGGGTGACCGTCTTGTCCTCGATCTCCTGGATCCGTTCGTACCCTTGGTCGATGGCGTACCGCCGGTTGACTGCCTCCACGTCCGCTCGATGCGTGAGGGCGCTGCTCACCCGGACCGATGCGTCCGCTGGGCCGGTGTCAGCCTCGCGCCCCGGTGGCGCACCAGACGACTTAGGCCCACTAGGCGTGGGCGCCTCGGCCGAGCGGGAGGGCTCGTCATCGCCATCCGTGTGGTCGACCTGCACCCGTCACCACCCAATGCCGGCACCCAATGTCGAACCCTTGTCACCCAAGGCAACGGACCAAGCCCGGTCCCGGTTCGCGGCCGGCGCCAGTCGGGAGAAGCCGGCTGGGATAATTCCTGGGTCCCGTGGTGTCGATTGCGGTCACCTGCGTTCGTGATCATCATGAAGAGCCGGCCGGGAGCCGGCCGTGACGGAGTCAACACGGAGGGAATCCGACATGAAGCAGTACCTGCTCGCGGTGCACATGGTCGAGGGAGAGCCCGCCCCGTCCGAGGTGGAGATGCAGCGCGCCTACAAGGCGGTCGACGAGTTCAACCGTGAGCTCATGGAGTCCGGCAACTGGGTCTTCGCCGGGGGCCTGCACCCGCCGGCCACCGCGACCGTGGTCCGCGCGAAGGACGGCAAGGTCGTCACGACGGACGGACCGTTCGCCGAGACCAAGGAGCAGCTTGGCGGCTTCTGGGTCGTCAACGCGCCCGACCTGGACGCCGCGCTCGCGATTGCCGCTCGCGGCTCCGAGGCTTGCGGCCAGGCAGTCGAGGTCCGGCCGTTCCAGGAAGTGCCGGACGACGCGGAGTAGGGATGTCAGACGCGGACGCCACCGCCGAGCCAGGTACCGCCTACCCAGGCGGCACTGGTCCCGGCGGCACCGGCCGAGGCAGCACCGAGTTCGGTGTCGCCGACCCCGGTGGGCTCGACCGCACCTTCCGGGAGAGCGCCGGCCGCGCGGTGGCCACCCTGACCCGCCTCTTCGGCGATATCGACCTCGCCGAAGAGGCGGTGCAGGAGGCGTTCGCGGTGGCCACCGAGCGCTGGCCGGCCGACGGAATGCCGCCCAACCCGGGCGGCTGGATCGTCACCACGGCACGTAACAAGGCGCTGGACCGGCTCCGCCGCGAGTCGACGCGACCCGCGCGCGAGGTCCAGGCGCTGGTCCTGGCCGGGGATCAGGAGCACGATCCAGCGGCTGACTATGCGGAAGACGAAAATCCCGTGCGCGACGACCAACTACGGCTGATCTTCACCTGCTGTCACCCGGCACTGGCCCCAGAGGCGAGGATCGCCCTCACGCTACGGCTGATCGCCGGGCTGCAGACTCCGGAGATCGCTCGGGCCTTCCTCGTCCCCGAGCCCACGATCGCGCAGCGCCTCGTTAGGGCCAAGCGGAAGATCCGGGACGCCGGCATCCCGTACCGGGTGCCGGCCGACCACGAGCTGCCTGAGCGGCTGCCCGACGTGCTCGCCGTCCTGTACCTAGTGTTCAACGAGGGGTACGCCGCCTCGACTGGCGACAGTCTGCTCCGGACCGGCCTGTCCGGCGAAGCCATCAGGCTCGCCCGGCTGCTGGCGGCGCTGATGCCCGACGAACCGGAGGTCAGCGGCCTGCTCGCGCTGCTGCTCCTCACGCAGGCCCGGACGAATGCGCGCACCACCCCGGACGGGGACATCGTGCTGCTGGCCGACCAAGACCGGACGCGATGGGACCGGAGCCTGATCGCGGAAGGGCATGCAATCGTCCGTGCCTGCCTGCGCAGGAACCAGCCGGGCCCCTACCAGGTGCAGGCCGCGATCGCCGCCGTGCACGCTGCCGCGGTCACCGCCGCGGACACCGACTGGCAGCAGATCCTCGCCCTGTACGATCAGCTGCTCGCGATGAGTCCGACCCCGGTCGTGGCGCTGAACCGCGCCGTCGCCGTCGCCGAGGTACACGGCTGCGCCCAGGCACTCGAATCCGTCGACGAGCTAGCCCTCGACGACTACCACCTGTACCACGCGACCCGCGCCGACCTGCTGCGCCGCCTGAACCGGACGGCCGAAGCGCGAGCCGCTTACGAAGCCGCCATCTCCTTGGCCGCTAACCGCGCCGAGCGCGACTTCCTCACCCTCCGCCGCGCCAGCCTGAGCTAGTCAGCCTGAGCTAGCCGGCCTGAGCTGGCGGACGGGCCGCTGTGCGGAAAGGAAAGGAAAGGAAAAAGGAAAGGAAATGAGACACTGCCACGCTCAACGGCCACCGCCGTAGCGCACGTCATCAATGCCATCCTCACCCATGATGACGGCCGTCTTCTTCCGGCCGTTCAGCTGGTAGAAGAGGCCCAGGTAGGCGAAGAAGCCGAGGAAAAGCCCGATCGCGTACATGCCGAACAGGCCGCGGTCGCCGAACAGGCCCGTCACCGCACCGCCGCCCACGGCAGCGACGACCGTGGCGATGTCCGAGATCTGCACCCCGCCGGCCTTCCGGGCCAGCGTCCGGTACGTGATCCAGCCGATGACGACGCCGAACAGCAGCGCGCCAATGTCCGATACAACACCCATGTCCGTTCCTCTCCCGCGACCGGCGACTTCCAAGCAGGCAAAATGTTCATGCTCACGGGCCCAGCGCGAGGTCCATGGAGCAGAAGGCCGTGTAAACCAGCCCGGCGACGTTCCCGTTCGCGAGCAAGTCGAGCCGCGCCTGGCGCAGGGCCTGCCCGACTGTCATCGCTGGGCTCGCCATCAGGTGCTGGTAGAAGCGCTGCGCGAAATCGCTCGCCACTGGCTGGGCGACGGCGGTCTCGGTCCCGATGACCCCGGCCGCTTCGGCACCCGCGAACGCGTTGACGAACGTAACGAGCTGCTCCGGGGACAGCGCCGCCGTATGGCATCCGTTGATGAATACCAGCGGCGGCACCTCACGCCAGCGTTCCTGGTGCCACTTGCCGGCCGCCGCCAGGGCGTTGAGGTCGCCGGTGCCGAGCTTCTCGCCCTGGCCGATCTCCAGATAGGGCGTGAGCAGGTCCACGCCTCTGTCGCCCAGCTTGGCGGTCTTGCCGTGGCAGTAGAAGTAGATGAGCGGCAGGGCTGGGGTGTCGATCGCGGCCAGGAAGTCGTCACGCGAGTCGCAGTCGGTGACCTGGAACCGCGGGGCGAGGAACTGGCGCAGCAAGTTCAGGTGACTCATCGATAGCGCCTCGTCGAGGTTGAGGCTGCGGACGGCCGCGGCGTGGGCGCCGGCCGGCACCGGAAGCACGGTGCGCAGCAGGCCACGGAGCACCGATGGCGGCTGTTCGATCAGGTGCCGGAACCCCCAGAAACCGAACGGGCAGAGCGTGTTGAGCTGGTGCCCCGCCGCGAATGGGCAGGCCTTCGGGTAGCCGGCCAATGCGGACTGTGCCTGGGGCCACTGGCGCAGCAGGTCGCAGGGCTCCCACGGGTCGTCGAGCAGGTGCGGGTAGTCGTAGACGATCGCCCACGGGAACACGGTGTCGGTAACGCGGGCGATCTGGATGGTGGCCGTTGTCGTGAGCTGCCCGCGGAGCTCCCTCTGGTCCGCGCCGAAGGGCACGACGTCCTCCCAGAACCGCGACCCAAGGTAGGCCAGCGTCTCGAGATCCGCGGTTAGCCGCCGGACCGCCGCCTGGTCGTCCCCTTTGGCGTCCGCGTACTGGTCCGTGCGGCCATCGCTGCCGAGGGTGATGATCGTGAGCTGGGCCCGGATGGCGCGCAGCGTCTCCGCGACCCCAGCCTCGGTCAGGTTAACCGCGACCGGCGACCCGGCCGCGCCCCGCACCACGATGGTGTGAGTGCCGCCGCTCGCACCGCCAACACCGACAGCCCCGCCGCCAGTGCCACCGGACGACTCGTTGGTGAGCACGCTGAGCCGCCGCGGCGGAAGTTCCCCGGCGCGGGCGAGGTCATCAGCGAGCGCGTAATCGACGATGCCATGGATGAGCACCGCGGGGCCGACAGCCAGGGTTCCGCCCTGGACCCCGGCTGCGTCCCCGATCGCGAACGCCACGCGGATCGACTGGACCGCGTTGTTGCGGTGGTACACCGTGCACCGTAGCGCTGCTTCCGTCCGCCCGCCGGGTCCACGCTCGCCGCCGGGCCCGCGCCCGTCTCCAGGCCGGGTCCGGAACGGGATGTCGAGGTACGCCCGCCGTTGCGCGGGCTGGCAGGTGTGCTCGTCGCCCGTGCACGGGCACACCCAGCCCGGGCCCTGGAGCGGGACGAACATCCGGTGCTCCTCGGCCGCCACGTCGACGTGCGCGCTGGAGACCACCACGTCGAACCACCAGCCGCCCCTCGATGACGGGGGAAGCTCGCCCAGCGGCAGCGGCACGGGGTTCAGCACTACGGTCTCGTCGATCTCCGGCCCCATGCTCACTCGCACCAGGTAGGGCGTGGCGAACGCGAGTATCGCCGTCACCGGCAAAGGATCGGCCGTCTCGTCGGCGAGAGCGACGTTGACCACCCGCGGAGCGGCGGGTACGTCCTCTCGTGTCAGCCGCTCGCCAGTGCTGTCGGCGACAAGTTCCGCGCCGGGCAGCCGGTTCACTGTCTCCTCCGCGAAGCCAACGGCCGCGTCTACTTCACGCAACCTGTTGGTTGGCCTGACTCTCACGTCGGCACTGCCTGTCGGCTGCCGGGCGATCAGGTCAAGCGCCGCCCGCCTGGTGACCGCGTCCAGCGGCACTGTCTGACCGCCGCCGAACCTCAGGTCGGCCGGAAGGGAGGGGTAACCCTTGTAGTACAGGTCGATGAGCCGTTGCGCCGCCTGGTGGCTGCGGACGTTGATCCGGAAGCCGAACTGGTACTCCGGCGCCTCGAAGTAGTCGACTCCCGGCTCGTAGCCACCTGACATGAACCGCTGCGCGAAGTCTCTCGCCGCCGTGCCCGGGATGTCAGTGCCGAGCGAGCGACTGGCTGGGGTGTCAGTGGCCGCGGTGTCAGTGGCCGGGGTGTGCGGGTCTGAGATGTCCTCGCCCGCCGGCGAGGTGACCGGGTTGCCGGCGAGCGACCAGGTCCGGAATGACCGCCGTTCGAGGCCTTCTGGCACCCGCTCAATCCGGTTCGAGTCGAGGAACAGCTCGGTGACGCCCAGACCGGCGAGGACGTCAAGCGACGCCCCGGTCAGCCGGTTGTGGGAAAGGTCAAGTCGCCGCAGCGCGACGAATTCGGCTAGCGCCGGCACCAGCACGTCCAGCTGATTTGCGCTCGCGTCCAGCGACCGCAGCGTGGCCACCCCCGGCAGCCCCTCCAGGGATCGCAGCCGGTTCCTGGCGAGGTTCAGCACCTCGATCCCGGGTAGCGCCGACAAATCTCCGAGGGACGCCAGCCGGTTTCCGGCCAGGCTGAGCCAGCGAAGCCGCGTGCACACCGCCCACTCACCGGCCAGTCCGGCGAGCCGGTTTTCCGACAGGTCAAGGGCTCGCAGCCCGCTAGGGAGGCCGGCCAGGCCGGTGAGTACCGAGATGCGATTACCGGACAGGTCGAGCTCTTCCAGCGAGGGCAGCAAGCCAAGCCACGACGGCGGCTCGGTCAGCCGGTTGCCACTGAGGTCAATCCCGCGCACGGTCCTCAGGACAACCAGGATGTCCGGCGGCAGTTCCGCGGGAAACGCGCCTGACGCGACGCCGCGCAGCGATAGGTGCCCGGTCTCGCTCCACGCTTGCCGCGCTATCGCCGCCCGGACCTCCTCGAGCACCTCCTCAGGCTCGCGGCCGGGGACCGCGCCCGGCACGAACTCAGTCATCGTTCCGGTTCCCCCCAGCGCGCTCGATGGCCCCGTGTGCGAGCAGATCCTCGATGATCGCCGCATGCCCTTGGGTGCGCGCTAGGTCGAGCGGCGTCCGCCCTTCGACGTCAGCAATGTTCGGGTCCGCTCCCGCGGCCAGCAGCACTCGCGCGATGCCCGCGTCAAAGGCCGCCGCCGCATGATGCAGCGCGGTACGCCCGTGGTCGTCGGCGGCGTCCACCGCCGCCCCCGCGTCGATCAGCCGCCGCATGCACCGTGCCATCCGGTCGGCGTAGGAGAAGTCGCGGGCCAGCTCCAGATCGAGGCGGCTGGCGCACATCAGCGCGGTCACCCCGCCCGCTGTCGCCGCGTTCACGTCCGCGCCGGCCGTGATTAGCGCATCCACCGCATCCGCGCTGGCTATGACCGCGGCGAGCCCGAGCGCGGTCTGCCCGTCGTCCGTTTCCTCGTTGACATCCGCCCCAGCCGCGAGCAGCGCCCCCAGCGTGCCCCGGGCCCGGGTCAGCGGCGCCTGCGCGGCGTAATGCAGCGCGGTCAGGCCCCTCGCGGTGGCCTGCCGCAGGTCCGCGCCCTGTGCGAGCAGCGCCCGCACCGTCGCCTCGTCCCCCCGGTGCGCCGCGCGCATCAGCGCCGTGTCTCCTGTCGTGGTCGCCGCGTTCACGGCCGCGCCCGCGTCGCATAGCGCCGCGACCGCATCTGGCGACCAGGCGAACATCAGCGAGGTCTCCCCGGCGAAGGTCCGCGCGTCGGCTGAGGCGCCATGAGCTAGGAGAGTCCGAACGAGGCCGTGGTTATCACGCTGCACCGCCCGGTGCACCGCCGTGGCGCCCTCGACGTCAGCGATGTCCGGATCAGCGCCAGCACTCAGCAGTACTTCCGCCTCGTCCGCCGAACGTACCGATGCCAGCGCGGTGGCTCCTCGCGAATTCCGGCTTCCCGCCCGCACCCCGGCTCGCAGCAGCGCGGTCGTGAGGCGTGGATCCCGTGCGGCCGCGTCGGTCAGCAGAGTTTCCCCGGCGTCCAGCACCGCGGCGCTCACGTCGAATCCGGCCCCCGCCAGTTGCTCGACTACCGTGATCATCGCCCCGGGCGACGCCCCGAGATACGCGATGGCA
>Ga0210395_10001477_pt1 | contig 18208 bp, 14 predicted proteins | sample IncBWH4OmetaG_FD_150861 | JGI IMG/M metagenome (GOLD analysis project Ga0210395, IMG submission 150861) | Forest soil microbial communities from Barre Woods Harvard Forest LTER site, Petersham, Massachusetts, United States - Inc-BW-H-4-O ...
CCAGCTTGCGTACCATCTCGCCGTCAGCCCGGTGATGGCGGCGCTTGGCCTGGCCACCCTGGCGGCCTGGGCCGGCGGGGCTGGGTTCACGGCCTGGGGAGCCCAGCTCGCGGGCCGGAATGCCTACCGGTTCGTGTCCTCGACACCGGAACACGCTTCGGATTTTGGCAAGTCCGGGCTGTTCGCCCTGGCCGCCGGGCTAGTCATGCTGGTGATCGCGCCGTTCCTGGCCAGGGCCACGACGCGGCTAGACCTCAGGGCCGCCAGTGCGCTGCTCGGCCCGAGCCGATCGCAGGAACTGGAACTGCGGGTCGAGACGCTGTCGGAGAGCCGGGCCGGCGTCGTGGACGCCGCCGATGCTGAGCGCAGGCGGATCGAGCGCGATCTGCACGACGGCGCCCAGCAGCGCCTCGTCTCCCTGGCGATGAACCTCGGCATCGCCAGGGAGAACCTGACGGACCTGCCGGACGACGCCAGGCAGGTGATCATTGAGGCGCACGAGGAGGCGAAGGAAGCCCTCGCCGAGCTGCGCACCCTGGTCCGCGGCCTGCACCCGGCCGTGCTGGAGGACCGGGGCCTGGATGCAGCCCTGTCCGGGATCGCCGCCAGGGCGCCGCTGCCAGTGCGCCTGTCCGTCGAGGTGAGCGCGCGGGCGGCGCCAACCGTGGAAGCGGTGGCCTACTTTGTCGTGTCGGAGTGCCTGGCAAACATCGCGCGGCACTCGCAGGCGTCCGCGGCCGAGATCGACGTCAGGCGTGATGACGGCACGCTGCACATCCGCGTGCTTGACGATGGCGTCGGCGGCGCCGATCCGGCCCGCGGCACCGGCCTCGCGAGCCTGGCCCAGCGCGCGGCCTCCGTGGACGGCACATTGTGGCTGGACAGCCCGCCCGGCGGTCCGACTGTGGTGAGGGTGGAGCTGCCGTGCGTGTTGTGATTGCCGAGGACTCCGTGCTGCTCCGGGCGGGCCTGGTGAAGCTGCTGGGAGCCGCGGGCATCGAGATCGCCGCCGCGGTGAGCGACGCGTCCGAGCTGCTTGCGGCGGTGCCTGAGCACAAGCCAGACCTCGTGATCGCGGACGTGCGGATGCCGCCAACCCACACCGACGAGGGCATCCGGGCGGCCCTTGTCATCCGCAGGCAGTGGCCGGACGTCGCCGTCCTCGTTCTCTCGCAGTACGTCGAGGAGAGGTACGCGGCCGACCTGCTGGCCGCCAACACCAGCAGCGTCGGCTATCTGCTCAAGGACCGGGTGGCCGACGTGGGCGACTTCGTGGCGGCGCTGCGGCGGGTGGCCGAAGGCGGGACGGCGCTCGACCCCGAGGTCGTCTCCCAGCTGCTGGTGCGGCGGCGCAGCGACCCGCTCGACCGGCTGACCCCGCGCGAGTTCGAGGTGATCAGGCTGATGGCCGAGGGCCGGTCGAACACCGCCATCGCCCAGACGCTCGTCATCACCGAGAGCGCCGTGGCCAAGCACATCAACAGCATCTTCGCCAAGCTGGACCTGCATCCCGGCGAGGGCGATCACCGGCGCGTGCTGGCCGTCCTGCGGTTCCTGGAGATCGCATGAGCCCGGCGACAGTCGTGCTAGAAGCGCCTTCACGCCCGCGAAGACGGTGGATCTGGATTACGGTCGCGGCAGTCACTGCCTTCGTCATTGTGGCCCCGGTGTCGCTCCGGCTGTGGCTCAAGACGTCCCACCGCACTCTGTCCCTGCCGACGCAGGTCTACACGCAGCCGCTGAGCCAGCTGCAGGTCGCGGCGCCGGCCGGGAGCGTGACGATCGTGCCGAGCCGGGGCCGCGCGGTCTCCGTGGCGACGAGCCTGTCCTGGGATTTCGCAAAGCCGACGGTGAGGCAGGCCGTGCACGGCCACACGCTGCGGGTGGCCGCGCGGTGCCCCGGGCCGGACGTTTTCGAGGACTGCCAGGTTGGCCTGACCATCCACGTGCCCGCGCAGCTGGCGGTCACGGTGTCGGCGGGATCGGGCAGCGTCGCCGTCACCGGCCTGACCGGGCCGGTCCACCTCGCGGTCACCTCGGGCAGCATCACGATGACCCGGGTCAGCGGCCCGGTCTCAGCTAATGCCGGCTCCGGCTCGATCACGGGGTCCGGGCTGGACTCCCCCTACGTCGAGACGGTGATCGGATCGGGGTCGCTCCAGCTCGGCCTCGGCACGGTGCCCCAGGTCCTGGATGTGGCGATCGGGTCAGGGTCCGCGAGCGTCACCCTGCCGAGCGGTGCGCGGATGAAGGTCCTGGCCAACTCTGGCTCCGGGAGTCTCGTCATCGCGCCCCGCATCTCCGACGCTCGGGCTCGGGGCACTCTGACCGCCACGCTCGGCACCGGCTCGCTCACGGTCGGGTATCCGAGCTAGTTACAGCACCTCGCGCAGCTGGAGCGTCTGGTCGCGGCGCGGGCCCACGCCGATAGCCGAGACCGGCGCGCCGATCATGCCTTCCAGCGCGCGGACGTAGGCCTGCGCGTTCTTCGGCAGGTCGGCGAACTCCTTGGCGTGCGTGATGTCCTCCCACCAGCCATCCAGGTACTCGTAGATGGGCGTGGCGTGGTGGAAGTCGGTCTGGGTCATCGGGATCTCGTCGAACCGCTGCCCGTGCACGTCGTAGCCCACGCAGACGGGCACCGTCTCCAGGCCGGACAGCACGTCCAGCTTGGTGATGAAGAAGTCGGTGAGCCCGTTCACCCGCGTCGCGTACCTGGCGATGACCGCGTCGAACCAGCCGGTCCGGCGCGGCCGGCCGGTGGTCACTCCGTACTCCCCGCCGGTCTTGCGCAGCCACTCGCCCTGCGCGTCGGACAACTCGGTCGGGAACGGGCCGGCGCCGACCCTGGTGGTGTAGGCCTTGAGTATCCCGAGCACCCGGGTGATCCGCGTCGGGCCGATGCCCGAGCCGGCGCAGGCCCCGCCCGCGGTCGGCGAGGATGAGGTCACGAACGGGTACGTGCCGTGGTCCACGTCCAGCAGCGTGGCCTGCGCCCCTTCGAGCAGCACGACCTTGCCCTCGTCGAGGGCGTTGTTCAGCACCAGGCCGGTGTCGGCCACATAGGGCCGCAGCCGGTCGGAGTAGGCGAGGTACTGGGTCGCCACCGCGTCGGCGTCGATCCCGCGCCGGTTGTAGACCTTGGTCAGGACCTGGTTCTTCTCCCGCAGCGTGAGCTCAAGCTTCTGGCGCAAAATGCCCGGATCGAACAGGTCCTGCATCCGGATGCCGACCCTGGAGGCCTTGTCGCTGTAGGCCGGCCCGATGCCGCGGCCGGTGGTGCCGATCCGCGACTGGCCCAGGTAGCGCTCGGTGACCTTATCGAGGGCGACCTGGTGCGGCATGATCAGGTGCGCATCGGCGGAGATCAGCAGCCGGTCCCGCCAGACGCCCCGCTGCATGAGGCCGTCGATCTCCTCGAGCAGGACATCCGGATTGATCACGACCCCGTTGCCGATCACGGCCGTGGCGTTCGCGGAGAGCACGCCCGATGGCAAAAGGTGCAGGGCGTAGCTTTCCTCGCCAATGACCACGGTGTGCCCGGCGTTGTTGCCGCCCTGGTAGCGCACAACGTAGTCGACCTGGTCGCCGAGCAAGTCGGTCGCCTTGCCCTTGCCTTCATCGCCCCACTGCGCGCCGACGATCACGATGGCGGGCATGAAACCCGTCCTTCCGCTACCAACAGGAAAGCCCCGCCGACGCGGTGCTGGCTCGAGGGGCCGACCCTCGAACCCCAGCGCGGCAAGGGGCTCTTGCAATCAGATGCTACTTCAGAGCCCGCCGGCGGGGCCCGGGGGACGCAGGCCGTCAGGTCTGGCTGAGCGCGGCGACGGCGGCCGGGCTGGCGTCGGCGAGAAACTCTTGGCAGCGGGCGGCCTCATCGTCCTCGCCGATGGCCGCGGCGGCCTCGCCCAGCAGGTACAGGGAGAGCAGGAAGCCGCGATTGGGCTCGTGCTCCCACGGCACGGGCCCGTGACCGTGCCAGCCCGCCCGGCGCAGCTGGTCCAGGCCGCGGTGATAGCCCGTGCGGGCGAACGCGTAGGCGCTCACCGGATCGCCCGCGGCCATCGCCCGCTGCGCCAGCGCGGCCCATGCCGCGCAGTAGGAGGGATACCGGGCGGCGACCGGCGCCGGGTCGGCGGCAGCAGCGAGCGCGGCGGCGGCCTCGTCGTCGGCGGGCAGGTAGGTTTCCGGCGGCCCGCCGAGCAGGTTCTCACGCATCATGACGCCATCCTCCCGCAGCGCCGGTGTCCGGCGGCGAAGCAGCCTCGGTAAATTGAGACCGGTGACAGCGAACGAACGACCTGCGGCCGCCAGCGGCACGTTCCTTCTCGGTGGTGACCTGCCCATCACCCGCCTCGGCTTCGGCGCCATGCGGATCACCGGACCCGGCATCTGGGGCGATCCGCCCGATCGCGCCGTCGCGATCGCGCTGCTGAGACGGGCGGTCGAGCTCGGGGTCGACTTCATCGACACCGCGGACGCCTACGGCCCGTTCGTCAGCGAGGAGCTGATCGCCGAGGCGCTGCACCCGTATGACGGCGTGGCGATCGCAACCAAGGCCGGCTTTGTCCGTCCGGGGCCGGGCCGGTGGTATCCGGTCGGACTGCCGGCCTATCTGCGGCAGTGCGTCGAGATGAGCCTGCGGCGGCTCCGGGTGGACACCATCGACCTTCTCCAGCTCCACCGGATCGACCCCAAGGTGCCGACGGCGGATCAGCTCGGCGAGCTGGATGTGCTGCGACGCGAGGGGAAGATCGCCAGAATCGGCCTGTCCGAGGTCAGCGTGGCGGACATCAACGAGGCTCGGCTGACCGCGCCGGTCGTTTCCGTGCAGAACCAGTACAACCTGGTCGACCGGAAGTCAGAGGACGTGCTCGAGTACTGCGAGCGCGAGGGCCTCGGCTTCATCCCCTGGAACCCGGTCGCGGTCGGCAGGCTGGCGGAGCCGGACAGCCCGGTGTCCAAGGTCGCCAGGCAGGCCGGTCACGCACCCGGCCAGGTCTCGCTGGCCTGGCTCCTGCGCCGGTCCCCGGTGATGCTGCCGATCCCCGGCACAGGGTCGGTCGCGCACCTGGAGGAGAACGTCGCCGCGGCGGGCGTGGAACTCACCGACGACCAGTTCGCCGACCTGTCGGCGCTGGGCTAGCCCCAGGCGTCAGGTCAGCTTCTTGCCGACCGACAGCAGGTCCTGGCACGCCTCGACGACCCTGGCCGTCATGGACTCCTCGGCGGCCTTGCCCCAGCTGCGCGGGTCGTAGGCCTTCTTGTTGCCGACCTCGCCGTCGATCTTCAGCACGCCGTCGTAATTGGTGAACATGTGCCCGGCAACCGGGCGGGTGAAGGCGTACTGGGTGTCGGTGTCGACGTTCATCTTGACGACGCCGTAGGAGATCGCCTCCCGGATGTCGTCGAGCGAGGATCCCGATCCGCCGTGGAACACCAGGTCAAATGGCTTGTCCCGGCCGTACTTGGCGCCGACGGCATCCTGGATGTCCTTGAGGATGCTCGGCCGCAGTTTGACGTGACCCGGCTTGTAGACCCCGTGGACGTTACCGAACGTCGCGGCCAGGATGTAGCGTCCGCGCTCGCCGAGGCCCAGCGCCTCGGCGGTGGCCAGCGCGTCCTCGGGAGTGCTGTACAGCTTCTCGTTGATCTCGCCCACGACGCCGTCCTCTTCGCCGCCGACGACGCCGATCTCCATCTCCATCACGATGTGCGCCCGCGCGCACTGGTCGAGGAGTTCGCTGGCGATCTGCAGGTTCTCCGCCAGGGGCACGGCCGAGCCGTCCCACATGTGCGACTGGAAAAGCGGGTCCTCGCCGCGGGCGACGCGCTCGATCGAGATCTGCACGAGCGGCCGCATGTACGCGTCCAGCTTGTCCTTGGGGCAGTGGTCGGTGTGCAGCGCCACGTTGATCGGATACCTGGCGGCCACCACGGCGGCGAAGCTAGCCAGGGCCTCCGCGCCGACGACCATGTTCTTCACCCCGGCGCCCGACAGGTACTCCGCCCCGCCGGTGGACACCTGGACGATGCCGTCGCTCTCGGCCTCGGCGAATCCGCGCAGGGCGGCGTTGAGCGTCTGGCTGGAGGTCACGTTGATCGCCGGATAGGCGAAGCCGTGCTCCTTAGCCCGGTCGAGCATCTGGGCGTAGATCTCTGGCGTCGCGATCGGCATGGCCCGCTTTCCTCTCCCTCGTAAGTCCGTGCTCAGTATCCCCGAGGCCGGAGTGCCGCCAAAGCCGGCCACGGCAGTTACCGGCAAAGGCCATCCGGCCGGCAGGGCGGCATCTACTCTCGGTCCATGGGACGCCACGATGCTGATCCCGCTGAACGCCGGAGATACGCCGGTGTCATCCTGCTTTGCGTGACTGTGCTGATGTTGCTGCTAGTCGGCGCGTACGCGCTGAGCGCGCTGTCGCACGGATAACTTGCGGGGGACCTCAGCCCTGGGCTGAGCTCAGGCCAAGATCGGCTAGCTCGAAGGCCGGCAGGTATGCCAGCCCGCGCTCGGTGACCGCCGGGCGCGCGCCGCGTTCGACGACGACCGCAACCCCGACGACCTCGGCCCCGGCTTCCTCGAGTGCATCCACCGCCGTCAGCACGGACGCGCCCGTGGTGGACGTGTCCTCGACCGCGAGGACCCTGCGTCCGGCCACGTCCGGCCCCTCGATCCGGCGCTGCAGGCCGTGGGCCTTCCCCTCCTTGCGCACGACAAAGGCATCCAGCTTGCGGCCACGGGCCGCGGCTGCGTGCAGCATGGCCGTGGCGACCGGGTCGGCGCCGAGCGTCAGCCCGCCGACGGCGTCAAAGTCGAGGCTGGCGGTGGCGTCCAGCATGACCCGCCCCGCGACCGGCGCCGCCTGCCCGTCGAGGAGCACCCGCCGCAGGTCTATGTACCAGTCGGCCCGCCGACCCGAGGACAGCACGACTGGCCCGTGTACTACGGCCAGTTCCTTGATCATTTCGAGCAGGTCATCTCGGTCGGCCATGGCAGCCGAGCCTATCGCGGGCCGCCGGGGGCCCTGAGCATCCGGCCGGGCGGGGTACATTCTGCGGGCTGGCAGGGTTCCGGCACGGCTGTATTTAGCGGACGGGTCAGCTAAATGGGGCAAAATGCTTGGAACAGGTGATTAGAACCCGGCCCGGATGATACGTCCGCGATCCGCGCTATGTGTCACGGCTGCAGCCACGCGCTGGTAACGTCACGCGCAAGGGAAGGACGGTGTCGCGTTGGATCGCTGCGCGCTGTTCGTGGACGCGGGCTATGTGCTGGCCGAAGGCGCACAGGCTGTCCACGGCACTCGCAATCGAGACTCGGTTTCGTGGGACTACGCGGGCCTGCTCAAGCTGCTCGGCGGACTGTCCAGGGACCGTACCGGCCTGCCGCTGCTGCGCTGCTACTGGTACGACACCGCCGCCGAGGGCGGCCGGGCCGAGGAGCATGACACGCTGGCGGACGTGCCCGGCGTCAAGCTCAGGCTGAGCAAGGTCAGGCCGAGCCGCAAGGAAGGCGTCGAGGCCGAGATCCGCCGCGATCTCAGCGCCCTGGCGCGCAACCGGGCGGTCAGTGACGCCGTCATCGTGAGCGCCGAAGAAGACCTCGCCCCCGTGATCACCGAGATCCAGGACCTGGGCGTCCGGGCGATCCTGCTGCACGTCAGCGCCGATGGCAACTGGGCAGTCTCGCGCTCGCTCCGGCAGGAGTGCGACGACATCATCGACATCTCGCCCGGGCACCTGCGGCCGTTCGTAGACCTCATCTCCGGCGCCGAGCCAGCAGGCAAGGACGCCCAGCTCACCTCCGGCAGCTATCGCGAGCTCGCTTCCGGCTCGGGCAGCCCGCAGCTCCACGGCGTTTCTCAGCAGCCCGCCATCGCCGCGCCCGTCCCGCAGCTTTATCCGGCGCCGGTCGCCTCGGACTTCGAGCGCATGGCTCCCGCCCAGTTCGCCGCGTCCGCGCGTGACCAGGACGCTGTCCTTCCGCCGCACGAGGCTTCGAGGCTGGCCGCAGCCAGTGCGAACGAGAACGTTGCGTCGGCCCCGGCCCAGCGCCGGGCCGCCGACTCGCCGCCGGTCACGCAGCAGTACCAGGCACCGGACCAGGGCCGGGCCCAGACCGCCGGGCCGGCTCAGAACGGCTACGGGCAGAACGGTTTCGCCGACCCCGCGCACGGCGGGGGCGGGCAGGGCCGATCGAGCAACGGCGCGCACGCCGCCGATCAGGGCGGCGCCTCGCTGCCCGGCAACCCGGCGCAGAACGGGCTGCAGTCGCTCAACGGGTCCGGGCACAACGGCGTCCATGGTGGCGGCGTGCCATCCGGCAACATGCCATCCGGCAACATGCCGGCCGGCGGCCAGCTAAACGGCGGCTATGCGTCCGCGCCGCCGGCGTCGATGCCGCCAGGCGCCGGCCTGCCGACCGGCAACGGGATAGCCGGGCAGGGAAGCCAGCACGGCCATGGCGGACAGCACAGCGCCAACGCACCGCAGGGTCAGGGCATGCACGCCGGCCAGGTTCATCCGGCGCCCGGCCCGAGCCTGCCGGGTGCTCCCGGCCACGGGCTGCCACCAGGCCTGCCCGGCCAGCCGGGGATGCCTGCCGGCCAGGGCATGCCGCCTGGACAGGGCATGCCGCCTGGACAGAGCATGTCTCCGGGACAGAGCATGCCTCCCGGCCAGGGTCAGCCGGGCGTCGGGATGCAGCCAGGCCAGGGCATGCAGGCGGGTCTCGGCATGCAGTCCGCGCCGGGCATGCCCCCGGCGAGTGCCATGCCGCCCGGTCAGGGCATGTCTCAGGGGCAGGGCATGCCGCCGGGTCAGGGCATGCCGCTTCCCCCCGGCATGCAACCGGGTAGCGCGATGCCGCAAGGCCAGGGCATGCAGCCGGGCCAGAGCATGCCGCCCGGCATGCCCATGCCGCCCGGCCAGCCGCAGCAGCAGGGCCAGCGTCCGGTTCAGCCGCAGGGCGGCGCGGGCTCTCCGCAGCAGAACGGCATGACTCCGCTGGACTCGCAGCGCGCGCCGGCCCAGCAGCGCCACCTCCCGCCGAACAACGGCCTGCAGTACCCGCCGCCGGACCGATTCGGCGGGCAGCCGCCGGCTGGCCAGTACGGGGCTCCGCCAGCCATGACGTACTCGCAGCCGCCCTACAGCGGACCGCAGTCGGTGCCGATACCGCAGCCCCCGCCGCCGGTCACGATCTCGGTCGGCGAGGCGGTGCAGTCCGCGCACGCCGAGGGCTTCGGATTCGGCGAGGCGGTGGCCAGGGACGCGCCCGCGCTGTGGCTCGAGGCGGTGCTGGCCCGTAAGCCTCGGATGCCGTCCGACCTGGAGGCCAGGCTGCTGCAGGGCTCGGCGCTGCCGATCGACTCGCTCCTGCACGACGAGGTCAGGCACGCCCTTCGCCGCGGGTTCTGGGATGCGCTCGAGCGCTCGCGCCATTGAGCAAAATTGCGCCGCCTGCAAACTCAACTGCTCGCTGCAATCCCGCGGTTACAATGCCATTACTAGCAGGGACGATTGGCGATATCCCGGGCTGTCCCTAGGTACCGTGGAAACATGGTTGCATTGAGCCGCGAGGAATTTGACTCGATCGAATTCGATGCCGCCGCCACGGGTGATCATGCGGCGGCGGCGCGGCAGATGACCACACTGGCGGCAACCGCAGCCGAGACGGCGGGCATGCCTCGCGCCGAGGCTTTTCTCCGCGCGGGCGAGCAATGGCTGCTAGCCGATGACCCGGCCGAGGCGATTAGCGGGTTTCAGCGCGCAATGGCTGATGGTGGCCCAGTCTTTGTTGACCCGCGCGTTCCGCTAGCCCGGGCTCTTTTCCAGCTCGGCCAGCAGGATGAGGCGCAGGCGATCATTGGCCGGCTGAAGGACGAGGGGCCAACCGATCCGCGCACCTGCGACATGGTCGCCGAGCTGCTCGTCGAGCGGGACGAGCTGCAGGCGGCGCTGGACTGGGCCACTACGGGCGTGCAGCTTTGCCTGAGCCAGCCGACGGGCCCCGCGGATGAGGCCGGGCGGCCTGCCGCCCGGCCCCGCACCCGCGGGGCGTCCGAGCTCCCGCTCCTGCTCAGCCTGCGCTACCGCATCCGCAACGACCTGGGCCTGCCGGAAGACGAGTACGACAAGCTGCTGGACGAGGCCTGAGGCGACGAGGCTCAGGGCCCGGCGCCCCTGGACGTCCAGGCATCAGGCCCGCGCGGCCGCCGGTCGCTCCGCGCTCACGGCCAGGGAATCGGCCGACTCGTCCAGGTCCACCCGCACCGTGTCGCCGTCGGTGATCTGTCCCGACAGCAGGGCGCGGGCCAGCGCGTCGCCGATCGACGACTGGATCAGCCGGCGCAGCGGCCGTGCCCCGTAGACCGGGTCGAAGCCAGTCAGCGCGAGCCACTCCTTCGCCTCGGGCGTCACGTCGAGCGTGAGCCGCCGGTCGGCCAGCCTGGCCCCAAGCCGGTTGACCTGAAGATCGACGATCTCAGTGAGCTCGGCAGTCGTCAGCGCTTCGAAGATGATCACGTCGTCCAGCCGGTTCAGGAACTCGGGCTTGAACGTCGCCCGGACCACGCCCATGACCTTGTCGCGCTTGTCCTCATCGGACAGCGAGGGGTCGGCGATGAACTGCGAACCGAGGTTCGAGGTCAGGATCAGGATCGTGTTACGGAAGTCCACGGTCCGTCCCTGACCGTCGGTCAGGCGGCCGTCGTCGAGCACCTGCAGCAGGATGTTGAAGACCTCGGGGTGAGCCTTCTCGACCTCGTCGAGCAGCACCACGCAGTAGGGCCGTCGCCGGACCGCCTCGGTGAGCTGGCCGCCCTCGTCGTAGCCGACGTAGCCAGGGGGCGCGCCGACCAGACGGGCGACCGAGTGACGCTCGGAGTACTCGCTCATATCGATCCGGATCATGGCCCGCTCGTCGTCGAACAGGAACTCCGCCAGCGCCTTGGCCAGCTCGGTCTTGCCGACTCCGGTGGGGCCGAGGAACAGAAACGAGCCGGAGGGCCGGTCGGGGTCGGCGATGCCCGCCCGCGACCGCCGGACCGCATCGGACACCGCCTGCACTGCGGCGGTCTGGCCGATGATCCGGGCGCCCAGCTCGTCCTCCATGCGCAGGAGCTTGCCGGTCTCGCCTTCCAGCAGCCGGCCGGCGGGAATTCCCGTCCACGCCGAGACCACATCGGCCACGTCGTCCGGGCCGACCTCTTCCTTGATCATCGGGCGGCCGGCCGGAACCGACCCCGGCCGCGCGGCGCCGTCGGCGGACTCACCACCGGCGCCGTCGGCGCTGCCACTGTCGGCGGCAGCAGCGGCCGACGCCGCCGCGACCTCGCGCTCGAGCGCGGGGATGTCGCCGTACATCAGCCTGGAGGCGGCCTCGAAGTCAGCGTCCCGCTGCGCCCGCTCGGCCTGGCCGCGCAGGTCATCGAGCTGCTTCTTCAGCTCGCCGACCTTGTTCAGCCCGGCCTTCTCCCGGTCCCACCGGGCGAGCAGCGCCGTGAGCTGCTCCTGCCGGTCAGCCAGGTCGGCCCGCAGGCGCTCCAGCCGCTCGCGGCTGGCCGGGTCGTTCTCCTTGGCCAGCGCCATCTCTTCCATCTTCATCCGGTCGACGGTGCGCTGAAGCTCGTCGATCTCGGTCGGACGCGAGTCGATTTCCATCCGCAGCCGCGACGCGGCCTCGTCGATCAGGTCAATCGCCTTGTCCGGCAGGAACCGGGCCGTGATGTAGCGATCGGAAAGCATGGCCGCGGCGACCAGGGCAGCATCGGCGATCTGCACCTGGTGGTGCGCCTCATACCTGCCCTTCAGACCGCGCAGGATCGCGATGGTGTCATCGACCGACGGCTCGCCCACGAAGACCTGCTGGAACCGCCGCTCCAGCGCTGGGTCCTTCTCGATCCGCGTCCGGTACTCATCCAGCGTGGTCGCACCGACCATCCGCAGCTCGCCGCGGGCCAGCATCGGCTTCAGCATGTTCCCGGCGTCCATCGCGCCCTCGGCCGCACCCGCGCCCACGACGGTGTGCAGTTCGTCGATGAACGTGATGATCTGGCCCTCGCTCTTGCGGATCTCGTTCAGGACGGCCTTGAGCCGCTCCTCGAACTCGCCGCGGTACTTGGCGCCGGCCACCATCGCGCCTAGGTCGAGCGCGACGACCCGCTTGTTCCGCAGTGACTCGGGCACGTCCCCGGCCACGATCCGCTGCGCGAGTCCCTCGACGACGGCGGTCTTGCCGACGCCGGGCTCGCCGATCAGCACCGGGTTGTTCTTGGTCCGCCGCGACAGCACCTGGATGACCCGGCGAATCTCGGCGTCCCGGCCGATCACCGGGTCGAGCTTGCCCTCCCTAGCCGCCGCGGTCAGATCGACGCTGTACTTCTCCAGCGCCTGATAGGTGCCCTCGGGATCCTGGGAGGTGACCCGCGCCCCCCCGCGCACCTGCGCGAACGCGTCGACGAGCTGCTGCGGGCCGGCGCCGGCCTGCTTCAGCAACGTCGCTGCCTGCCCGCCGTCGGTAGCCAGGCCGACGAGGAGATGCTCGGTGGACACGTACTCGTCCTGCATCTCCTTGGCGCGCTTGGCGGCCGTCGCGAGGGCGGCCAGCAGCGGCCGCGAGGTCTCGGGCGCGTTCACGGTCGCGCCGGACGCCCGCGGCAGACGCGCGAGCTGCTCGTTGACCTGAGCCAGCACCGCGGCCGGGTCGGCACCGACGGCCCGCAGCAGCGGGGCGGCAGTGCCGCCTTCCTGCTCCAGCAGCGCGGCCAGCAGGTGCAGGCCGTCGACGTTCGGGTTGCCGGCCGATGCCGCAAGCTTGACTGCCTCGGAAAGAGCCTCCTGGCTCTTCCTGGTCAGCTTGTCATCCATGATCTCTCTCCACGAGGAAGTGCATATTAAGGGAACGGGGCGCGGCGCCCCGGTCCTCGGCGGGCGGCCGGCTCATCACCGGTCAGCCAAGTTCAGGTTGTCCCGCTGCCGCCGCAGGCTGGCTGTCGGCCGCCGGGCGGGGGAGCCTGGACTGGGCCGCGGCGTCCTGGTCGGCGCTGCCCGAGGCAACGTCAGGTCCCTGCCCGTGGGACTGCCGGCCTGAACCACCATCGCGAACCGGAACCAGCGAGCCGCCCCCTGGCTGCGTGCGCACCAGCGTGGCCAGCCTGGCGGCGACCGCGCGGGTCGATTCCAGCTCGGCCCGCAGCTGGCTGACCTCGGCGTGCATCTCGGCGAGCCGGAGCCGGGTCCGCCGCTCGGCGAGCTCGAGCTCGAGGATGCGCTTGATGCCCTGGAGGTTGATGCCCTCCTCCTGGGACAGCCGCTGGACCTCACGCAGGATCAGCACGTCGCGCAAGGAGTACCGGCGCCCGCGCCCGGCCGCCCGGCCCGGCGAGACCAGGCCGAGCCGGTCGTAGGTCCGCAGCGTCTGCGGGTGCAGGCCGGACAGCTGGGCCGCGACCGAGATGACATACACAGGCGTGTCATCGGAAAGCTCGAACTGACTGGTCATGTCATCTCCCTTCATCGCTCTGGCGGGCTACCCGTTGGCCTGGCGCAGCAGGTCGCCGCGCAGGTCGGGGCCCGCGGTCGCGTCGCGGAAGGTCTCGAGCGCCGACTTGGCCTTGTCGTTCAGCTCCGGCGGCACCTGGACGTTGACGGTCACCAGCAGGTCGCCGATGGTGCTGTCCTTCCGCCGGACGCCTTTGCCGCGCACCCGGAACGTCCGGCCGCTGGGCGTGCCCGCCGGGATCCGCAGGCTGACGGGCATGCCGTTGAGCGTCGGCACCTTGATCTCGGCCCCGAGCGCCAGCTCGGTGAAGGTGACCGGCACCGTCAGGGTCAGGTTGTGACCGTTCCGGCCGAACACCTTGTGCGGCTCGACGTGAACGCGCACGTACAGGTCGCCCGGCGGGCCGCCGCGCTCGCCTGGCGCGCCCTTGCCCGGAATCCTGATCCGCTGGCCATCGGCGACCCCGGCCGGGATCCTGGCCTGGATGGTCCGGGTGCTCATCGCCCGCCCGCTGCCCGAGCACGTCGGGCACGGGTCGTCGACGACCAGGCCGCGGCCGCGGCAGGTCTTGCAGGGCTCGGAGAACGCGAAGCTGCCCAGGTTCCGGCTGCCCTGGCCGGTGCCCTCGCACGTCGGGCACACCTTCGGCACGGTACCGGCCTTGGCCCCGGTCCCCATGCAGACCTTGCACGGGCCCTCACCAGTAAGCCGGAGCGAGACCGTGGCTCCCTCGATGGCATCGCTGAACGGCAGCGACGTCTCGGTTTCCACGTCGGCGCCGCGCCGCGGCCGGGCCTGCTGCGTGGTTGTGCCGCCGCCGCGACGGCCGAACACACCGCCGAGCAGGTCGCCGAGCCCGCCGCCGCCGGAGCTGCTCGTGCTGCCGCCGAACAGGTCGCCGAGGTCGAAGCTGTAGCCGCCGGTCCCGCTCGAGCCCGGCATCCGCGGCCCGCTGCCGAACAGCGAGCGGGCCTCGTCGTACTCCTTGCGACGCTTCTCGTCGGACAGCACCGTGTAGGCCTCGGAGATCTCCTTGAACCGCTCCTCGGCCTTGGCGTCGCCCTCGTTCGCGTCCGGGTGGTACTTGCGGGCAAGCTTCCGGTACGACTTCTTGATCTCGTCTGCGGATGCGCCCTTAGCCACCCCAAGGGTCTTGTAGTAATCCTTTTCCAGGAAATCCTTGGTGCTCAACGGGCCTCTTTCGTGCGCTATTTAGTCTGCGGCTCCGTCAGCGGAGTCTCCGGGCTCGTCGCCGGCACCCTCGGGCTCGGCGGCCGAAGCCGCGTCTCCGCCTGGCTCCGCGACGGCAACCCGCGCCGGACGGATGATCCGGTCGCCGACCTTGTAGCCGGGCTGCAGGATGCGGATCGCGGTGGGCTCGGTGACCGCATCGGAGTACTCGTGCATGAGCGCATCGTGGAGCGTCGGGTCGAACGGGTCGCCGTTCTCGCCGAACGAGGTCAGGCCGAGCTTGACGGTGATGCCTTCCAGCGACTCCGCCACGGACTTGAACCCGCCGGTCAGCTCACCGTGCTCCCGTGCCCGGCCGATGTCGTCGAGCACCGGCAGCAGTTCAGACAGCACGTTGGCCAGCGCCTGCTCGCGGACGGCGAGCCGGTCGCGCTCTACCCGCTTGCGGTAGTTCGCGTACTCGGCCTGCAGTCGCTGCAGGTCAGCGGTCCGCTCGGCGAGCATTACGGCGGTCCTGTCCGCCGCTGGCGTCGCCTGGTCACGGCCGTTGCCGCCGGAGTCGGCGGCGCCCGCCTCGGCGCCGCCTGCCTTCTGGCTCGCCTCAGCCTTGCCCGCCGGGCTCGCGCCCGCCGGACGGCCGGTGCCGGCTGGCCGGTCTGAGCTGGTCGGCTGGTCTGAGCTGGTCGGCTGGTCTGAGCTGGTCGGCTGGTCTGAGTCCGCCGGGCCGTCGTCCGGCCCGGACGCGGCGGCCCCGCCGGGCCGGGAGACCGAATGCCTCCCTGGCCGCGGCTGGCTGCCCGGTGCTCCGGGCCCACGCTGGCTGCCCAGCGGGCCCGGAGCCGGTGGCTCGTGCTGGCTGCTGACACCGGGATCGCGTACCTGGCCGGTGGCGGGGTCGATCCGACGGCGATCGCGGATGACCGGGCCGGTCCCCTCCCGATTCGTGCTGGCTCCAGAGCCTCGGCCCTGGTCTTCTGTCGGCCTCATCAGGCGGCGCCGCCCTCCGAATCAGACGGCCGGTCGTCATCGACGATCTCCGCCTCGACGACGTCGTCGTCGTCGTCGTGCTCCGGCTCGGGCCCGGCACCAGACTCGCCCGCCTGGGCGTTCGCGGCCTGCGCCTGCGCGTAGATCGCCGTGCCCATCTTCTGGCTCACCTGAGCGGCGTGCTCGCTGGCGGTCTTGATGGTCTCGGTGTCGGTGCCCTCCAGCGCCTTCTTCAGATCGGCGATGGCGGCCTCGACCTCGGACTTGACGTCGTCCGGAACCTTGTCCGCGTTCTCGGCGAGGAACTTCTCCGTGGTGTAGGCAAGAGACTCACCGCGGTTGCGGACCTCGGCCTCCTCGCGCCGCTGACGGTCCTCCTCGGCGTACTTCTCCGCGTCGGCCATCATCCGCTCGATGTCGTCCTTGTTCAGCGCGGAGCCGCCCGAGATCGTCACGGACTGCTGCTTGCCGGTGCCCAGGTCCTTCGCCGACACATTCACGATGCCGTTGGCGTCGATGTCGAAGGTGACCTCGATCTGCGGGATGCCCCGCGGCGCCGGAGCCAGGCCGGCCAGCTCGAACATGCCGAGCTTCTTGTTGTAGGCCGCGATCTCGCGCTCGCCCTGGAACACCTGGATCTGCACCGACGGCTGGTTGTCGTCCGCCGTGGTGAAGATCTCCGACCGCTTCGTCGGGATGGTGGTGTTGCGCTCGATGAGCTTGGTGAAGATCCCGCCCTTGGTCTCGATGCCGAGCGACAGCGGGGTGACGTCCAGCAGCAGGACGTCCTTGACCTCGCCCTTGAGCACGCCGGCCTGCAGGCAGGCACCAACAGCGACGACCTCGTCCGGGTTGACGCCCTTGTTCGGCTCCTTGCCGCCGGTCAGCTCCTTGACCAGGTCAACCACGGCGGGCATGCGGGTCGAGCCGCCGACCAGAACCACGTGGTCGATGTCGCTGAGCTTGACGCCAGCGTCCTTGATCACCTGCTGGAACGGCGACTTGCACCGGTCGAGCAGGTCCGAGGTCATCTTCTGGAACTCGGCGCGCGTGAGCTTGGTGTCCAGGTGCAGCGGACCCTGCTCGGAGTGGGTGATGTAGGGAAGGTTGATCTGCGACTCGGTCGAGCTGGACAGCTCGATCTTGGCCTTCTCCGCGGTCTCCCGCAGCCGCTGCAGCGCCATCTTGTCCTTGGACAAGTCGGTGCCGTAGTTGTTCTTGAAGTCCTGCACCAGCCAGTCGACGATCCGCTGGTCCCAGTCGTCGCCACCGAGGTGGTTGTCGCCGCTGGTCGCCTTGACCTCGACAACGCCCTCGCCAACCTCGAGCAGGGACACGTCGAACGTGCCGCCGCCCAGGTCGAAGACGAGGATCGTGGCCTCGCCCTCCTTCTCCAGGTGGTAGGCCAGCGCTGCCGACGTCGGCTCGTTGATGATCCGCAGCACGTTCAGGCCGGCGATCTGGCCGGCCTCCTTGGTGGCCTGCCGCTGCGCGTCGCTGAAGTAGGCGGGCACGGTGATCACGGCGTCCGTGATCGTCTCGCCCAGGTATGACTCGGCGTCCCGCTTCAGCTTCTGCAGGATGAACGCGCTGATCTGCTGCGCGGTGAACTTCTTGCCGTCGATGGTGACCGTCCAGTCGGTGCCCATCTGGCGTTTGACCGACCGGATCGTCCGGTCAACGTTGGTGACCGCCTGCCGCTTCGCGACTTCGCCGACCAGTACCTCGCCGTTCTTCGCGAAGGCCACGACGGACGGAGTGGTCCGTGAGCCCTCAGCGTTGGCGATGACCGAGGGCTCCCCGCCCTCGAGGACGGCGACGACGGAGTTGGTCGTCCCCAGGTCGATGCCTACCGCACGTGCCATGTGTCCTGTCCTTGCGTTTGAGGTAGTGCTAATAGTTGAGTCTTGTGGACTCAAGTCTGCCAGTTGTTCGTCCTCCTGGCAAATGACTTGAGTCGAGGTGGCTCAAGTGCCAGCCCTAAAACCTCAGGCTAGCTCCGCTTTATTCCGCGACGCCGGCCGGGGGCGGCCCCCGGTGGTTCTCAGATCAAGTGCGTTGTTTCATATGATTTGCTCGGATCGCGCGAGAGAGGCTCCGTCGGTCCGAAAGTCGCGAGACGGCCAACATGGCTCATAGAGCGTCCATATTGTCCCTCTCGCGACTTTCCCGGCGCTGCGCCCGAGCCGTCCCGGCGACGAACCCGCTGACCGTCACCGGTTGTTAGATTGCTGCCACGAAAAGTGACTGCCAGGCCTAGCGTTGTCAGGCGTGTACGGCGACACCGCTAGCCCGGTCGGAAGGATCCCCCGCCCGCGCGCCACGATCGGGCCGCAGTTGTCTGCGGCAGCCCGTTCCCGTCCTGGTGCCGGCTGGCTGAGCCGCGACGACCGCGCCGCGCTCGGCCTGTGGGCGGCAGCGCACGCGGCGCTCCTCGTTCTTGTCTGGGCGGCGGCCTGGACGTTCCGGGCGCAGCAGTCACATGCCCCGCTGACGGCGGCGTTCGAGCACTGGGATGCGAGC
>Ga0210395_10001480_pt1 | contig 18205 bp, 15 predicted proteins | sample IncBWH4OmetaG_FD_150861 | JGI IMG/M metagenome (GOLD analysis project Ga0210395, IMG submission 150861) | Forest soil microbial communities from Barre Woods Harvard Forest LTER site, Petersham, Massachusetts, United States - Inc-BW-H-4-O ...
CTCGACGAGGAGCTCCGGGTTACACCGCAGCTTGATCGAAGTCTGTTCACGAAAATAATCGTCGGTGCCTGCAAACGCATACCTGTTCTGAGCAAATCGGCGAAGGTAGCGCGGATCGACCGGTTGATCGAAGCCGGCGCCTGGACCGATGCGGCATTGGCCGTCATCGCGCTTGAACTGCCGGATTGGCAGCTGCGGCGGCTTGAATACGACGGCGGCCAATGGTTTTGCGCGCTGTCACGAGGTCCGAACCTGCCGGCCATGCTCGACGATACGGCCGATGCCAACCACGAGCTGATGGCGGTCGCCATCCTGCGCGCGTTTTTTCAGGCCCGCCGCATGACCGAAACCCCGCCGCGGGCGACATCGCCGGTGCCGCAAGTCTCGGCCGCGGCCGACAACATCGTCTGCTGCGACAACTTCGCATAGGTGGCGCAGCTTTTTCGGCGCCTGTTTCGCTCCTATGCCGCCTTTATGCGAAAGCACCCGGTTCCGTCTCGAATTCATATGCGGCCGCGAGCACATTGCGGGCAGTGTCAATGACCGTGAGGTCAGGCTCCAATGAGTATGACATCCATCGATACGGTTCGGCGTGCGGCGGCATCGGCGAATAAGTCGTGGGCTGCCGACTGCAGAAATATCAGCCAGACGCTCGAACTGTCCGAATCGCGGACCTACGATGCGGCGCTGGAAACGCTCGGCGCATACAAACTCACCGGCAATTTTCCCACCGAGCTCGAAATTGTTCTCAAAGATCTCCGTGTCCTCAACAAAGTAACCTTCGACATCAAGCCAAAATCGCCGCTGTCGGACTGCCGGCATGTCGAATTTCGGCCGACCGACAAGGTTCATCGGGACCGTTTCGCCGAAATCATGCGGACGATCGAAAAACGAATCGGCGCCGATTCAACGCAACCGTGGTGGATACGGTTATTTCAATAGCGCCTTTATGAGAAAGCCTACCGCTCCATCTCGAATTTTTATGCGGTCCGGCAGCACATTAGGGCGGTGTCGAAATCGTCGCGAATCGAGGCAGTCATGATCAGGCAGCTCAAGCACTCCCGCGCGTTGCGCGAACTCTGGCCGGGCGAGGTGCACTTGGCTTACGCCGGCCATGGCCAAGGAGCGGCAGCGCCGCGCAGGCCCCTTGCGACGTCGACGACAACGCAATTGCCGCGACGGCCCGATGCCAGCGCGGTCAGCGAGGCAATTCCGCTGTTCTATATCGGCCGCAACAAGAGCGGGCTCTGGGTGGTCCGTGAAGCGGCCGGCGGCAGCGGAGGCCTGTTCCTCTTCAAACAGTCGGCCGCACGCTTTGCCCGCAGACAGAGCGAGCCGGCCGGATGCGCGATGATGTTCCTTGCAGAGCCGTTCGATCTCGACGTCGAGAACCAGGGTGGCCGCGTTGCCGGCCTCCTCTGCGCTGCGAGCGAAGTCGTGGCGCGCCGCGCGCCGCTTCTGGGCAGCTGCGTCGGATCGGTCGTCGCGGAATGGCGGAAGCTTATCGCGGAGATTTCGGGCACTTTCGCCAGCCGGCGCCGGCATCGCGACGCAATCGAAAAGGACCTGTTCCGCGGCCAGTATACGCTGATCTCGAAGAACGATGACGATCTGCCGATCGCGTAATCGGGCATTCACGGCCGGACCTCATTGGCCAGCATCAAAGAAGAACTCCAATGCGCAACAACAACACTGAACCTCCGTCGTGTCTGAAACCTCCACTCTTCATGATCGGTCGGGACGCTAGAGGGAACTGGGTGGTCCAAGACCAAAACGGCGTCCGCGGCGGCCTCTTCGTCGATCGCGCCGAGGCGCTCCGATACGTCCGGCTTGAAAACGGAAACCAGCCCGGGGCCGTCGTCGCTGTTTCCGGCGTCCTCGAACTTGACTTGACGGGCAAAATGACGACGGCCGCGCGGTCCGCGGACAATACGACGCGCGAACGCCGGGTGGCCTGACTGCCGCTCTCAAGCAGGCCAATTCACACAAAGTAATTGCGCTCGCATTCGCTGTGAGATCGCGATGCCCACCATCGGCCGTCATGTCGCGAAATTGTCGGGCTACGCACCCGCCTTGCCGACACCGTTCGACGATAACGGCGATGTCGACGGCGAGGCGTTCGAACGGCTTTGCGATCTGCAGATAACTTGCGGGGCGACGGCGCTTGTCGTTTGCGGGACGACGGGTGAAGCGTCAACGCTGACGCCTGAAGAGCAGGGCGGACTCATCCGCATCGCGGTCGCCGTGTCACGCGGTCGCGTGCCCGTCATCGCCGGAGCGGGCTCGAACGCAACGGATCATGCGATTGCCTCGGCCAAAGATGCCGAAGCGATCGGCGCCGACGCGGTCTTGTCCGTCGTGCCTTACTACAACAAACCGGCACAGGCGGGCCTTTACGCCCATTTCCGTGAGATTGCCGCCTCGACCGGATTGCCGATGCTCCTCTACGACGTTCCATCGCGAACGGCATGCGGCCTTGCCGATGCCACGATCGCGCGGCTTGCCGAACTGCCACGGATTATCGGCCTCAAGGACGGCAGCGGCGACGCGACACGGCCGTCGCGCTTGCGGACCTTGGTAGGGCCGGATTTCCGGCTGCTGTCGGGTGACGATGCGCTCGGCTTGGCATTCCTGGCGCAGGGCGGCGACGGTTGCATCTCGGTCACATCAAATGTCGTGCCCGGCCTGTGCCGGAACATGTTCTTGGCCTGGCGCCAAGGACCGGCCACGAGAGCGCAGCGCCTCGCACGCCCGATCGCACAACTGACTGCCGCGCTGTTTTGCGAGACAAATCCCGTTGCGCTCAAATACGCACTAAGTCTATTTGGGTTGATGTCGCCCAGGGTTCGCCTGCCACTCGTGGAACTGAGTGATCAATACAAGCCGGGAATTGCTGCCGTCCTGGCCGAACTGTGCGACAGATGTCCGGAGGCGATGATCGGAAGGATCGGCGGTCCCATCCGTGCCAGCCGCCGTGCTATGGTGGGCTAAGCCGCCCTTTCATCGCAGTTTTGTGACAAACGGCTCGTGAATGCGGCTATCCCCGGGCGAAATGCTCGCGGGTAGATTCATAGCTTGCCCATCGTTATATCAATCGCCGGCGGCGGCTTATCGCTGGAGCGGGAATGAAGAGCATATATCTCGATCTGACTTCGATATTGAACCATGCGCTCGAACGCGCGTCGGAGAATCTTTCGTTCAATAAACTGCTCGTTCAAATCGGCGTCGATCCCAGCAACATCACGTTCGACGCCGTCGTCCAGCGGCTGGTCGACATTGTGGTGGCGCACATCAATGTCGCCAGCATGTGCGCCCTGATCGGCGCCGGCTTTTACGCCGCGACGATGCTGATGCGAACCATGGTGCCGCTGCGCGTTTTCGGCATCGTCAGCGCCTTGTTCTTCATGGCTTATGGGGCGTTTGCGGGCGCGATCTCGACCTTTTTGATGTATCTGCTTTTGCTGCCCATCAACAGCTGGCGCCTCTATCAGATGCGCAACCTGGTCAAGCGGGCGCGCATCGCCGCGCAAGGCGATCTGTCGATGGATTGGCTCAAGCCGTTCATGAACCAGCGCGCCTATCGCCAAGGCGACGTGCTGTTCCGCAAAGGCCAGCCGGCCAACGAGATGTACCTTACGGTCACCGGAAAATTCCTCGTGACCGAAATCGGCGTCGAACTGCCGCCCGGGCGTCTCATGGGGGAGCTCGGTTTCATCACGCCCAACAACAAAAGGACGCAGACCGTCGAATGCATCGAGAGCGGGGAGGTACTGACCATCACCTACGACCGGCTGCTCGAAATCTATTTCGAGAATCCGGAGTTCGGCTATTACTTCCTCCGTCTTGCCAGCGATCGCCTCATCCAGAACATCGCGCGTCTTGAAGGAATCATCGAGCAGAACAAGGCTCAGCTGGAAGCCGCACCGCAAGAGACCCATCGCGAGATCGAATCCAAGGTCTGACCGCCGGCCTGCAATGAAACCGATGGCAGGGCAGGGTTACTGTGGCGGAGCATCTCGTTGAATCGGCTCCGCTTGGCCCGTGCCGACGTCGAGCGTCTTTTCCACCGGCGGCTCGATCCGGTTCCACCAGCCGCCGCCGAGCGCCTGGAATAAAGCCGCGGTGTCGGTGAGCCGCGCCGCTTGCGCCTGCACCACCTGGATGCTCGCCTGCAGATAAGTCTGCTCCGCGGTGAACTGCAGCAGCACGTTGCCCTGGCCTTTGTCCAGTTGCTGCTGCGCCAGATCGAGGCTCTTTCTCGCGGCGCGCTCGAAGTCGCGCGCGGCGCGCAGCGCGTCGGCATCGTTCTGCAGTGCGCGCAGCGCATCGGCGACGTTCTGCACCGCGCCGATCACCGTGCCGCGATAGGTCCACGCCGCGGCCTGGTAGGTGTCGCGCGCGCCCTCGAGCTGATGCAGCAAGCTGCCGGCGTCGAATATCGTTTGCGTGGCGTTGCCGGCGAGCTCCCAGGCCAGGCTCTGCGGCGAGATCAGGGCGGCGAACACCGTATTGGTATAGCCGCCGTTGGCACTGATGGTGAAGTTCGGCAGCAGGTTGGCGGTGGCGACGCCGACCTGGGCGCTGGCGGCGTGCATTTGTTCCTCCGCCGCGCGCACGTCTGGGCGCTGCTCGATCATTTGCGACGGCAGGCTCACCGGCAGATCGACCGGCAAATGCAGGTTGGCGAGCTGGAAGGTCTCGCGCGGTCCTTCGCTGGGATAGGCGCCGGACAGCGCCGCCAGGAGGTCGCGTTGCTGCGCCAGCGCCTTGCGCAGCGGCGGCAATGTCGCCTTGGCTTGGGCCAGCGCCGCCGCCTGCACGGCGACGTCGCTGGCGTTGCCATAGCCGGTGTCGAGCCGGCGTTGGAAGATGTCGAGCATTTTGCCGTTGATCGCAATCAACCGATTGGTCGCCTCGATCTGTCCACGCAGCGAGGCTTCGGTGATGGCGGCGACCGCCACGTTCGACGTCAGCGCCAGAGAGGCGGCCTCGACCTCGAAGCGTTGCACGTCGGCAAGCGCCTGCAGCGACTCCACCGCGCGCCGATTGAGGCCCCAGACGTCAAACGTGTAGGAGATCTGCAGCTGCGCGGTATAGAGATTATAGATGTTGGCGCCGGACGCTGTTGCCGGCGACAGCGTAGCCGCCGTCTGCGCGCGCAATGGATTGAAATTGGCCTGCGCCAGCGGAAAGTATTTGCCTTCCTGCGCGTAGACCGCCTGTTGCGCGGCGCGCAGCGTCGCCAGCGTCGATTGCAGATTGGGATTGTTGGCGAGCGATCGCTGGATCAGCGCGTTGAGCGCCGGCGACTTGAATACCGCCCACCATTCCTTGGGGATATCGCGGCCGGCGACGAAGTGCTGGCTTTGGCCGGCGGCGACATCGGATGACGACGTATTCGGGGCGAGCGGCTCGCGGGTGTAGCGGGTGATTTCGGGCGCGGCAGGATGAACGAAATCCGGTCCGACCGCACAGCTTGCCAATAGTGTCACGGCCGCGAGAGCGGTGGTACCTGCCGACAACCACCTGACCGCCACATACGACATCGCTAACAACGTTGAACAAACGCGCGGTGAAGCAACGCCGGGCATTATTTCGGATTTGCCCGGTATTGGCTATGTTCGTCCTGCCACACTGTGATTAATTCAGTGCCGAGAATCGACGGCCATATCGCGCTGCACCGGCGACGCAAATAACGCGGCGACTTATCCATGATAGACTGTCATGAGTCGCACATGCGTCAGCGTTAGGTCTTATCGCTGTGATTAATGACAGTAGACCGCGGCGCCACGCTCATGGCCTTGTCGCGGCACTGCCGACACGTCTGGATGCGGCTTATCGATGGCTCCCCGCATGATATGGCTCCCCGCATGACATGTCTCCTCGCATGACAATGGACCGGGTGAGAGCGGCGGTCGTGGCCGCGCTCCTTGCCGTTGCCGTCGTCGCTTATTGGACCTTGCGTCCGGGCGATACCCCGAAGCCGGGGACGGGCGCGCCGCGGGCCGCCGCACAAAATGCCGCGTCCCGCGAGCAGGACGGCGTCGACCTGTCGGATTCGCAGCTCGCCTCGGTCAAGGTCGAGCCGGTCGAGGAGCGTGAATTCCCGGTCGAGAAAGACGCCGTCGGCTCAATCGGCTTCAACGAGGACATGACGGTCCAGGTGTTCACGCCGTATCAGGGCCGCATCGTCGCGCTGTTTGCCGAGATCGGCAACGACGTCACCAAGGGCCAGACGCTGTTCACCATCGACAGTCCCGATCTGCTGCAGGCCGAGTCGACGTTGATCGCGGCGTCGGGCGTGTTGGAGCTGAACAGCAAAAATCTGGCGCGGCTGCGCGATCTCTTTACGACGCGGGCGGTTTCACAGCACGACGTCGAGCAGGCGGCCTCCGACCAGCAAACCGCCGAAGGCAATCTGCAGGCGGCGCGCGATGCGGTACGGCTGTTCGGCAAAACCGATGCCGAGATCGACACTATCATTGCCAAGCGCAGCGCCGATCCGACGCTGGTGGTGCCGAGCCCGATCACCGGCCGGATCACGGCCCGCAATGCGGCGCCCGGGCTCTACGTCCAGCCGGGCAACGAGCCGGCGCCGTATACGGTCGCCGACATCAAAACGATGTGGATGCTGGCCAATGTCACCGAGACCGACAGTCCGGCGTTCCGCGTCGGGCAAAAGGTGAAGGTCAAGGTCAGCGCATTTCCCGGCCGCGACTTCGACGGCACGATCACCACCATCGCCGCAACCGTCGACCAGAACACCCGCCGAGTCCTGGTGCGCTCGGAAGTCAGCGATCCGCAGCACGAGCTGCGCTCGGGCATGTTCGCCGATTTCGTCATCAGCGTCGGCGCTCCGGTGCGCTCGCCGGCGATCGCGCTCGACGGCGTGGTGCGCGAAGGCGACGGCACGATGACCGCATGGGTCACCGCCGACCGCCGCCATTTCACCCGGCGCACGGTCGCGATCGGGCAAGAGCGCGACGGCTACCGGCAGATTCTCGACGGCGTGCAGACGGGCGAGCTGGTCGCCACCGAGGGCGCGCTGTTCCTGAGCAATACGCTTGCCACGGCGTCACGTTGAGAACTTCCAGGCATCGACGCCATGACATCGAACTGAAATGACACCGTACTAAAGGGACCAACGTGCTCCGCGGCGTGCTGCAATTCGTCCTGACCCGTCGTCCGCTGGTCCTTTTGGGCCTGTTGGTGTTCGTCGTCGCCGGCATGTTCGCCTTTTCCAGGCTCAACATCGAAGCCTATCCGAATCCGGCGCCGGTGATCCTGGAGATCACCGCGCAATCGCCCGGCCAGTCGGCCGAGGAGATGGAGCGCTACTTCACCATCCCGATCGAGGTCGGGCTCGCCGCGACGCCGGGCGTCGACGTCATCCGCTCGACCTCGTTCTACGGCCTGTCGTTCGTCCGCGTCGTGTTCCAATACAACGTCGACTATTATTTCGCGCTGACGCAGACCGCGATCAATCTGCAGCAGAACGTCAACCTGCCGAACAACGTGGTGCCGCAAATCCAGGGCACGAGCCTCGTTGGCGAAATCTACCGCTATCAGGTGGTCGGGCCGCCGCATTTCGGGCTGACCAATCTGCGCACGGTGCAGGATTGGGTATTGCAGCGGCGCCTGCTCACTGTTCCCGGCGTCGTGCAGGTCAACACCTGGGGCGGCACCACCAAGGAATACGACGTCGACGTCGATCTGCACAAACTCGACGCCTATAACGTGACCTTGCCGCAGGTGATCACCGCGATCGGCAACGCCAATATCAATGTCGGCGGCCGCACCATCAAATTCGGCCAGCAGTCGGTGAACGTTCGTGGCGTCGGCCTGATGAATGCCGGCGGCGCCGAGGATTTGACCCAAGGCTATCACGTCAAGGATATCGAGAACGTCGCGCTGTTTCAGCAAAACGGCGTGCCGGTCTTCGTCAAAGACGTCGCCAAAGTCTCGGTCGGCTACGTGCCGCGCCTCGGCAAGGCCGGCCGCGACCGCGAAGACGATGTGGTGGCGGCGATCGTGATCATGAATCGAACGCTGCATACCAACGACGTGGTGGCGCGCGTGCGCGCGGAGATCGCCAAGATCAACAGCGACGGCAGCCTGCCGCCCGGCGTCAGGCTGGTGCCGTTCTACGATCGCACTCAGCTGGTCGGCGTCACCACCAGCACGGTGCTGCATAATCTGATTTTCGGCTGCGTGCTGATTTTCTTCATTCAATGGATCTTTCTCGGCGATCTGCGCAGCGCCATCATCGTCGGCGCCAACATCCCGTTCGCCTTGTTCTTCAGCGTCATCATCCTGGTGCTGCGCGGCGAGGACGCCAATCTGCTTTCGGTCGGCGCCATCGATTTCGGCATCATCGTCGATGCCGCGGTGATCGTGGTCGAGAACGTCTACCGAAATTTTCAGGCGCCGGCGCAGGACAGGCAGGCGCTGCTGCGGCATCTGGCCGAGGGCAAGTGGGGCCGCGATCCGACCCGCGGCAGCGATTTCTCGAGTCTGCCCGGCTGGAGCGACCGGCTGCGGCTCATCCTGGTCAGCGTCTTGCAGGTCGATCGCGCGGTGCTGTTCTCCACCGCGATCATCGTCGCGGCCTTCATTCCGCTGTTCACCATGCAGGGCGTCGAAGGCCAGATTTTCGGTCCGATGGCGCGGACTTATGCCTATGCTTTGGTGGGCGCGCTGATCGCGACCTTCACGGTGACGCCATGTCTTGCGTCCCTAATCGTCCCGGAGCATCTCGAGGAGGTCGAGACCATCGTCGTGCGCCGGTTGCGCGCCGTCTATACGCCGGTGCTGCGCTGGTCGCTGGCCCAGCGGAAGTTCACCGTCGCGATCGGGCTGATCTTCCTCGTCGTGTCGGGGTTTGTCGGATCGCGCCTCGGCTCGGAATTCCTGCCGACGCTGGAAGAGGGCAATTTGTGGATTCGCGCCACCATGCCGCCGACCATATCGCTGGACGCCGGCATGCCGATCGTCAACAAGATCCGCGATATCATCCTGCGCCATCCCGAAGCCATCACGGTCGTGTCGCAGCATGGCCGGCCTGACGATGGCAGCGATGCGGCGGGTTTCTTCAATGCGGAATTCTTTGTGCCGCTCAAGCCGTTCGACCAATGGCCCACCGGCTTGACCAAGGAGAAACTGATCGACGAATTGCAAACCGAGTTCGACAACGAATTCGTCGGCATCGATTTCAATTTCTCGCAATATATCCAGGACAACGTCGAGGAAGGGCTGTCCGGCGTCAAAGGCGCGAATTCGGCAAAAATCATCGGGCCGGATCTGGCGACGCTGGAGCGGATCGCCAAGTCCGCCATGCACGAAATGGCGCAAGTGCAGGGCATCACCGATCTCGGCGCGTTCTGGGTGCTCGGCCAGCCGAACCTGAACATCCGGGTCGATCGCGCCAGGGCGGCGCGCTATGGGCTGAGCGTCAACGACGTCAACAATGTCGTGCAAGCGGCTTTGGGCGGCGACGTGGCGACCAATCTGCTGGAGGCCGACCGCCAATTCGGCGTCGTGGTGCGGCTCGCGCCGGAGTTCCGCAAGAACATCGACGACGTGCGCAATCTCAAAATCGGCGTGCCGTCGTCCTCGGGCAACGCCTATATCCCGTTGAGCGAGCTCGCCTCGATCACGCTCGATACCGGCGCATCCTATATCTTCCGCGAGCGCAACCAGCGCTTTGTGCCGATCAAGTTTTCCGTGCGTGGCCGCGATCTCGCCGGTGCGGTCGAAGAAGCGCAGCAGCGTATCGTCGACAACGTCAAGCTGCCGACCGGCTATCGCATCGAATGGTCCGGCGAATTCGAATGGCTGCAGGAGGCCAAACTGCGGCTCGCGATCATCCTGCCGATCACGCTGATCCTGATCATGATCCTGCTCTACACGCTGTTCAATTCGCTGCGCGATACGTTCCTGGCGCTGCTCGGCCTGCCGTTCGCGATCGGCGGCGGCGTTCTGGCGCTTTTCGTCACCGGGTTGGATTTCAGCGTCTCGGCGGCGATCGGATTCATTTCACTGTTGGGCGTCTCGGTGATGAGCGGCATTTTGATCATCAACGGCTATTACCGGGTCGCGGCCGACGGCATGGCGCCGGTCGAAGCCATGTTCCAGGCGGTGCAGCAGCAAATGCGGCCGATCCTGATGATGACGCTGTCGGCCTGCATCGGCTTATTGCCGGCCGCGATCTCGACCGGCATCGGCAGCCAGGTGCAACGGCCACTGGCGACGGTCATCGTCGGCGGCATGCTGATCGGGCCGGTGTTGTTGCTCGTGGTCGTGCCGGCGCTGCAGACCATCGTGCTCGGCTGGGAGCGCCGGACCCCGTCCGCGGCAGCGCCAGATATCGTGTAGAAACATGCAGGGTTATGTATTTCCTGGCACATTTCTTGTATACTTTCGATCGACATGGTGGAGCGACAGGTGAGTCTCAAAATGAGTCTCCCCGAAACTCAAGTGCCGAATGGCCAAGTGCCGCATGCCAAAATCCCGGCGTGGCAGCAATTCGCCGGCCTGACCTTGCGCTCGGTTTTTCTCATTGCGCTCGCGGTTTTGACGTTTCGCGTGGCGCTGCCGCAAAACGAAACGATCGCAACGGCTTACGATACACCCGACGATCTCGTTCGGCTGGCCTTGGGCTTTGCCGTCTGCGGTTGGCTGGTGTTTGAGCTGTTTCGGCTGCCGCGCGACGCCGGCGGCTATCGCAGCTGGCTCTATATCGGCATTGCCGGCGTACCGTTCGCGCTGATCTGTCTTTATTATACTTGGTGACAGAACCTCACGGCTCGATCAGGCGGCCGGTCGCCGCTTTCAGCACCGCTTCGGTGCGGGTCGCGGCGCCGAGCTTGCCGCGTGCGTTGTCGATGTGGAAATCGACCGTCCGCTTGGTCAGGTCGAGAATTTTGGCGATCTCCGCCGAGGTCTTGCCGCGCGCCGCCCAGGTCAAAACCTCCACCTCGCGCTCGTTGAGCGCGATCGCCTTCGGCCACAGCCCGGTACGGGCGACGCCGGCAAGCCGCGCGGTGATGATGGCGGCCAGCATGTCGAAATCGATCGGCTTGGTCACATAGTCGTCGGCGCCCAATTGCCGGCCCTTGAGCTCGTTGTCGCGGTCGGTCAGCGCGGTCAGGAAAACGAACGGCATTTTCGAGAACCGCGGCGCCAGAGCGATCAGGCTTTCGAGGAGCTCAAAACCCGACATCGCCGGCATGCTGATGTCGGAGAGCACCAGGTCGGGCATGGTGCGCAAAATGGCGGCGAGCCCTTCGCGGCCGTCATGGGCGACGGTCACCTCATAACCGCGGTCGAGAAGCTCCTCGGCGATCAGCGCCGCGGTCTCGCGGTCGTCCTCGATGCAGAGAATTTTGATCGGCGTCTCGGCCATGCCAAACCAAAGTGTCCGAATCCGCGTTCACGGCGGCGAACAACTACACTATAATTCGGTAAAGTCTAAGGAGACCGTTGTTTGCAGTTCCATATTTTTCGCAAGCGGTGGGGGCGCCTGGCGGGGCGGCCGCAGTCTATTCGCCATCACCTTGCCGGCGTGTTTCTGGTTTTTTTCCTGCTGGTCTGCGTGCTGGGCTCGTTCAGCATCTGGCGGCTGAGCAATTTCAACCGGCTGTCGGCCGACGTCGCCGAGGTCTGGCTGCCGACCACGCGCGTGCTCGGCGACCTCAATAATTTCACCTCGGACTTTCGCGCCATCGAAGGCAGCAATCTGTTGTCGACCGATCAATCCGAGATTGCCGCGACCGAAACCGACATGGCGGCGCTCGACCGTTCGATTGCGCAAGCCGAGCGCGGCTTCGAGAAGATCGCGCACGACCCGGCCGAAAACGATCTGTACGACCGGTTCAAGGCGCACTGGACCGACTATCGCAAGATCGTCAACCAGATGCTGGTGTTGTCGCGCGGCAATCGCAAGGCCGAGGCGCTCTCGATCTACGGCGGCACCTCGCGCGTTGCCTATAACGCCGCCAGCGACACGCTCGGCCAGCTCACCGACCAGGCGGTCGCCAGCGCGCAGATCGCCAGCGATCGTCTTGCGGTGGCGTATCGCCAGGCGTTCTGGCTCATTCTCCTGGCGGTGGCGATCGCGGGCGTGATGGTGGTCGCCGCGCTGTTTCACATCAGCCGCTCCATCTCCGGCCCGCTCTTGCAACTCGCCGACCGCATGCGGAGGCTTGCCGCCAACGACACCGATATCGACGTTCCGGAAACCGGGCGGGTCGACGAGATCGGCGAGATGGCGCAGGCCACCGTGGTGTTCCGCAACAATGCCATCGAGCTGATGGAGAGCCAACGCACGCTGGCGCGCCAGGCGGCGCTGCTGGCGGAGCAATTGGCCCAGGAGCAGCGGTTGGCGCTACAGCAGCGCAATTTCGTCTCCATGGCGTCGCACGAATTCCGCACGCCGATGACCATCATCGACGGCCACGCCCGGCGGCTGATCAAGCTGAAAGACAGCATCAGCCCCGCCGAGATCGGCGAACGCGCCGGCAAGATGCGCAGCGCCGTGCTGCGCATGACGCAATTGATCGACAATCTGCTCAACTCCTCGCGGCTGATCGACGGCGGTGGCGGACAGTATTTTCATCCGGCCGAGATCGATGTGGCTACTTTGCTGCAAGAGGTCTGCGAGCTGCATCGCGAGATGGTCCCGGGAGCACGCATCGCGGAACGCATCGCGACGGCGCCAATGCGCATGGTCGGCGATCCAAAACTGCTGTTTCAGGTTTTCAGCAATCTCTTGTCCAACGCCATCAAGTATTCGCCCGACGGCGGCGTCATCGCGGTGGATGCCGCGCTGGCAAGTGACGAGGTTGTCGTTACCATCGCCGACCACGGCATCGGCATTCCCGCGGGCGACCTCGATCGGCTGTTCGAGCGCTATCACCGCGGCAGCAACGTATCGGGAATCGTCGGAACCGGTGTCGGCCTCTACCTGGTCAAGATGGTGGTCGACATGCATGGCGGCGCCGTCGCGGTGGAAAGCACAGAAGGCGAGGGCGCGCGTTTCACCATCCGCTTGCCGCGCAAGCCCGCTGCCTCAGTTGAGACGACGGCGATCGCGGAAGCCCCGTCGATTGCCGATCCGCCCGATGCCTTGCAGTCTGTCCCGTCGCGCGTCAGTGAATGAGGCGAAGTCCGATGCTGAAGGTTTTTGCACTTGCCATTCTGGCCGCTGCCATATCGGCAACGGCCGCTCGCGCCGGCGAAATGAGCTCGCCAAGCGGCCTCGTCGTCCGGGTGGACTGGCAGACGCCCGAGCAACTGCCGCCGCGGTTCCGCAATCATTGCACGTTCGAAAATTTCACCAGCCGGCCCTACTGCTCGGACCATTGCGGCATCGACTATCAGTTTTATTACTGCTCGGAGGCCTCCTTCGGCTGCTGCCATCTCGGCCACGGCTATTGCGACTGGAACGGCGTGTTGCGCTGCCACCCGTGACGCGCCGATCGTGAAACAGGTTTGTTTGGCCGAAAAATTCGCCGTTGCCGCGCCGTCTCCGGGATGCTTTCCAAGCCGTTGCGCTATTCATTTCAAATTGTAGGAAAAACGCCGCGAGGAATCGGCGGTTCTTCACGATCTGGTTTCACGCAATCTTCAGGTTTCGAATTTTAGGTGGAGGGACCACCGCGCGTTTGAGGGCGCGGCGGTCACGAGCCGATATTGACCCTTGCCGCGAAATGCTCGCGGGCGTGATCGGGCAACAGATTCGGGGCTACGCCAATGGCAAACTTCAGTCGCCTATTTCGCAATGCGCTCGAGCAGATGGGGCGCTTCCGCCGCAACGAGGGCGGCACCATGGCGCTGTTCGTCGCGCTGTCGGCCATTCCGATCATCTTTTCGGTCGGCGCCGGCATCGACTACTCGACCGCCAACATGGCCAAGAGCAAGCTCGACGCGGTGGCCGATGCGGCCGCGCTGTCGGCGGTGGATCACAATGCGATTTCCGGCACCGCGGACGCTGCCCAGACCACGGCGACGAACGTCTTCAACGCCGAGGCCGTCAACCTCAAGAACGTCACCATCGGCACGGTGACCGTCACCGTGACCGACGCCAATGGCGGCCGCACCGCGGTCGTTTCCTATACCGCGACCAAGACCAACACCTTCATGGGATTGATGGGCATCCCGAGCACCGCGATCAGCGGCAGCGCGAGCTCCGCGGCGGGCCTGTCGGTGAACATCAATTTCTACCTGCTGCTCGACAATTCGCCGTCGATGAACATCGCCGCGACTTCGGCCGGCATCCAGAAAATGGTGGCCAATACCTCGGCGCAAGGCGGCTGCGCGTTTGCCTGTCATGAATCCGATCCGTCCGCCGACAATCTCGGCAATCCCAACGGCGAGGACAATTACACGCTGGCCAAGAATCTGGGCGTGGTCACGCGCATGCAGAATCTGGCCAGCGCCACGCAATCGCTGATGACCACGGCGACGGCGACCGAAGGCTCGAACACCTCGCAATATCAGATGGCGATCTACACCTTCGCCAATAACGGCCTCAACACCATCCAGGCGCTGACGTCGAATCTGACGACGGCGCAGACGGCGGCGGGCAACATCAACGTGCTGCAGGTCTACAAGAACAATTGGCTCACCAGCAGCAACAACAACAGCGACATGGATACCAATTTCGAAACCGCGATGTCGCAAATCAACGCCATCATGCCCAATCCGGGCCTGGGCACGCCGACTTCGACGCCGCAGGAAGTGCTGTTCATCGTCTCCGACGGCGTCGACGACGAAGCCAACACCACCTGCTCGCAGACGCTCAGCGGCAGCAACCGTTGCCAGCAGCCGTTCAACACCGCGTGGTGCACGACGGTGAAGAATCGCGGCATTCAGATCGCGGTGCTGTATACCGAGTATCTGCCGCTGACGACCAATTCCTGGTACAATAGCTGGGTCGCGCCGTACCAGAACCAGATCAGTCCGAACCTGCAAAGCTGCGCCTCGACCGGCATGTTCTTCACGGTGACCACCGACGGCGACATCACTGCGGCGATGCAGGCGCTGTTCGCGCAGGCGATTTCGACGGCGCGACTGACGAAGTGAAGGTGTGCGGCGGCGGCACGGCCGCTGGGCTGACGCCGGCACGGGCAAGTCGCCGCTTGACGATGCGCGCCGCCACCACCGGCAGATCGAGCATCGCGGGAACGGGATCGTCCCAGGCGAAAACCGCCGACGCGGCCGAAGGGCGCAGCGAGCGCGCGGCGTCGGCAACGGACAGCGCGCCGAACAGCATCTCCTGAGCGACGGCGACGAGATCGCGCGACAGATAGCGCCAGGCGGCGCCTTGGCGCGGGGCCGCCGGCGCAACGCGCTCACCGCACGCGACTTGCCATTGGATCGCAGCGAAATCTATGCCGGCCGCGGCGCCGAGCGCAATCCAGGTCCAGCTGCGCGTATTGACGTCGAGAATTTTGTAGGTGCTGTCGCGGGCGTCGTATTTGAACTCGATCTCGACCAGCCCGCTGTAATCGAGCGAGGCGAGAAAGCGGCAGGCCGCGTCCTCGACCTCCTGCACCGCAACGGTCTCGACGTAGGTACTGGTGAAGCCGAAATCGACCGGATATTGCCGCCCGCGCCGCGCCACCAGCGCGGCGACCGGCGCACCGCGTTCCCACACGGCGGCGTAGGAGAACTGGCTGCGGCCGTCGCCCGGGATCAGCTCCTGCACCATGATGCGGTCGGGCCCGGCCAGCGCTTCCGCCTTGTCATAGCGCGCGGTGAGTGCGGCCAGATCGTCGGCTCGCCAGGCCTTCGCCATCACAAAAGCGTTCCGTCCTTCGTAGGCCGTGGGCTTGATGACGACGGGATAGCGCAGGCCGATTTGGGCGAGTTCATCGCGGCTGCGCGGATGGCAGCTGAGCGGCTGGGCGAGACCGAGCGCGTCGGCGCGCGCGTTCATTGCCCGCTTGTCGAGGGTCCAGCGCACAACGTCCCAGGCCGGCGTCGTCAGGGCGAAGAGCGCGCCGAGCGCTTCATGATTTTGCGCGACGAGCTGCACCTCGGCGTCGCCGCCGGCGAACAGGACCCAGCCGTGCAGACGGTGACGCGCAGCAAGGTCGGCGAGGTAGGCGACGGCATCGTCCCGACCCGGGCCGTCCCAGACGAAATGGCGCTGCACGTAGCGCGACAAGGTCGCCAGGGGATTGTCGCTGGTGACGAGCCAGACCGGGATGCCGCGGCGGCCAAGACTGCGCGCGATTTCGAGGCTGCCGTGAGCGCCGCCGAGGACGAGAGCGCCTTGCGGGGCGGGGTTGCTCATCGGTGCGGCTGCGAGAGGGCGGGCGATAATTCCGCCGCTTCGCGCTTTGCGCGCCCGCCCAGCGCGGCGCTTGCGACGGCGCGCGCCGCGTAGGGCGCGCCGGCGACAAAGCGCATCAACGGCCCGAAGCTTTTGACCGCGTAGGAGCCGACGAAATGTAATTTCGACACGCTCGATTCGAGCCCTGTGCGCAACAGCGGCGAACCGTCGGCGCAAGCGATCTTGCCCAGAAGCGCCGGCGAGAGAATGCCGATGCGTGCGATATCGATGCGGTAGCCGGTGCCGAGCACGACATGGTCGAAGGTGCGCGGGCCGGTGTCGAGATCGAGCGTGATCCGGCCGGCGTCGGCACGGGCGCCCAGGATGGTACGGCCGGCATGGCAGGCGACCTTGGCGAAGCGCGGCTTGAGCCAGCCGGCGGCGCCCGCCTTCAGGCACCGGTTGCTGAAATCTTCGCGCAGTCCGGCCGGCATGTGGCGGACGATGCCGGGCACTTCGACCAGCCAGCTCAGCGGGAACGGCCCGACCGCCGACGGCGCCGCCAGCACCTCATGCAGCCATTGGCGCGCCGTTGCCGGCGCGGCTTTGGTCGTCGTGTTACCGAGCCAACGCACTTCGCCCCGGCTGATCAACTCCGCCTCGGCGCCGGCTTCGGCGAGCAAGGCTGCGGATTCGGTCGCGCTCTGGCCGCGGCCGATGACGGCGACGCGCTTGCCGCGCATCGGCGCGAAATCGTCGTGGTCGCAGGCGTGGCTGACCAGCGCCGGCGGCAGGCCGTGGAATTCGCGCGGCCGATGGTCCTGGTTGGCAAGCCCGGTGGCGACGACGACGCGATGGGCGGCGAAAATCTCGCCATCGTCAAGTTCGAGTTGAAAGCCATCGCCCAACGCCTCGACCAGGCGGACCAAGCGCCGGTCCACGTCGGGCACGACATGATCGCAAAACCATTCGCCGTAGGCGACGAAATTCTCAAGCGCGAGCGGCTTGCCGCGGTCGGTGCCGTGTTGATCGGCGAAGGCGTCGAGCGACAGGATGCCGCCGGGATGGGAAATGTCGCTCGCGTGCCAGGGCGAGCGAAGCTGCATGCCCTTCGGCATGTGTTGCCGCCAGAACGACATCGGCTCGCCGAACACGCGCGTCGACAGGCCGGCGTGCTTGAGATGGGCCGCGACCGACAGCCCGTAGGGGCCGGCGCCGATAACGGCGATTTCGCAGGCATTGAATCGTTTGGCAGTCATCGACCTGATCTGGCTCCGGCAAGGCTAGAATTGTGCGACGAACTGTGGCGATGTTACCGCGCGGTCCTTAAATTTCGCGAACGTCGCGCGGCGCGCGGTTAACGCCGGGTAAATGTCGGCCGCGGGAGGATTGGGTGCCCGGACGGATCTTGGCCGGCCTTTGCCACGCGGCTTTGCCGATGCTTGCAGCGGCGCTGTGCTGCGCCGCCACGGGCGCGTCGGCGCAGGACATCGAGACGTTTTACAAGACACACACCCTGACCTTGGGCTCGCCGAACAGCCCGGGCGGCGGCTACGACATTTATCTTCGCATCCTGGCGCGCCACATCGCCCGCTACATCCCGGGCAATCCGAGCGTCATCGTGCAAAATGTTCCGGCGGCCGGCGGCATGGCGCTGGCCAACCAGATCTACAATACGGTGCCGAAGGATGGGTCCTATTTCGGCATGGTGCGCGGGACCGCGATCCAGGAGGAAGTCTACAAATCGCCTCAGGTGCAATTTCGCGGCCGCGACTTTGCCTGGATCGGCAACATGAACAGCGATCACGACGCCTGCATCGTCTCGGCCGGCAGCGGGGTGCGGGCAATCGACGACCTTTACCAGCGCGAAGTCATCGCCGGGGCGTCGGGCGCCGGCGCCCAGTCCTATTCGTTCCCGGTCGTTTA
>Ga0210395_10001482_pt1 | contig 18190 bp, 13 predicted proteins | sample IncBWH4OmetaG_FD_150861 | JGI IMG/M metagenome (GOLD analysis project Ga0210395, IMG submission 150861) | Forest soil microbial communities from Barre Woods Harvard Forest LTER site, Petersham, Massachusetts, United States - Inc-BW-H-4-O ...
GCTGTCGGAATTGCCTGGCGTCAAGCTGGTCGGCGTCGTCGATCCCGACCGCAAGCAGCGCGAGCACGTTGCCCGTCACCTCGGCTGCAGCGCATTCGCCGACATCGATGGCCTGATCGAGCGCGGCGTCGACGCCGTCACCATCGCGGCGCCGACCCACCTGCATCGCGACATCGCCACCGAATTCGCTTCCCGCGGCATCCATATTCTGGTCGAGAAGCCGATCGCCTCCACCATCGAGGAGGGCAATGCCATCGTCGCCGCCGCCCGCCGCGCCGGCGTCACGCTGATGGCCGGCCATGTCGAGCGCTTCAATCCGGCGGTCGAGGCGATCAAGCGGGCAATCAAGGGCCAAAACATTCTTTCGATCGCAGTCACCCGGGTCGGTCCGTTCCCGCCGCGCATGTCGAATGTCGGCGTCGTCATCGATCTCGCCGTGCACGACATCGATCTTATCCGCTGGTTCACCGATTCCGAGATCGTCGAAATCCATGCGCAGACCTCGAGCGCGGTCGCCGAGCGCGAGGACATCGCGCTGTTGCAGTTCCGCACCGCCTCCGGCGTGCTCGCCCAGGTCAACACCAACTGGCTCACCCCGTTCAAGGCGCGCAACATCCACATCGCCACCCGCGACAAATATCTGATGGCCGATCTGCTGACGTTGCAGGTCACCGAATGCTTCGGCTTCCAGCCCGACGGCTCTTATTCGATGCGCCACCTGTCGGTCGGCTATGCCGAGCCGCTGCGCTCCGAGATGTTGGCCTTCATCAGCGCCATCCGCAGCGGTGAACCGCCGGCAGTGACCGGCGAAGAAGCCGTCGCCAGCCTCGAAATCGCGATCCGTTGTCTCAGCGCGCGCACCGCGCAGTCGAGCGCGCCGCGCAAGGGACCGCGCCGCGTTGTCGGCTGAGCGCGCGTGAATCGAACAATGAATCAGCATACCCGCCTCGACGGCAGTCCGATCCCATTCATCGACGTCGCCGCCCAGCGCCGCCGCCTCGGCAGCGCCATCGACGACGCGGTCGGCCGCGTGCTCAACCATTGCCAGTTCATCCAGGGGCCGGAAGTGCGTGCGCTCGAGGCCGATCTCGCGGCCTTCTGCGGCGCCAAGCACGTGATCGGCTGCTCGAGCGGCACCGATGCGCTGCTGCTGGTGCTGATGGCGTGGCAAATCGGACCCGGCGATGCGGTGATCTGCCCGGCGTTTACGTTTTGCGCGACCGCCGAAGTGGTAGCGCTGCTTGGTGCGGCGCCGGTGATGGCCGACGTCGCGGCCGACACATTCAATCTCGATCCGGCAAGCTTTGAGCGCGCCATCGCGACGGCGAGGCAACGCGGCCTGAAGCCGAAAGTCGTGATCCCGGTCGACCTGTTCGGCCTGCCGGCCGATCACGACGCCATCGCCGCGATCGCCGCCGCCCACGGCATCAAAGTGCTCGACGACGCAGCGCAGGCGTTCGGCGCCACCTATCGCGGCCGCAAGCTCGGCACGCTCGGCGACGCGACGGCGACCAGCTTCTTTCCGGCAAAACCACTCGGCTGTTACGGCGATGGCGGTGCCGTGTTCACCGACGACGACGCGCTGGCGGCGCGGGTGAAAAGCCTGCGCGTGCACGGCGAAAACACAGGCGACAAATACGACGCCCTGCATATCGGCATCACCGGCCGGCTCGATTCGATCCAGGCGGCGGTGCTGATCGAGAAGCTGAAAATCTTTCCGGACGAGATCGTCGCGCGCCAAGCCGCGGCAACGCGCTATGCCGAAGGCCTCGCCGGCGTCGCGACGACGCCGCGCACCGGCAATGAATCGACGTCGGTGTGGGCGCAATACACCATTCGGCTTGAGCCCGGGCGGCGCGACGCGCTCGGCGCGGCGCTCAAGGCCCAAGGCATCCCGACCGCGATCTATTACGCCAAGCCGTTGCACCGCCAGGCGGCCTATCGCGCCTATCCGGTGGCCGAGGGCGGCGTGCCGGTCAGCGATCGGCTGGCTGAAGAGGTGATCAGCCTGCCGATGCACGCTTATCTCGAGCCGCCGGTACAGGATCGCATTATCGAGGCGGTGCGGCGGGCGCTCGCGGGCTGAGGGAATCGGTACAAAAACGCTACTATTCACCTCCCCCTGCAGGGGGGAGGTCGATCGCGCGCCGCGCGATCGGATGGGGGCAAGGCGGTGGTACGGCCCCACCCGGCCGCTTCGCGGCCAACCCTCCCCCTGCAGGGGAGGGTGGACGACTGGGATAGGCATGCTCAATCGCATCCTCACCGTCGGCGGCTATACGCTGCTCTCGCGCCTGACCGGCTTCATGCGCGACATCATGCTGGCGGCGATCCTCGGCGCCGGTCCCGCCGCCGACGCCTTCTTTGTCGCGTTCCGGCTGCCGAACCATTTCCGCGCCATTTTCGCCGAAGGCGCCTTCAACGCCGCGTTCATCCCGGCCTATGCGCGCATCCGCACCCAAGGCGGCGATACGGCGGCGAAACTGTTCGGCGACCGCATCTTCACGCTGCTGCTGGCGACGCAGATCGTACTGCTGGCGCTGGCGCTCTTGTTCACGCCGCAGGCGATCGACCTGTTGGCGCCGGGCTTTTCCCGCGACCCGCAGCAATTCGCGCTCGCGGTTGGCCTGACGCAGATCACGTTTCCTTATCTGCTCCTGATCACGCTGGTGACGCTGTGGGGCGGCATCCTCAATGCGCTCAACCGCTTCGCGGCGGCGGCGGCCGCATCAATTCTGCTCAACGTTGCGATGATGGCGACGCTGGCGGTGGCGTGGCTGTTTCCGAGCGCCGGCCACGCCGCCGCCTGGGGCGTGCTGATTTCCGGCGTGCTGCAGGCCGCCCTCGTTGGCGGCGATGCCTGGCGCGCCGGCGTGATGACGTCGTTCCACGCCTTGAGCTTCGACGACGACGTGCGCCGCTTCTTCAAGGCGCTCATTCCGGCGACGGTCGGCTCGGCCGGCACCCAGCTGGCGCTGTTCGCCGACACCATCATCGCGAGCTTCCTGACCACCGGCGCGCTGTCGGCGCTCTATTACGCCGACCGCATCGACCAATTGCCGATCGGCGTGATCGGCATTGCGGTCGGCACCGTGCTGGTGCCGGAAATGACGCACCGTGTTGCTGCCGGCGACCACGCCGGCGCCCGCTCGGCGCAAAACCGCGCCATCGAATTCGCGCTGCTGTTGGCGCTGCCTTGCGTCGTCGCCTTCCTGGTCATTCCCGGCACCATCATGCGCGGCCTGTTCATGCGCGGTGCGTTCAATGCCGAAGACGCGCACTCAGCCGCCATGACGCTCGCGGCCTATACGGTCGGTCTCGTTCCGTTCGTGCTCATCCGCAGCGTCGTCGCACCGTTTTTGGCGCGCGGCGATACCTTAACTCCGGTCAAGGCGGCGCTGACCGGCACGGCGGTCAACATCGCTTTCAAGATCGCGCTGATGGGCTCGCTCGCCCAGGTCGGGCTGGCGCTGGCGACCGCGATCGGGGCCTGGATCAATTTCATTCTGGTGTTGTGGTTCGCGGCGCGGGCAGGACTTATTGCCGCCGATGCGACGCTCAAATCGTCGCTGGTGAAGCTGGCGGCAGCCGGAGCTTCTTTCGCGGTCTTCCTTTTGATCGCGTCACCCGTCGTCACATCTCTGTTATCGTCGATGTCCAGGTTCCGCCATGAGTCGGAATTGCTGGTGCTGGCGGGGCTCGGCGGCGCGTTTTATGGCGGGCTCGTCGTCGCGCTGTTCGGCCGCCGTTGGCTGTCACTGATGCGCGCCCAGGCGCACACTGCGCCGGCGGCGCCGTTGGATGCTTTCGAAGGCACGTCGGCGCCGGCCGCCGGGCCGGACGAGATTTAGCTGGGGCAAAAAAGCGATGCGCGTGACCATGATCGGCGCAGGCTATGTGGGGCTGGTGTCCGGCGCCTGCTTTGCCGATTTCGGCCACCACGTGACCTGCATCGACAAGGATGCCCAAAAAGTCGCGGCGCTCAATCGCGGCGAGATTCCGATTTTCGAGCCGGGTCTTGCCGATCTGGTCGAAGCCAATGTCCGCCAGGAACGCCTGCGCTTTGCCGTCGATACCGCTTCCGTCGCCACCGCCGAGGCGGTGTTCATCGCGGTCGGCACGCCGTCGCGCCGCGGCGACGGCCATGCCGATCTGAGTTTTGTCTATGACGCGGTGCGCGAGATCGCGCCGCTTCTGTCAGCCGCCGCGGTAGTGATCACCAAATCAACCGTCCCCGTCGGAACCGGCGACGAGATCGAGCGCATTTTGCGCGACAAGCGCCCCGACGCCGACATCCAGGTGGTGTCGAATCCGGAATTCTTGCGCGAGGGCGCCGCGATCCAGGATTTCAAGCATCCCGACCGCATCGTCGTCGGCACCGACGATGCGCGCGCGCGCGTCGTGGTCGCGGAACTGTACCGGCCGCTTTATCTCAACGCCTCGCCGATCTTCTATGTCAACCGGCGCACCGCCGAGCTGATCAAATACGCGGCCAACGCCTTCCTCGCCACCAAGATCACCTTCATCAACGAGGTCGCCGATCTGTGCGAGCAGGTCGGCGCCGACGTCAACGAAGTGGCGCGTGGCATGGGACTGGACAACCGCATCGGCGGCAAATTCTTGCATGCCGGGCCCGGCTTTGGCGGCTCGTGCTTTCCCAAGGACACCACGGCGCTGCTCAAGACCGCGCAAGACCACGGCGTGGCGTTGCGCATCGTCGAGGCGGTCGCGTCGGTGAACGACCAGCGCAAGCGCGCCATGGCGCGCAAGGTTGTCGCGGCGCTCGACGGCTCGGTGCGCGGCAAGACCGTCGCCGTGCTCGGCCTCACCTTCAAGCCGAACACCGACGACACCCGCGATTCGCCGGCGATCCCGCTGATCACCGCGCTGCAAGACCTCGGCGCCACGGTGCGCGCCTACGACCCAGCCGGCATGGAGCAGGCCAAGCCGCAGCTTAAGGACGTGCATTATTGCGAAGGCGCCTATGTCGCGGCCGAAGGCGCCCATGCCATCGTCATTGCCACCGAATGGGAGCAGTTCCGCGCCCTCGATCTCGATCGCCTCAAAACCGTGATGGCGCAGCCGGTGATCGTCGACCTGCGCAATATTTATCGCGCCGATGAGATGAAGCGGGCGAAATTCAAGTATGTCGCGGTCGGTCGCGCCGGGGTGGATTGATTGTCCGCGACCCTGGTTCCACACTCGCCTTTGCAATGAACGACCAAACCCCCTTCATCGGCCGCTCCATGACGCGGCGCGAAGACCGGCGGCTCCTGACCGGCCGCGGCCAGTACATTGCCGATCTGGAATTGCCGCACATGTTGCATGCGGTGTTCGTGCGCAGCCCGCACGCGCATGCGCGCATCAAGGCGATCGATATGTCGCGCGCCGCCGCCGCGCCCGGCGTTGCCTTTGTGCTGACCGGGCCGGAGCTTGTCCGCGAGCTGCCGCCGGTGTCCGACACGCAGCTCGCTTTGCCGAGCAAATGGACGGCGCTGGTGCAGCACAAGTTTATCAATCCGCAGCAGCCGCTATTGGCTCACGACAAGGTCCGCCACGTCGGCGAAGCGGTTGCGGTCATCGTGGCGGACTGCCGCTATGCTGCCGAAGACGCGGCGCAATTGGTCGAGCTCGATCTCGAGCCGCTGCCGCCGGTGCTCGACCCAGAAAAAGCGCTCGAAGCCGGCGCGACCATCGTGCACGACAAATTCGCCACCAACTTGATCGGCGCCTTCACCGTCGGCAAAGGCGATGCCGATGCCGTTCTCAAGCGCGCGCCGCGCCGGCTGCAACGGCGTTTCTACCATCACCGCTACGTCGCATTGCCAATGGAATGCCGCGGCGTCGTCGGCCTGCATGATGCGCGCACCGATACGGTGACGATCTGGTCCGCCACCCAAGTCGTGCATTGGCTCAAGCGCGAGGCGTCGGGCGTGTTGCGGCTGCCCGAGGCAAAAATCCGCTGCGTCGCGCTCGACGTCGGCGGCGGTTTTGGCGTCAAGGGCCACGTCTATCCGGAAGATTTGTTAATCCCTTATCTGGCACGCCGGCTCGGCCGGCCGGTGAAATGGATCGAGGACCGCCACGAGCACATGCTGTGCTCCTGCCATTCCCGCGACCAGATCCACGACGTCGAAATCGGTTTCGACGACTCAGGCCGCATCCTGGCGCTGCGCGATGATTTTGTCGTCGATTGCGGCGCCTGGAATCCGATCGGCGCCGGCATCGCCTACAATACCGCGGTCCACGTGCCGGGGCCCTACAAGATCGGCGCCATCGCGATTTCCGGCCGTATCGCCGCGACCAACAAGGTGCCGAACGCGCCCTATCGCGGCGCCGGCCGGCCGGAAGCCGCGTTCGCCATGGAGCGCAGCATCGACCTTGTTGCCACGGAGCTTGGTCTCGAACCGGCCGAAGTGCGGCTGCGCAACATGGTCCCCGCCGCCGAAATGCCCTACGCGGTCGGCATGCCGTATCGCGACGGCCAGCCCATCGTGCTCGACGGCGGCGATTATCCGGGCGCGTTGCAAAAGGCGCTGGCCGCGCTCGGCGGTGTCGAAGCGATTCGCGTGCGCCAGCGCACGGCGCTGCAAGCGGGGCGCTATCTCGGCCTCGGCATCGGCTGCTATGTCGAAGGCACCGGCGTCGGCCCGTTCGAGAGCGCGCTGGTTCGCATCGATCCGTCCGGCAAGATTTTCGTCAGCTCGGGCGCCTGTCCGCAAGGCCAGGGCATGGAGACCATTTTCTCCCAAATCGTCGCCGATGCCTGGCAGGTCACGCCCGACGACGTGGTGATCGCGCTGGCCGACACCGGGGCGATCGCCATCGGCTTCGGCACCATTGCCAGCCGCAGCACGGTGACGCTGTCGGCGGCGATCCACGGCGCCACGGAAAAGTTGCGCGACAAGGTGTTCTCGATCGCCGCCAACATGCTGGAATGCGCGGCGACCGATCTCGAATTGCGCCGCGGCCATGTCGGCATCGTCGGCGTGCCGGGCGCCGAAATCTCGCTCGCCAAGGTGGCGCTGGCCGCGCGGCCCGGCTGGGACAGCGGCCGCCCCGCCGGCGTCGATGCCGGGCTCGAGGAGACTTATTACTTCGAGCCGCCGACGGTGACCTGGTCCTATGCGGCCCATGCGGCGGTAGTGGAGGTCGACATCGAGCTTGGCCAGGTAAAGGTCGAGAATTATGCCATCGCGCATGATTGCGGCGTGGTGGTCAATCCGATGCTGGTCGAGGGCCAGATTGTCGGCGGCGCCGTGCAGGGGCTGGGCGGCGCGCTGCTCGAAGAAATCAAATACGACGCCGAAGGTCAGCCGCTGACCACGACGCTTGCCGACTACATGCTGCCGACCGCCTGCGACCTGCCGCCGATAACAATCATCCACCAGCATTCGCCGTCGCCGCTCAATCCGTTCGGCGTCAAGGGCGTCGGCGAAGGCGGCCCGATCGCGCCGCCCGTGGTCATCGCCAACGCCGTCTCCGACGCGCTTCGTCCGTTCAAGGCCGAGTTCAATCGCACGCCGGTCACGCCGCAGGCGATCGACGCGGCGGTGCGCGCGGCGTCACGCGCGCGCTGAACCGGTTCAGCTCAGCAGTCGGCGCCTCACTTCTCCGCCGGCGCGACGACGGCGTCGGCTTGGCCGGCGCGGGCGAGCGACTCGGCGACAAAACCGCTGGCCTTCATCTCTTCGACGAAGGTTTTGAGGTATTGCAAACCGGCGTTACGCCCCAGCGGCGTGCCCATCGCCTCCCTGATCTCCTGGAAATGTTCCGGCATCACGCGCATGTCCGGACGGGTCTTGGCGAAGGCATTGAGGAATTGCCGCACGCCGGCTGCGGCATCGAGCTTGTCGGCAATAAACCCTTCGAACCCGAGCGGTGGAGACGGATAGCGCACCAGCGTCGCATGCTGCAGCGTGCGTGTCAGATAGAGATCGTAAGCCGAGCCTTTGGCCACGGCGATGCGGATGCCGTCACGGTCGACGTCGGCAATGGTCTTCAGCGGCGAATCGGCGGCAACCATATAGGTGCCTTCGATGATGACGTAAGGCGCGGTGAAGCCGATGACGGCGGCGCGCACCGGCTCGATGGCGAGAAAGGCGATGTCCCATTCGCCGTTCTTGACCGCGTCGGTTACCTTTCCGGCGGCGTCGTAGACCGTGAGCGCAATCGGCGTGCCGAGGCGTCGTGCGAGCTCGTTGGCCAGATCCACCGTCACGCCGTGCACCCCGGAAGCGTCTTTTTGTACGAGGACGACGTTGCCGGCATTGATCGCCGCGCGCAGTGTCCCCGTCGGCGCGAGGTCTTTGATGACCTCGGGTGGGGCGGTGCTCGCTGGCTGTGAGACGGCGGCGATAGTCCCGATGAGCATGGAGATCATTGTCGCGGCGAACGTCTTGTACATTTTTAATCCTCCCGGGAAACTTTAGCTCAGCAGCCGCCTGACCGCCGATTTCCATGCCGCCAACTTTTCCTCGCGCGTACCGGAATCCATTTGCGGCGTAAAGCGGCACTGCAATTGCCAATGTTCGGCGAAACGATCCGGCTCGGGAAAAAATCCGGCGTGGAGCCCGGCGAGATAGGCGGCGCCGAGCGCGGTGGTTTCCCGAATTTGCGGCCGGTCGACGATGCAGTCGACGAGATCGGCGAGGCGCTGCATTGTCCAGTCCGAATTCGCCATGCCGCCGTCGACCCGTAAGGTTTTGAGCGCGCTCGCGCCGTCGCGCCAATCCGCTCGCATCGCGTCGAGCAGGTCGACGGTCTGAAAGCACACGCTTTCGAGCGCCGCTTGCGCCAATTCGCGCGGCCCGGTGGCCCGCGTCAAGCCGAACAGCGCGCCGCGCGCGTCGGGGCGCCAATAGGGCGCGCCCAAGCCGACGAAGGCCGGCACCAGCACGACCTCTTGGGTCGGATCGGCGGCTTCGGCGAGCGCCCCGGTCTCCTCGGCGCTCCGCACGACGTGCAGATTGTCGCGCAGCCATTGCACCGCCGCGCCGGCGATGAAGATCGAGCCTTCGAGCGCGTAAGAGCGCACGCCGTCGAACTGATAGGCGATGGTGGTGAGAAGCTTGTTTTGGGACGCGACCGGTGTGGCGCCAGTATTTAGCAACGCAAAGCAGCCAGTACCGTAAGTCGCTTTGACCATGCCCGGCGCGAAGCAGGCTTGGCCGACCAAGGCGGCCTGCTGATCGCCGGCGATGCCGTAGATCGGGATCGCTCCGCCGAACAGTTCCGGATCGGTCACGCCGAACGCGGCGGAGCAATCCAGCACCGCCGGCAAAATGGATTTGGGCACGCCGAGCAGCGCCAGCAGCCTATCGTCCCAGCGGCCTTCATGGATGTCGAACAACAGTGTGCGCGACGCATTGGTCGCATCGGTGGCGTGCACTTTGCCGCCAGTGAGCCGCCACAAGAGATACGTATCGACCGTGCCGAACGCGAGTTCGCCGCGTGCCGCCTTTTCGCGAACGTTCGGCGCGCAATCCAACAGCCAGGCGAGTTTTGTGCCGGAAAAATACGGATCGAGCAGCAGCCCGGTCTTCCGCGCAAACTCGGCTTCATGGCCCGCGGCCTTCAGCCGCGTACAAAAATCCGCCGTGCGCCGGTCCTGCCAGACGATGGCGCGGTGCAACGCGCGGCCGGTGGCGCGGTCCCACAACAGCGTGGTCTCGCGCTGATTTGTGATGCCGATGGCGGCGATGTCCCGCGCGCTGGCGCCGGCCTTTTGCATGGCGCCGCGGCAACACGCGACCGTTGTCGTCCACAGATCTTCCGGCTCGTGCTCGACTTCGCCGTCGGCGGGAAAGTGCTGCGGGAATTCTTGTTGCGCGAAAGCCGCCACCGAGGTGTCAGCCCGGAACAGGCTGGCCCGGGTCGAGGTCGTGCCCTGGTCGATGGCTAGAACATAAGATGTCACCCGCACCTCCCGGCCGACGCACGGGCTTCACAATACAATGATTTACCGGCATCGTGACCTGACGTTCGCGGGGGGAGCCGGTGTCGCAAATCTCGGTTCGGAACGTCAGCAAATCGTGGGGCGCGACGCCGGCGGTCGACAATGTCAGCTTTGAAGCTGACGCCGCCTCGCTCGTGGTCCTGCTCGGCCCGTCGGGCTGCGGCAAGTCCACCACGCTGCGCCTGATCGCCGGCCTCGAACAGGTGTCCGGCGGCCGCATCTTCATCGGCGGTAACGACGTCACCGCGCTGCCGCCGGCGCGGCGCCGCATCGCCATGGTGTTTCAATCCTACGCGCTGTTTCCGCATCTGACGGTCGAGGAGAACATTCTGTTCGGCCTGCGCGTTCGTAAGGTGCCGGCGGCCGAGCGCGCTCGCCGGCTCGCCCGCGTCGCCGCGCTGCTCGGGCTCGATGGGCTGTTGGCGCGCAAGCCGTCGCAATTGTCCGGCGGCCAGCAGCAGCGCGTCGCGCTCGGCCGCGCCATCATCGCCGAGACGCCGGTCTGCCTGATGGACGAGCCGCTGTCCAATCTCGACGCCCAATTGCGCGCCGAGATGCGGCGTGAAATCCGCGCGCTGCAGCAAAAGCTCGGCATCACCATGGTCTATGTCACCCACGACCAGAGCGAAGCCATGAGCATGGCCGACCAGGTCATTCTGATGCGCGACGGCAGGGTCGAGCAGGCCGCGCCGCCCGACGAGCTTTACGCGCGACCGGCGACGACATTTGCCGCGCGATTCATCGGCACGCCGCCGATGAGCATTCTGCCGGCGCCGGACCGGGGCGACATCCTGTTCGGCATCCGGCCCGAGGATGTGATGCTCGGCGACATCGGACTGCCGGTACGCGTCCAGAGCTCGGAATTTCTCGGCGCCGACACCGTCGTCACCTGCGCCTGGGGCAACCAGATGCTGACCGCGCGCGTGCCCGGCAAGGCGGCTTATGCGGCCGGCGACGCTATCCACGCCAGCTGGCGTGCCGAGCATGTGCATGTCTTCGATGCCGCAAGCGGCGCGCGTCGCGACGACGTCAGCGCCGATGCCGAGAACATAATCGGTCTGGTGCAAAGTTTTGCCTGAGGAGGGAAGAATGCCTGCAAAGCTGAAATGGCTGTTGCCGATCGCCGGCGCCGTGATGATGGCGCTGACATCGGTCGTTACGGCAAAAGACATTACGCTGTCGTTCTATTATCCGGTCGCGGTCGGCGGCCCGATTCCAAAGATCATCGACGGTTACGTCGCCGACTTCGAGAAGGACAATCCCGGCATCACCATCAAGGCGATCTATGCCGGCACCTATCAGGACACCCTGGTCAAGGCGCTGACCGCGTTCAAGAGCGGCGAGCCGCCGGACATCGCGGTTCTGCTGTCGACCGACATGTTTACCTTGATCGACGAGGACGCTATCGCGCCGTTCGACGATTTATTGAAAACCGATGCAGATAAAGCGTGGGCGAAATCATTCTATCCGGCATTCATGGCGAACAGCCAAACCGGCGGCAAAACCTGGGGCATTCCGTTCCAGCGCTCCACCATCGTGATGTTTTGGAACAAGGACGCGTTCAAGGCGGCGGGGCTTGATCCCGACAAGGCGCCCGACACCTGGGACGAAGTGGTCGCCGACGGCAAGAAACTCGCTCAGCGCGATGCCTCCGGCAATGTCAGCCAGTGGGCGATCGAGATTCCGTCGTCGGGCTTCCCGTATTGGCTGTTCCAGGGCCTGACCACGGCGAACAATGTGCAGCTGATGAACGCGGCCGGCACGCAGACGGCATTCGATAAGCCGGGCGTGACCGGGGCGCTGCAATTCTGGGTCGACTTGAACAAGAAGGACGCTATCCACCCGCCCGGCGTCATCGAGTGGGGAACCACACCGAAGGATTTCTTCGAGCGCAAGACTGCGATGATATGGACGACGACCGGCAATCTCACCAATGTGCGCAAGAATGCGCCGTTCCCGTTCGGCGTCGCCATGTTGCCGGCGCATCAGGGCCGCGGCTCGCCGACCGGCGGCGGCAATTTCTATTTCTTCAAAAAGATGTCGGACGACGAGCGCGCCGCCGCGTTCAAATTCGTCGAATGGATGACGACGCCCGAACGTGCGGCGGACTGGGGCATCCTGACCGGCTATGTCGCGGTGCGGCCCGATGCCTGGGACACCGACGTGATGAAGAAATATGTCGCCGACTTTCCTGCCGCGGCCGTGGCGCGCGATCAGCTCAAATATGCCGTCGCGGAGCTGTCGACCCATGACAATCAGCGCGTGACCAAGGCGCTCAACGACGGCATCCAGGCGGCGCTGACCGGCACTAAGACGCCGGAGCAGGCGATGAAAGACGCGCAAGCCGAAGCCGTGCGCATACTGCGTTCCTACCAATGATGCACGGCCCCGAACCGGCCGCGGCGATGTCGGCGGCGGCAAGACCGCCGGCGCGGCTGCGGCTTTCGGCGCAAGTCCATGGCTGGCTGCTGTTGCTGCCGGCGGCGGTGTTGCTGGTGACATTCACCCATTATCCCGCCGTTGCCACCATCATCGATAGTTTCTTCTCGACGCCAAAGGGCCGCCGCGCCGCGGTCTTCGTCGGCGCCGACAATTATCAGGCCATGCTCGGCGACCCGGTGTTCTGGCGCGCGCTTTCCAATAACATTGTCTACGCAGCGAGCGTCATTCCGCTGACCATCGCGCTTTCGCTCACCATGGCGATCTGGGTCAACGGCAAGATCGCCGGCCGGCCGTTTTTGCGGCTGTCGTTCTTTACCCCGACCGTGCTGCCGATGATCGCGGTCGCCAATATCTGGCTGTTCTTCTATGCGCCGGGCTACGGCTTGCTCGACCAGATGTTGGGCGTGTTCGGCATCCCGGCGCACAACTGGCTCGGCGACCAGTCGACCGCGTTGATCTGCCTGATCGCGGTCGCGGTCTGGAAGGACGCCGGCTTCTTCATGATCTTTTATCTGGCGGCGCTGCAGCAGATGTCGCCGCAATTGGCCGAAGCAGCGTCGATCGAAGGCGCCGGTCGCTGGTACTTCTTCCGCCGCGTCACATTCCCGCTGTTGATGCCGACGACCTTGTTCGTCCTGATCAACGCCATCATCAATTCGTTCCGGCTGATCGACCATATTGTGGTCATGACTCAGGGCGGGCCGGACAACGCCACGGCGCTGCTCCTGTTCTACATCTACGAAGTCGGCTTCAAGTTCTGGGACACCGCCTATGCGGCGACCCTGACGGTGGTGCTGCTCGCCTTGCTGGCGATTTTGGCACTCGGCCAATTCCTCATCCTCGACCGCCGGATCCATTATCAATGAGCGCGCTGCAAACCACCGGCCGCGGCCACGCGGCGCTGGAGACCGCCGGCGCCTGGCTATTGGCGCTGATCTGGATCCTGCCGCTCGCCTATGCGCTGTGGGCCGCGATCCATCCGAGCGCCTATTCGGCGCATTTCGTGCCCGATGCGCCGCTGACTTTCGAGAATTTCGCACGCGCCTGGAACGCGGCGCCGTTCGCCCGCTATTTCCTCAACACTTTTTTGCTCGTCACCATGATCCTCGCCGCCCAGCTCGTGCTGTGCACGCTCGCGGCCTATGCCTTCGCCCGCGTCACCTTCGCCGGCCGCGACATCGCGTTCATCCTGGTGCTGCTCCAGCTCATGATCATGCCCGACGTGCTGATCGTCGAGAATTATCGCACCATGAGCGCGTTCGGTATCGTCGATACAATCCCTGCCATTGGGCTACCTTACATGGCGTCCGCCTTCGGCATTTTCCTCCTTCGGCAGACCTTCAAATCGGTGCCGCGCGAGCTCGACGAAGCGGCGCGCGTCGAGGGCGCCGGTCCACTGGCGGTGCTGCTCAAAGTCTATGTGCCGCTGGCGAAACCCGTCTACATCGCCTACGGCCTGGTCTCGGTCAGCTATCATTGGAACAATTTCCTGTGGCCGCTGATCGTGACCAATTCCGTGAACACGCGGCCGCTGACGGTTGGTCTGCAGATTTTTGCCTCTACCGATCAGGGCATCGACTGGTCGGTGATCACGGCCGCGACCCTGATGACCTCGGCGCCGTTGCTGGTCGCCTTCCTGCTGTTCCAGCGGCAGTTCGTGCAGAGTTTTATGCGGGCGGGGATTCGCTGAACGACATTTCGGTCTCCGACGGCCGCGATACGATCAGTGTGATGTGTTGGTTTCGCCCCGGCGGCTCCTTGACCCTTCACCGGCCGAGCGATAGCGTTGTTATAACAAACACCGCGTGGGAGGATTAGCCATGACGTCCTTCACCATCACGCCGCTGACGGATCACACCGGCGCCGAAGTCACCGGCATCGATTTCACCCGGCCGGTCGACGGCGAAACCGGCGCCACGCTCAATCGCGCCTTCGCCGACCATCACGTCCTGGTCATGCGCGACCAGCACTTCGACCCGGAGCAGTTCAAGGCCGCGGCGCAGGTGTTCGGCGAGCTGCAGATTCACGACAAGAAGGAGCAGCACGTCCCCGGCCATCCCGACGTCTATTACGTCTCCAACGACATCATCGTGAACGGCAAGCGCATGATTCCGGGCGAGACGTTCCACACCGACCATTCCAACCATCCGGCGCCGCCCAAGGCGACGACGCTGTTCGCGGTCGAACTGCCGTCCCACGGCGGCGACACCCAATACGTCAATATGCACGACGCCTATGACGACCTGCCGCAAAAAACCAAACAGAAGATCGATGGGCTGAAGGCCGTGCACGTCTATCAGAGCAAATACAGCCCGCGCGCGCTGTCCGGCCTCAATGAGGAAAGCCAGCGCCACCTGCCGCCGCCCGGCGTGCATCCGCTGGTGCGCACGCACCCGGAGAACGGCCGCAAGGCGCTGTTCCTCAATCCGGTGCGCATGGAATCGATCGTCGGCATGGAAGACGCCGACGCCCTCAAGCTGATCGACGAATTGATGCAGCACGCGACGCAGAAGAAATACGAATACCGCCACCAATGGCGCTACGGCGATTGGGTGATGTGGGACAATCGCAGCGTCATGCACCAGGCCAATCCCGACTACGACATGAGCGAGCGCCGCTTCCTCTATCGCCTCATGCTCAGGGGCGAAGTGCCGGCGTGAACATCCGCACCGTCATTGTCGGCGCCGTCATTGTCGTCATCTCCTTCATCGGCGCAAACGCGTTGCTGAACCTGCTATGGCCGGCTACGGCGCCGCTGCAAGAAGGGCGGCCGGCGCTGGTCGCGGTGCCGCCGCTGCAGCCGCTGACCGGCACCTCGACGGTGCTGGCGCCCGCGGCCATAGCGCTCGCCGCGATTCGCGACGCGCTCGACGCGCAGGCGCCGCGCAATCTTTCCGGCAAGCCGCAAAATCCGGTGTCGCAGCTTCTCACCAATGCCGACCTCAACTTCGATATTGCGCGCGGGCCGCTCACCGTATCCGGCCGGCCCGACGCGTTGATCGTGGTGACGCCATTGACCGGCCAGTTCAAGGCCACCGGCACCATCGCCAGCGGCGCCAACTCGGTCGGCAATACGATCGGCAATTTGGTCGGCGGCAGCGTCGGCCAGGCGGTGCAGAATTTCGCCGGCAAGGCGTTCGACCAGCACGCCGACATTCAGGGCACGGTGACGACGACGTCGAAGCCGACCATTTCGCCGAACTGGCGGCTTGCGCCCAATCTGTCGGCGCAGGTCAATGTCGTCGACGTCATCCTGCCGATCGCCGGCCTAAAGCTCAGCGTCGCCGGCCAGGTGAAGCCGTTCCTCGACAACGCGGTGCGCAGCCAGACCGGCGCGCTCGAGACGCGGCTGCGCAACGATCCGTTCATCGAGAACGCGGCGCGCGGCGAATGGACAAAACTGTGCCGCGCCATTCCACTCGGCACCGCGGGGCAGGGCATGCCGAATCTCTGGCTCGAAGTGCGGCCGACCCGCGCCATTGCCGCGCAGCCGAAGATCGACGGCAGCGCGGTGACGCTCTTGCTCGGCGTGCAGGCCGATACCCGCATCGTGCCGACCGAGACCAAGCCGGATTGCCCATTCCCGCAAGCGCTCGACCTGGTGCCGCAGACTAACGACGGCAGCGTCAACATTGCGGTGCCGATCGATATTCCGTTCCCCGAAGTCAGCCGGCTGCTCGAAGCCCAGATCGGCGGCAAGACGTTTCCCGAGGATGGCAGCGGCTCGTTCGCCGTGACGATCAAACAGGCGACCATCGCCGCCTCGGGCGATCGCCTGCTGATTTCGCTTCTGGTCAATGTGAAGAATCGCGGCCTGTTCAGCTTTTTCGGCGCCGACGCCACGGTCTACGTCTATGGCCGGCCGGTGCTCGATCAGGACCGGCAAATCCTGCGCTTTGCCGACGTGACGCTCGATGTGCAATCAGACGCGGCATTCGGTTTGCTCGGCGCCGCGGCGCAAGCGGCCAAGCCTTATCTGCAAAAGGTTCTCGCCGAAAAGGCGGTGATCGACCTGAAACCCTTTGCTGCAGACGCCAAGACGCGCATCGCCGCTGCCGTCGCCGGCTTCGTCGCGCAAGGCAACGGGGTCTCCGCCAACCTCGCCGTCAACGATCTGCGTCTCACCGGCATCGCCTATGACGACAAGACCTTGCGCGTGATCGCCAATGCCACCGGCGCGGTGAACGTGGCGGTGTCGTCGCTGTCGACGCAATAGAGTGGCAGCCATGCAATTGAAGTTCTTCACCGTCGACGTGTTTACCGACCGGCAGTTCGGCGGCAATCCGCTCGCGGTTTTTCCCGACGCCAAAGGCTTGTCGGCGGCGCAGATGCAGGCGATCGCGGCGGAATTCAACCTGGCCGAAACCACCTTCGTGCTGCCGCCGCAAAAGCCGGAGCACACCGCGCAGGTCCGCATCTTTACGCCGCGCGCCGAGATGCCGTTTGCCGGTCATCCCAATGTCGGCACCGCGTTCGTCTTGGCGCGACTGGGCGAATGCCATGGCCGGCCGATTGAGGGCGAAACGCTGGTGTTCGAGGAAATCGCCGGCCTGGTGCGCATGACGCTGTTGAAGCAAGCGTCGGCGATCGTCGGTGCTCGGCTCGCCGCGCCGCAGCCGCTCGTCATCGGCGACACGGTATCGTGCGAAATCGTGGCCGAAGCCTGCGCGCTTGCCGCCGGCGATATCGAGACGCGCCATCATCAACCGTGCATCGCCAGTTGCGGCGCGCCCCTCGTCATGGCCGAGTTGAAAAGCCGGCAGGCGCTCGCCGCCGCGCAGCCACGTGCCGAGGCTTTTGCCCGGCATCTGCCGCGGGATCGCGTCAACGGCCTTCACCTCTACGTTCACACCGGGGGCGGCGTCGATATCCAGGCCCGCATGTTCGCGCCCACGCACGGCATCACCGAGGACCCGGCAACGGGTGCCGCCAATGTGGCGCTGATCGGACTACTCGCCGCGCTCGCGCCCGAGCCGGACCTGCGCTTGGACAAGAAGATCGCGCAAGGCGTGGACATGGGCCGGCCGAGCCTGCTCGAGGCCAGCGCCGAGAAACGGCAAGGCAAGGTCACTGCGACCTATATCGGCGGCACCTGCGTCGCCGTCATGCAAGGCGTCCTCGACCTTGCGTGAAGACAATCAGTAGCCGCGCCGCCGCCGCTTCTTGGCCGCCTTCTTTGCGGCATAGCGCGCCTCGTTGGCGGCCGCTTGCTGCGCGCTCAAGACGGCATCGCTGACGGTTTTTTGCCCGGGCGCCACCGTTTCCGCTTTGACCCTGTCGAGGACAAAGCGCGCATAATCGTCCATGTCGCCCTTGAACGGCTTGATGGTGCCGTCGGCGGTCAGCCACAGCCGGTCCGCCACCAGATCGATCAGCGAACGATCGTGGGTGATGAGGATGACGGCGCCGTCGTAGTCGTTCAGCGCATCGAGCAGCGCGCGGCGGCTGTCGATGTCGAGGTGGTTGGTCGGCTCATCGAGGATCAAGAGGTGCGGCGCCGCCATGGCGATGAGATTGAGCAACAGCCGTGCCCGCTCGCCGCCGGACAGATTGGCGACCGTGGTTTCCTGCTTGTCGAAGGACAACCCGAACTGCGCCAGCCGCGAGCGGCGCGATGATTCGCTGTCGTCGGGACGCTCGCGCCGGATGATGTCGAGCGGCGTATCGTCGGGGTCGAGCGCCTCGATCTGATGTTGATGAAACCAGCCGACCTTGATGCGGTTTTCCCGCTTCATATGGCCGGCCTGCGGCGGCAGCGCGCCGGCGATCATCTTGGCGAAGGTGGATTTG
>Ga0210395_10001484_pt1 | contig 18160 bp, 16 predicted proteins | sample IncBWH4OmetaG_FD_150861 | JGI IMG/M metagenome (GOLD analysis project Ga0210395, IMG submission 150861) | Forest soil microbial communities from Barre Woods Harvard Forest LTER site, Petersham, Massachusetts, United States - Inc-BW-H-4-O ...
CAGGATAACGATGACGACCACGATGCCGTACAGGACCAGGTACAAGGTCGACGACGAGAACTGCAGGGTGAGGTACTGCTGCAGCGACTCAAGCACGATGGCACCGATGAGCGGCCCGGCGATCGTCCCGAGCCCGCCCGCGATGCACATCACGGCCACCGACGCGTCGAACAACGGGTCAAAGGCGAACTGCGGGAGAACCTGGCCGATGAAGTAGGCGTAGACGGCTCCCGCCATGCCGATCGGCCCGGCCGAGATCACCCAGGCCACCAGCTTCACGCGCCCGGTGTTCACGCCCAGGCTGATGGCCCGGTCCTCGTCGTCGCGGATGGCGTGCAGCTGAAGACCGAACCTGATGCGGTTCATCCAGGCGTAGAGGGCGACCGTGGCGATGACCAGGATGAGCGCCGCGTAGTAGAAACGGTCGTTGAAGCCGTCGCCGGTCCACGGCGGAGCAGGCAGGTAAATCCCGAAGGAGCCGCCCAGCCAGGACAGGTTGAAGGCGACCAGCTGGAACACGAAGAAGAGGGCGACCGTCAGGATGACGAACTGGTGCCTGCGCGTCCGCAGGGCGATCACTCCGTACGGGACCGCGACGACCATGGTCACCAGGCCCGCCACCGGTACGAGCGCGAACTCCCAGTAGCTCCCGGCCATGCCGAGACTGCGGACCATCACCGCCAGGGCGTAGGCGCCGGTGCCGTAGAAGGCCGCGTAGCCGAGCGAGACGTATCCGGACGACCCGGCGAAGCCGCCCCAGCACGTCGCCGCGGTCATGAACAGCAGGGCCCAGATCCCGATCCCGGTGGCGACGGGGTTGGTCACCACCGCAGGGAAGAGCGCCAGGACCACGATGACGAGGGCGATCCCGGCCAGCTGGCTCCTCGTCCGCCGAGCCGGCCTGTCGTCCAGCGTCGCCGCGGCGCCTGCCTGGTCGGCGCCGCCTGCCTCGGGAAGCCTCAGTACGCTCATGATGCCACTGCCCTGCCCAGCAGGCCGTTCGGCCGGATCAGCAGCACCCCGACCAGGACCACGGAGAACACCAGCGGAGCCCATTCCGGCGACCAGGCGACGGCCACGACGTTCTCCACGACGAGCAGCGCGACGGCGCCGGCCAGCGCCCCGCCCATGCTGCCGAGCCCGCCGAGTATCACGATCGTGAGGAGCCTGGAGATCAGGTCCGCGCCGCTGCTGCCGTTGAAGGCGTTGGTAGCGCCGAACACCATCCCGCCGGCCGCCGTGATGGCCACCCCGATGCCGAACACGATCGTCGACACCCGCTGGACGGGGACCCCGACGAGCATCGCCGACGTCCGGTTCTGCTCGGCCGCCCGCACGCTGCGCCCGAACCTAGTCCGGTACAGCAGCAGGCTGAGCGCCCCGAGCAGCCCCGCCGCCAGCAGGAACCCGTACACGTAAATCTCCGGCAAGTGCATGCCGAACCAGACGAACGAGTTGTCGACGTAGGAGGCCTGGACCTCGACAAGGCCGGAGCCGAAGGCCAGGTCGAGCGCCCCCTCGGTGATGACCGAGACCGCGTACGTGGCCAGGATGGCCATCACCACGAAGTTGAAGACGCTGAGGTGCCGAAGCCGGCGGATGAGCACGACCTCGATGACCACCCCGAGCACGAACAGTGCCGGGACCGTGATCAGCAGCCCGACGAACGGGTCGATCCCGCCATGCGCGGCGAGCTCGTAGCTGAGGTACGCGCCCAGGACGACCAGCACGCCCTGGGCGACGTTGATGACCTGCATCACGCCGAAGGTCAGGGTGAGCCCGGCGGCCATCAGCGCGTAGACCCCGCCGGTGAGTATGCCGTCGACTATGGCCTGCCCGTATATCACACTGACCCCCGTCGTCCGTGGCGCGCGCGCCGGGTCATCAGCTTGCGCCCCAGGCGGGCTTCGGGAACACCAGGCCCTGGACGCCGGCCTGCGGCGGGTCGGCGGAGACGTACTGCCCGCCCTGCCACTGGAACAGGAACGCGCTCGCCGCCGTGTTCTCGCCGAGCTTGTCGAATCTGACCGGACCGAGCACCGTCTGGATTGTCGCTCCAGAGTGCAGGTAAGCGATGATCTTTGCCTGGTCTAGGCTGTGCGTCGCCTCGACCGCCGCCTGGACAACCTGCCCGACGGAGTACCCCTCCGCCACCGACGGGTCGATGTTCGCCGCGGAACCTCCGTATGTCTTGAGGTACAGCTTCACGAAAGCCTCGCTCTGGGCGTTCTGGTACCCGGGGAACCAGCTTCCCGAGGTCACGATGCCGTTCGCGTTCCCCACGCCACCAATGGCGGGCAGGAACTGGGGCGGGTTGGCTCCGTTCGCCGTGTAGAACGCCTCCGGGTTGTACCCCTGCTGGATGAAGGCGTGCACGAACGGGGAGAGAACCGACAGGTCGCCGGCCCCCAGGATCACGACCTGGGCATGGGTGGCGGCGATCTGGTCGGCTATCGGCGTGTAGTCCGCCACTTCCTGTGGGAACGTCTTGTTAAAGACGGTCTTGATGCCCGCTGCCTGGAGAACCTGCTGCGCGCCCTGCGTCTCAGGCACGTCGAACGGGTCGTTCTCCGTCGCGTAAGCGGCGGTCGTCGGCCGCTCGGACGCCGGCAGCGCCGCGAGGTACTTCGCGAACGGCACCACCGTTCCCGAGACCGTCAGCCCGGTGTCAAAGACGTTGGTCAGGCCCGAGCTGAACACGACCGGCCCGCCGCCCGCGCCCTCCACCAGCGCGTACCCGAACCGCTGAGCCTCGCGCGCGGCAGGCACCGTGAACAGCGTCGAGACCGGGCCGAAGAGCAGCGAGGCGTGATCGACCGAGATCAGGTCCTGGTAGTTGGTGGTGACCTCGGCCTGGTTGCTGGCGTCGGAGAGGATCTTCATCGACACCTTGCGGCCGAGCAAGCCGCCGTGGCTGTTCACGTAGTTCGCCCACAAGTCGTAGCCGTGCGCGTACGGGACTCCCTCGGTGGCGAAGTCTCCCGACAGCGAGAGGTCGGCTCCCACGAGAATGGGCGCGCTGCTGCTTGCTGCCGCGGCCGGCGACGAAGCGCTCGACCCGCAGGCGGCGAGCGTGAGTGACAACAGTGCTGAGGCTGTAAGCAGAACAATCGGGGTTCGCTTCATTGCAATCCTGCCCTTGGTCGTTTTCAGTGGAAGCTCTGAGGGTTACGTCATGTCGGTGGCGCGAACCGACCCGGCCCGGGCGCCGCTTCCGGCGCCCTGTCCACGGGAATCGATGGCGCGCCGGACGAAGCGATACTGAAGCTCGCCTGCTGTCCGCGGAGCGCGTTCCCCGGCGACGCCGCGAATCCACGTCACGGCGCGGCCGACGGCCGCGGCCGCGGCGTGGTCCGTGCCGCCGGGGGGTGATGCGATATCGATCAACAGGCAGCCGTCGAGGTTCTTCAGCATCTCGATCGGCATGCTGGCGGTGGACGGAACGGTGTTGACGATGATGGTCGCGGCCTCCATGGCGGCGGCCCTATCGTCGAAGGCCACGCCCAGTGCCCCGTGCTGCTCGGCGCGGGCCAGCGACTCCTCGCGGCGAGCTGCCACCGTCACCCGGGATCCGAGCAGCACGAGCCGGTCGGCCAGAGCCGAGCCGGTTGCGCCGTAGCCGAGGACGAGCACTCGCTGGTCGCGCAGCACCTGGTCGGTCCGACCGACGAGCAACGCCAGCACCCCCTCCGCCGCGGATGTCGCCACGCGGACCCTGAGGGCTTCGTCATCCTTTGTCTCATAAACGGTCGTCGGGACAGCGGCTGCCAGTGCCCGCAGCGACGACGACGCCCGGCCGAGCACGATCCCGCCCTGGGCAACCTGGGAAGCTCGCAGCAAGCCCCCGTTCAGCATGATCGGGTGCTGCGCGTACGGGGCGTAGACCACGTCATCGGGACCCAGGCCAGGGGCCGGGCAGAGCAGCCACCGGCGCCCCGCGACGGCGTCGAGCGCGGAGCCCGCCTCCAGTTCGGCTACGGTCGCCAGGCCGTCGTACGGGGCGAGGGATTGGCATGCCGCCGGTCCGAGACCATACGTCGCGACATCGTAGCCATCGTGGCGCAGAAGCCCGGCCATGATGACCTCGCGGGCGTCGCCCCCCAACACTGCGATGGACGTGGGGGCGCCGGTTTCGCTCACCCGAGTGACCTCTTTCTGGACACGTCGCTAATTGGTTGTGACCGGCTCTTTCTGGAAAAACTGGAGGACGAAGCGCCGCGACTTGTCGATGTGACTGGTCATCTCGGCCTCCGCCCTCGATGCGTCGTGGTCGGCGATGGCTTCGACGATCCGCAGATGCTCCTGCGCGCAGCCGACCTGATAGCCGATCGACGGCGTGTCCCGGCGGCGCAGCGCCCAGACGAGGGTGTATGCGTTGCCGGCGAGCCGCTGCAGGAGTTCATTGCCCGACGCTTCCGCGATGGCCGCGTGCAGCTCGGCGTCCAGCTTGCGGAAACCGTCGCCGTCGCCGGCTTCCGCGCGCTGCAGCGACTCATCGGCCAGCCTCCGCAGGACGCTGTGAGCCGCTGGCTCGGCATCCGTTGCCGCCCGGCGCGCGGCGAAGCCCTCAAGCACACCGCGGACCTCGAACGCATGCTGGATGTTCTCGGCTGACGGCATGACCACGCGGGTGCCCCGATTCCCGTCGGCGACCACCAGCCCGATGCCCTCAAGCCGGAGCAGTGCCTCACGTGCGGGCGTCTTGCTCACGTTGAGCTGGGCGGCAAGCCGGGCCTCCGAGATCCGGCTCCCGGGTGGCAGGTCCTTCCGGACGATCGCGTCGCGGACGATACCGAAAACAATCTCAGCAAGCGGCTCTGGCTTGACGTCAATCGGTTCGAGTGCGTGCACGGTATCCGCCATATCAGATGTCATATCCGAAGTATGCCATACCATATTCCGTCGCATGTCGGTCGTCAAGGGACAAATCAGGTGTCATGGCGGCAACGGTGCTGTCCGTGGGCGGGACGGGCGCGGCGTCCCCCGCGGGAGCTACCTGCTGATTGCCCGGAACGGGGGACGTGGCCGGGTCGGCCAGCGAGGACAATGACTGCTATGGGCCCGAACTGGCTGGCGCGGATCATGGCCGCCCGATACGCGCCGGCGCTCGGCGGCGGGCTGCTCGCGCTGGCCGCGTTCGGGCAGGCGATCGGGCTGGCGGTGGCCGCCGGGCGCCAGCCGGGCGCGACGATCAGCGCTCCGCAGGCCGTTCTCGACGGCGTGGCGTTCTGCCTGCTCGCCCTGGCGGCCACGGTCCCGCTGCTCTTCCTAAGGCCGGCCGCCGCGGCCGTCGTGATCGCCGCGGCCAACGTGCTGCTTGTCGGGGCGGTCGGCGAGGCGAGCGTCGCGGGGGTCATCGCGCAGTTCGTCGCCGCCTACCGAGCCGGCGCCGCGGGCGAGCCGCGCCCGGTGCGCGGCCCCGGTGACGCGAGCCGCATGGGCTGGTTCTGCCGCGTGTCCGGCGCCCGGCGGCTGGGTGTCGCCCTGGGCGGGCTTCGCACGCAGTACCTCGGCGTCGTGCTGGCCGTGCCGTTCCTGATCTTGGCGCTCGCCAGCCGCGGCGGGGCCGCCGCCGTGCTGCTCGCGTGGGGCGGGCCGGCCGCGGCCGGCGCCGGGATCGCGGTGCGGGCCCGGCGCGAGGCGCGGACCAGGACCGCGGCCGGCGAGGCGCTTACGGACACGATGCTCGCGCACTCCGCGCGGGGCGAGCGGGCCCGGATCGCCAGGGAGCTGCACGACGTGGTCGCGCACCACATCTCGATGGTCGCGGTGCAGGCGGAGACGGCGCGGCTGACCACCCCGGGACTGCCCGCCGCGGGAGCGCAGCGGTTCGCGGAGATCGGCGACACGGCGCGGGCCGGGCTGACCGAGATGCGGCGGCTGCTCGGCGTACTGCGCGAGGACGCCGCGGAGGCCGGCGCGACGGTCGCCGACCGGCACCCGCAGCCGGGGCTGCGGCAGCTCGCGGAGCTGGTCGACGCGGCGCGGGACGCCGCGGCGACCGCCACCCGGCTGATCGTGTCGGGACCGGTCGCCCAGTTCGATCCCGGCGTCGAGCTCGCCGCGTACCGGATCGTGCAGGAGGCGCTGACCAACGCGCGCCGGCACGCTCCGGGCGCCGCGGTGGACGTGGAGCTGCGCTACGCCGACGACTCGCTGCGGCTGCTCGTCCGCGACAACGGACCGGGCCCTTGGCGGCGGGCAGCCAGCTCCGCTGACGGCCGGGCCCGGGCGGGAGCAAAGGGGACCGCGGGCGGCGGAGAGGGCGCCGAGCCGCCGGCTGGCGGCGGGCATGGCCTGTCCGGGATGCGCGAGCGGGCCCTGGCCGTCGGCGGGTCGCTGCGCACGGGCGCCGCGCCGGGCGGCGGGTTCCTCGTCGAGGCGGTCTTGCCGGCGAAGCCGGACGTGCCGGTCACCGGTCTGCTCGCACCGTCGGGCCGAGCGGAGACGGCCTCGTGACCGAAACGGCAATCGGCATCGTCGTGGCCGACGACCACGAGGTGGTACGGGCCGGGTTCGCCGCGTTGCTCGACAGCCAGCCGGACTTCACCGTGCTCGGCACGGCGCCGGACGGGGCGGAGGCGGTCCGCGCCTGCCGCGAGCTCAGGCCCGACGTGGTGCTGATGGACGTACGGATGCCAGGGGTGGACGGTATCGAGGCGACCAGGCAGCTGGTGGCCGGCGCGGACGACCCGCCGCGGGTGCTCATCCTGACCACGTTCGACCTGGACGAGTACGTGTTCGACGCGCTGCGGGCCGGCGCGAGCGGGTTCCTGCTCAAGGACGCGACCGCGGAGCGCCTGTTCGAGGCGGTCCGCATCGTCGCGGCCGGCGAGGCGCTGCTCGCCCCGGGGATCACCCGCCGCCTGATCAGCGAGTTCGCCAGGATCCGGCCACCCGCCGGCACCGCCGCGGCGGCCCCGGCGACCCTCGCCGCGCTCACCCCGCGGGAGACCGAGGTGCTGCGGCTGGTCGCCGAGGGCCTGTCCAATACGGAGATCGCCGCCCGCCTGGTGGTGACCGAGGAGACGGTCAAGACGCACGTCAGCCGGGTCCTCGCCAAGCTACGCCTGCGCGACCGGACGCAGGCGGTCGTCGCCGCCTACGAGTCGGGCCTGGTGGTGCCGGCCCGCGAACGGGGTTAGGCGGGTGGCTCGGCAGACACCACGCGTACGTTCGGGATGACTGGCTTTGTCTCCAGCCCGGTGAGGACCTGATCGCTGATCGCGCCGAGCGCCCCCAGCTGCTCGGGAGTCAGCGCGTCGACGAGCAGGCTGCGGACGGTGGCGACATGACCGGGGGCGGTCGCGACCACCTTCGCCCAGCCGTCATCGGTGAGGACCGCGTTGACGAACCGGCCGTCCCCCGGGCACGGTTCGCGGCGGATCCAGCCCCTGGCTTCGAGGCGCCTGACCACGTGCGACAGCCTGGACAGCGAGCCGCTGGCCATGGCGGCGAGGTCGCTCATCCGCAGCGTGCGGTTCGGGGCCTCGGACAGGCTCGACAGCACCATGTACTCGAAGTTGCTGATGCCCGCGTCCCTCTGCAGCTGGGCGTCCAGGGCGGCGGGCAGCCGGATGAGCAGCGCGACGACCGAACGCCAGGCGGTTTGCTCGTCCGCGGTCAGCCAGTTCATGCCTTCAGGCTACGTCATTTTGTTGACGCTTCAAGCCCCGCCGCGGTGACGACACGCGCGACGGCCTCGGCCTCCCAGCCGGGCGCCATGATGTGCACGCCGGTCACGCCGTCGACCTCGCGCAGGGCCCTGATCGCGTCGGCGGCCACGAGGACGCCCGCTTCCTTGGCCGCGTCCCCGGTCAGGTCCCGCAGGCGGGCGAAGGTCGCGTCGTCGACCTCGACGCCCGGGATGTTCTTGTGCATGTGCTCGAGCGCGCGGGTGCTGCGCGGCGGCATGACGCCGACGAGGACCGGGACGCCCTCGAGCGTGCCCGCCTCGACCAGCGGGGCGAGCCACTTGGCGAAGCGGGGCACGTCGTAGACGATGTTGGTCTGGAAGAACTTGGTCCCGGCCGCGAGCTTCGCCTCGACCTTTTCCGCGCTGTCGACCAGGGGGTTCATCGCGCTGGCGATGTAGAAGTCCGTCGGGGTGCCGAGCTTCTCGCCGGCCGCAAGCTCGCCCTCGTTCATCTTCGTGAGCAGCCGGGCGAGGCCGAGCGAGTCGATGTCGCCGACCTTGGTGGCGATGTCGGCGTACTTGCCGACCTTGAGCGGGTCGCCGGAGAGCGCGAGGATGTTCCGCACGCCGAGGGCCCAGGCGCCGAGGAGTTCGGCCTGCAGCGCCATGATGTTCCGGTCGCGGGTGGTGACCTGCATGATGGGCTCGAGGCCCTGCTCGATCATCCAGGTCGCGGCGGCCAGCGGGGCGATCTTGACGGTGGCGGCGGCGTTGTCGGTCACGTTCGCCGCGGTGACATACGGCGCCAGCGCTCTCGCCGCATGGCGGACCGGCTCGGCTACGGGGTCTTGGGGTGGGTTGAGTTCGGCGGTGACCGAGAAGGCGCCCGCGGCTAGTACGTCCCGAAGGGTCATTTATCTCCCTTACCCCGGTTAGGACCGCTAACGAACCGCGGCCCGTCTTGATTCTCCATCGTCTCTATCGATTCTCCTTCGATTCTTCGCCTGCTCGGGCCCGATGGGAACTGTCCAGGCGCACAAGGTCTTAGCTCGCGGCATTGGATCTCACCCTGGTGGGAGGATCCGGCGGGCGCGCTGGGCACCGACCATGGCCCGGGAGGCGAACACCATGACACAGGCGACACCGGCCACGGAGCCGAGGACGTCCCGGGACGAGCTCCAGGCGATCGCGGCGCAGACCTATATCTACCTGTATCCGCTCGTGCTGATGGAGATCACCCGCCGGCAGCTGACCAGCCAGCCCGCCGGCGGCAAGCCGGGCGTCGCGCCCATGGGCACGTTCACGCACATCCGCGAGTTCCCGCCCGGCGACTTCAGGGACGTCGTCCGCCCGAACTACGACACGCTCTACTCCTCGGCCTGGCTGGACCTGCGCGGCGGGCCTGTGACCGTGTCGGTGCCGGACACCGGGGGCCGTTACTTCCTGCTGCCCATGCTCGATATGTGGACCGACGTGTTCGCGGCGCCGGGAAAACGCACCACCGGCACCGCCGCCGCCAGCTACGCCGTCCTCCCGCCCGGCTGGCGGGGCGGCATCCCGGCGGACACCGTGCCGATCCAGGCGCCGACCAGCTACGCGTGGGTCATCGGCCGCACGCAGACCAACGGGCCGGCCGACTACCCGTCCGTCCACCGGGTGCAAGACGGGCTGAGCATCGCGCCGCCGGGACCGCGCAGCCCCGTTCCGGCGCCGCGCGGGCGACACGCGGACACCGGAACCCCACCCGCGCAGCAGATCGCGGCGATGACCGGCGGCCAGTTCTTCGGCCTGGCCGCCGAATTGCTTGAGCTCCACCCGCCGCACGCGACCGATTGGTCCGTCCTGGCCCGGGCGGAGCGGGTCGGACTCCGGCCCGGACGGCCGTTCGGCTACACCGCCCTCGATACCGCCACAAGGAACGCGGTCCAGGGCGCCCGGTCCGAAGCGCTGTGGCTCATGAACGACGCGCTGCCCCGGATGGCGCGAATCGTCAATGGCTGGCAGATGAACACCGAAACCATGGGTGTGTACGGAAACAACTACCTCAAGCGCGCCATCGTCGCCCGTGCCGGGCTCGGCGCGAATCAGCCCGAAGACGCCGTCTACCCGCTGAACCTGGCCGACGCCAGCGGACAGCCGGTCGACGGGGCCAACGACTACGTGCTGCACTTCGCCAAGGACGAGCTTCCGCCGGTCGCGGCGTTCTGGTCCGTCACCATGTACGACGGCGAGGGGTACCCCGTCCCCAACCCGGCCGGCCGGTACGCGATCGGTGATCGCGACAATCTCAGCTACAACAGCGACGGCTCGCTGGACCTGTACATCCAGCACGACAACCCCGGACCCGGCCGCGAGGCGAACTGGCTCCCGGCCCCGTCCGGCTCGCCCCTCGGGATTACGATGCGCCTCTACGCGCCGGCACCCGAGGTCATCGACGGGCGCTGGAACCCGCCGCCCATCACGCGCACCCGGTAAGCACACTTGTTCGCCCGGCATTGACCTCCGGTGGTATGGTTGAAGCGTCAACTTCCTGGGGAGGTGGGGGCGTGCCGGGACGCTCGATCTTCGATCCGCTGGTGCCAGCCGGCGCGTACGACGAGTTCGCGGCGACCGCGGCGCCCGCGAGCGCCGTGCAGCGGGCGTGGTCGCCGGACGACGGGGCGCTGCCCGCGCTGTATATCGGGCATGGCGCTCCCCCGCTGCTCGACGACGCCGAGTGGATGGCTCAGCTGGCCGCGTGGACGCGTCGGCTGCCCAAGCCGCGGGGCGTGCTCATCGTCTCCGCGCACTGGGAGGCAGCGCCGCTGATGCTGTCCGCGCCCGGCGCGGGGACGCCGCTCGTCTACGACTTCGGCGGGTTCCAGCCCCGGTACTACACGCTGACCTATCCCACGCCCGACGCGTCTTCGCTGGCACGTGAGGTGTCGTCGCTGATGCCCGCTACTGCTCCGGCCCACCAGCATCCGAGCCGCGGGCTTGATCACGGGGCCTGGGTGCCGCTCAAGGTCATGTACCCGCTCGCGGACGTGCCCGTGCTGCAGCTGTCGATACCGACGTCGGACCCGTTCGCGCTGCTCGCCCTGGGCGAGCGGCTGCGGCCGCTGCGCGAGTCCGGGGTGCTGATCATCGGGTCCGGGTTCCTCACCCACGGGCTGCCGTTCATCACGGCGGACATGGTCTACGGGTCAGCGGTGCCGGGGTGGTCTTCCGACTTCGACGCGTGGGCTTCCGATGCGCTGGCGCGTGGGGACGTGGAGACGCTGGCGCGGTTCCGGCGGGCGCCGGGGATGCCGTACGCGCACCCGACGGCGGACCACTTCCTGCCGCTGTTCGTCACGCTGGGCGCGGCGTCCGACCCGTCCGTGCCGGTGGACACCGTGATCGACGGCTATTGGATGGGCCTGGCCAAGCGCTCGTTCCAGGTCTCCTGACCGCCGGTGAGCGGCTCGCCGGGCCCGAAGCTGCTGTCGGCAGCTGGGTCCGCCGAGTTAACCGAGCTCACTACGGGCGCTCCAGAAACTCGCGGACCCGGTCGGCGTACGCGGACCTGTCGTAGCTCGAAATGTAGGCACCCGCCATGCGGACCGGGTCGCCGAAGAAGTAGTACTCGTACAGGGCCTGGCGGCCGGCGAATGTCGAGAGGCAAGTGTCCCAGGCGAGGCGGAACAGCCGGACGCGGTCCGCGCCGGGCAGCGTCGCCGCCTGAAGGTAGGTGTCGATGTCGGCGGCGGCCGGGCCGGTCACGTCGGCCTCGGTGGGGGTGGCCATCAGGCCGGAAGCGCCCAGCTTGCGGAGGATCTCCGGGAAGCGCTGGTAGAGCTTCGGGTAGAGGTTGCGGGCGGCATTCAGCGGCGGCCAGGCGGGGGTGAGCACGCCGTAGGCGTTGGCCGCCGCGTCGGCTTCGGCGGCGCGGCCGAGAGCGCGCAGCGTCTCCAGCGTCGTGATGATTTCCGCGACGTCGGCCTGGACGTGCTGGAACTGGCCGATGCCGATCGCCTCCGTCACGAGCGTGACCAGGCCGAGGATGTACTCCGTCTTCGCGGTGGTGCGGGCCACGACCTGGTGCGTCATGTGCTCGATCGCCGACGTCGCGGTGTAGAAGCCGTTGCACAGCTCGGGGTCGCCGAGGACGAAGCAGCGCTCGTACGGCACGTGCACGTCGTCGAAGACGACCACCGCGTCGGCCTCGTCGAACCGCGAGCCCAGTGGGTGGTCGAAGTGCGTGCGGCCGTAGTCGAGTGGCTCGCGGGCGATGTACCGCAGGCCAGGCGCGTCCGACGGGATCGCGAACGCGAACGAGTACGGCTTGTCCTCGGGGGTGCCGCGCAGGACCGTCGAGGGGAAGACGAGCAGTTCGTCGGCGAACGGGCCGATCGTGGCGAGCATCCGCGCGCCGCGCACCACCACGCCGTTGTCGTCCTCCCTCACGACGTGCGCCATCAGCGCTCCCCCGCCCTGCTGGCTGCCCGCGACCGCGCGGTTGGCCTGCGGCGGGATGAGCGTGTGCGTGCAGAGCAGGTCCTCTTCGCGGACCTTCTCGTAGTACGCCACGACGTTGCGCGCGAAGCCCGCGTCCGCCTGCCCGAACCAGTCGGCCGCGGACGCCAGCGCCATCAGCGCGCTGTTCAGGTAGTCGCCGGTGCGGCCGAGCATGCCGAGACTGCGGTCGGCCCACAGCTTGAACGCCAGGCGGCGCTTGGCGAGGTCGGCCTCCGTCCGCGGGACCAGGAACGACGTCGCCACCGGGTCACCGGTCAGCGGGGAGGGATAGGTCAGCACGTCCCGGTACGCCGGGTCGTGCTGCATGTCGAACAGCTCGGCGTAACTCCGCACGACGTTACGGAACGCGGGATGCTCCGCCACGCCGCCGGTCAGCGTCTCGCCCTGGATCTCCACGTGGGTGCGGGCGCGGCCGAGCCCGTCAAGGAACTCCGCGCCGGTGCGTGCTGGCATGACGGGACCGTAACTCTCCGGCCGCGCGCCGGACAACCCCGAAACGGGCTTGCCAGGCGGGCGGGACTGATGGTTGCCTGGAGCCGTGAAGAACCGGTGAGGCGCAGGCCGACGGCGGCGCAGTGGGTCACGTACCTGCTAGAGCCGAAGAACTGGATCATCGCCACCGTCATCGCGGTCGGCTGGAAGGCAGACGGCCTGACGGGCCTTGGCTGGGGACTGCTCGCCGCTTTCTTCGCGGGCGTGCTGCCGACGCTGTTCATCAACCGCGGCATCCGGCGCGGCCGCTGGGACGACAGGAACGTCGGCGCCAAACGCCCCCGGCTCATCGTCTTGTCGTTCATCCTCGCGTCGGTCGCGGCGGGCCTCGCGCTGCTCGTCGCCTTGGGCGCCCCGCCGGAACTGTCCGGGTACTTCGGCTGCATGCTCGTCAGCGTGGCGGTGCTCGCGGCGATCACGACCGTGTGGAAGATCTCCATCCACTGCGCGGTCGCCTGCGGCTCCGTGACCATCCTGGCGCTGCTCTACGGCCCGCGGCTCATCCCCGCCTACGCGCTGGTCGCGCTGACCGCCTGGTCCCGCGTCGCCCTGAAGGACCACACGACGGCCCAGGTGATCGCCGGCTGCGTCCTCGGCGCCATCGCGGCCGTGGTGACGTACGCGATCATCCCGCGCGGGTTACAGGGGCCAGAGGCGGGCGGTTTCGTCGGTGCTGGCGGTGGCGAGCTGGCGGCCGTCGGGGCTGAACGCCAGGGAGGTGATCGCGCCCGCGTGGCCCTCGAGGGTGCGCAGGGACTTGCCGGTGGCGGCGTCCCAGAGCCGGGCGGTCGCATCCGAGCTGGCGGTCGCGATGAGCGCGCCGTCGGGGCTGAACGCGACGACGAACGCTGAGTCGGTGTGTCCTTCGAGGGTGCGGACCGCGGCACCCGTCCCGGCGTCCCACAACCGCGCGGTCGCGTCTTCGCTGGCGGTGGAGACCACGCGTCCGTTCGGACTAAAGGTGACAGACCACACCGTACTGGCATGGCCGCCAAGGATCCGCGTGCAGTTGCCCGTGCCCGGGTCCCACAGCCGGGCAGTGCCATCGAAGCTGGCGGTGGCGAGCTGCGCGCCGTCCGGGCTGAACGTCACGGCGGAGACGATGCCGGTGTGGCCGGTCAGGACCCGCAGGCACGCGCCGCTCTTGGTGTCCCACAGGCGGGTGGTGCCGTCGCCGCTCGCGGTGGCGAGCACCGCGCCGTCGGGAGTGAACGCGGCGCCGTAGACGATGTCGCTGTGACCCTCGAGCGTGTGCAGGGAGGCGCCGCTGCGCGCCTGCCACAGCCGGACGGTCTCGTCATAGCTCGTGGTGGCGAGCAGCACGCCGTCCGGGCTGAACGCCACGCCGAACACGGCGATCGAGTGGCCGATGAGCTCATAGGCGCAGGCGGCGGTGGGGACGTCCCACAGCCGGGGCGTCACGTCCGCGCTCACGGTGGCCAGCCTGCGGCCGTCGGGACTGAACGGCGCCGCGAACACGGCGTCCTCGTGCCCGGTGAGCGTGTGGAGAAGCTGGCCGGTGGCGGCATTCCACAACCGGGCGGACTTATCCTCACTGGCGGTGCTGAGCCGGGCACCGTCCGGGCTAAAAGCCACCGAGTTGACCGCGCCCGTGTGGCCGGCGAGCGTCCGTACCCCCGCCGTTTCGATAACACTCATGTATCCGCCTCTTGCATTCCCCGCCGCCTATCCGGCGCGCGCCTCATTGTGCTACTTGCAGGCGCTCACGCGGCTCGTTTTCGCGTGTTCGCTGCCCCCGCTGCATCATTTCGTGACATTGAGCGGTTGACTTTCCTAGGCAGTTGCCTGCGAGCATCCCGACGGGCTGGCTATCTGGGCATCGATGGACCCGCTGCGCGAGGAGCGCGACGCACGGCCGAAGTGGGAGTTCCCGCACTTCGAGGCGGGCGGCTGGCTCGACCGCTTCCGCTGAGGATGCTCAGCCCGGCGGGAGCGGCTCGGTGAACGGGACGTCACCGGCGCACAGCGGGCACCGGTCGGCAGGCCACGCCTGGCTTTGTACTGTCCCGGCCGCGTAGAGGGGGACGGAGACGGCCCCGGCCACGACCGCGGCCGCCGGGCCGAGAGACAGCAGGGCCGCCACCGCCACCGGCACCGCACCGCGGCTGCGTAGCAAGCCGGCGCAGGCCCGGACCGCTGTCCCCGCGTTCACCGCGTCATCGGCGATCGCCACCCGCCATCCGGCGATCCCGGCGATCCCGCCGGTCCCGCCGGTCCCGCCGGTCCCGCCGGTCCCGCCGCGGACGTCGGGCAGGCGGTAGGCGTTCGTCCGCTGCTCCGGGGCCCGGTAAGCGGGCAGGAATGCAACCCCGAGCGTGTCCGCGATCGCGAGCGCGAGCAGCGCTCCGCCCTCCATCGGACCGCACACCGCGTCGACGCGGTGTTCCCGCAGCCGGTCCGCGAGCAGGCGCATGTGCGGTCGCAGCAGGCTGGGCCGCAGGAACAGCGCGTCGAGGTCCAGCCAGAGGTCTCCGTGAAACCCGGTGCCCAGATCGAAGTGTCCCCGCTGGGGATGAGCGAGCCCGATAACGCCGGAGTTCATCTCGTCATGCTCACGCGCCGACGACGGCTGCCGCAAGCCGACTGGGCTGGGCTACGCTTCGGCAGGAGGTCCGGATGCTGCTGGAGTCGGTTGGCAAGCGGTACGGGTTGCGTCAGCCATGGGTGGTGCGCGACGTGAGCCTCGACGTGCCGCCCGGACGGCTGATCCGGCTGGAGGGGCCGAACGGCAGCGGCAAGTCCACGCTGCTCCGTGTCGCCGCGGGGGTGACGCGCCCGTCGGCCGGGCGCGTGACCGGGCGGCCGCACACCGGGTACGTGCCGGAGTGGTTCCCCGGCGGGCTGCCGTTCTCGGGCCGCGACTACCTGCTGCACCTGGCACGGGTGCACGGGCTGCGCGGCCCGGCGGCCGCGCGGCGGGTGGATGAGTGGCTGGACCGGCTGGGCGCGGCGGGCTTCGCGGCACAGCCGCTGCGGGCGCTATCGAAGGGCATGTGCCAGAAGGTGGCGATCGCCCAGGCGCTGCTGGCCCGGCCTGGGCTCCTGGTGCTCGACGAGGCGTGGACCGGGCTCGAGCAGGCGGCGCGCGGCGCGCTTGACGCCGCCGTCGACGAGCGGCTGGCTGACGGCGGCGCCGTGATGTTCGTGGACCACGACCAGGCCCGGCTGGCCGCGCGGAGCACCGATCGGTGGCAGCTCGGCGCCACCGGGCGGGTCGCCGCCGTCCCCGGCGGGGCGCCAGTAACGTCGATGGCGCCCGTGGCGGCCGGCGGCGTGGTGGTGATCGAGCTGACCGGGCTCGAGCGGTCATCGGTGGCGTCGGTGCGCGGCATGCCGGGCGTGCTGTCCTGCGACGACGCGGGGCTTGGCGTGGTGGCACGCGTCGACGGCGGCGCGTCGGACAGCGTGCTGCGGCAGGTGCTCGCCTGGGACGGGGTGCACGTGACCGCCGTCCGGGCGGAGAACCCGGATGCCGAGGCTGGCCGCGCTCGGCGCCGGCATCGCGCTCGGCCTCGTCGGCGCCGTCTTCACGCTGCTCACCAGCGGGCCGGCCGGACCGCATCCCCAGCCGGGCGTGGGCGGCCGGATCGACGCTACGTTCCACTATCCGGGAGTTTTCGTCGCCGGCCTGCTGACCGCGGTGGTGTGCGTGCTCGTGGGGGCCGCGGTCGGCGCGCTGTGCAACCCGCCGCTGCTGCGCCATCCCGCCGCCGCCGCGCTCGCCACGCTCGCCGTAGTCATCGTGGCGCTCGCCGCCGACGTATCTCCGGCGAACGCCGCGCTGCGCCACGGGGGCAGTGCCCCGGCGTCCGCCCCGAACTGGCCCGGCGCCGCTTCGCTGGCCGCGGCCGCGGCCCTGCTCGCCGTCACCTGGACGGCGTCCACGCTGGCCGCCACCCGCCGCGAGAGAAGCCTCAGCTAGGGCGCGCGCAAAGCCCGCCGGATGCGGGCGCTTGCGATAAATGCTCCCAACCTAGGGTGATTCGCTGTCTGCCGGACCAGCACCGCGATTTGTGCGAGAGTCGCGTTATGACACCACTCAGTTACTCTTCGGAACATCCGTTCGGGGAAGGCTGGGCGACACAGGAGTCTGCCGCCAGTTCCGAGCGCGGACGCAAGCCCGGAGCGGAGGTCTTCGAGTGCGCCGACAGCCAGTGCTCGCTGTGGCACGTACGTGACCAGGGTTCCCGGCGGCACCGGCTGCTGGCCATCGCGGACCGCATCGTCGCGGGCGGATGGCCGGTCTATGACTGTGGCGTGTGCCGGGTACTCGGCCGCGAATGCGACGTTTGCGCGGAGGAAATCGCGGACCGCGACGCGTCCTGCCGGATTCTCTCCGCGATCGAGGCAGCTGAGACCGATCAGGAAGCGCTCGCCGTGCTCCTCGACGGCATCCGCAGGCTCGCCAGCGCGGACTCTGCCGAGGCCGTCCAGGAAGCTACCGCATGAATGTGACAGTCATCCGGCTATAGGGGGACACGTTAACTCCCCAACTCGCCGCCTCACGATCGAGGCGACATATACGACCTTTAAGGTTAGGCGCGCCTAACCCCCGTGCGTCGCGCCGGACGATGATCCTCCGTCGCAAGCCGTTCCCTCAGCGAAAAGCCGTCATCATAGACGGGTTGCATCCATGACGCAGGAGAATGGCCTTACCGCGAAACGCCATCGAGGTTACTTTGTAGCGCAACGCCGAGCCGCCCAAGCTTCTCAATGCGCCCGGCGTGGCTTCGGGCGTTTGCCCCGTCTCCGGTGCAAAGATGTCCGGTGCAGCGCACACGGGGCGCAGCGCCAGACCGTGCCAGCGGTCACCTCCCGGCTACGTTAACGCCTTCGGGTCGCAGGAGGCGGCAGGCGCGCCCGTGTGACTTCGATCACACGGAGGGATATTGATGTACCTAGCTAACCTTGATGCCGCTACGCGCCGTCACATGGTAGACGAGATTAACAGGGACATAGCGGCCGGCGCTCTGTACGTAAGCCCGCGACTGAGTGAGGTCGGTCGGCAGGCTTATCCGGCGCTTCTGCTAGACGCTGCGGAGCGCGGTGATGCTGAGAGCCTCGCCGCAGAACTTCGCGTCCGCGCCAGGCTTAACATTACTGAAATATCGACCCGTAACGGCAAAACCTACTCAAAGCGAGTGCCGGTCAACGCCGCCGAGACGATGGCCGAGGGTGAGTTCAACCGGTTCTATGCCCGGGGCGTCTGCGTCAGGGCCATGGAGGAAAACGTCGGAGAGGTCATCGTCTACCGAGCGAAGCAGGTTGCCAGCCCCCGGCTGCAGTCGGAAGCGATGATCGGCGTTGCCGTCCGCGCCGCCCAGCTACTGGAAGATCTGCGAGTCAATGTCGGAGTCGAGCCGGCACTCGGCATCCCTCCTGGTCCTAACTCGGGACTGAGCGTATGTCTGCCTACTTGACAGGCTCTGGCTCATAGTGCGGGGTCCGAGTCGTCTCCCGCCGGGTGAAGCCGCTCCGCTCGAGGGAAGCTCGGAACACGTGGAACTGGTG
>Ga0210395_10001486_pt1 | contig 18137 bp, 17 predicted proteins | sample IncBWH4OmetaG_FD_150861 | JGI IMG/M metagenome (GOLD analysis project Ga0210395, IMG submission 150861) | Forest soil microbial communities from Barre Woods Harvard Forest LTER site, Petersham, Massachusetts, United States - Inc-BW-H-4-O ...
ACTGCGAGTTGATCGACGGCCAGCCGTAAGGCGTCGGCTCGCCGCGATAATCGAAGCCCGTCCAGGCAAAGCCGCCCGAGAGCCATTCCCGCGCCGCATAAAACTTCCACCATTCTTCGGCCAACTGCGACCAGTCAGTATGGTTCAGGTCATAGGCACTGACCCAGTTGCGCAGCTTGTCAGTCGAATAAATGCCGCGCGTCGAAACTGTGCTGGCCGTTTCCGATCCCACGCTCGGCTGCTTCGGATGTTTGGCGTGATACGCGTCAATCTCCTTCGGGTTGTAGTTGAAGCCCATCACGTCGAGCTGCTCCGGGAACGGCGTTTGAAACGCAGTGTTGATCGCGGCCGTGCACAGCCGCGTCGGATCCAGTTCGTGAGTGCGGGCGATCATGTCGTCGATCACGCGCGGGCCCTGCGGCTGAAACATCATGGTCCACTCTTCGTTGCCCATGGACCACAAAATAATCGACGGCGAATTGCGATAGCGCTTCACCATCGTCTCCAACTGCGCCATGCCCTCCGGGTTCGCACTCATCAGCCGGGTCTCGCACATCATCATCATGCCGAGCCGGTCGCAAGCTTCCACCAGTTCAGGCGTCGGCATGTTGTGCGACGTGCGTACGGCGTTGCCGCCCATCTCTTTCAACACGCCCAGCCGGTAGGACTGCATGCGGTCAGGAAGCGCAGCGCCCACGCCGGCGTGGTCTTGATGATTACAGGTCCCTTTGATCTTTACGGATTTGCCGTTGAGGAAAAATCCCTTGTCGGCATCCCACTTGATGTCGCGCACGCCGAAGCTGATGCGCTCGGCGTCACGAACTTTGCCGTCGGATTCGACCGACACTATGGCGGAATATAGGTTGGGAGTTTCCGGTGACCACAGCGCAGGATTTGGTACGGTGGCGCTGGCCACGAATATCGCGATCGCACCGGGCATGATCGGTTTCGCTGCCGAGTCCGCTGTCGCAACCACTTTCCCACTTGCATCGACAATCTGCCAGCGCACGCGGCAAGTGTCGGCGGCACTACCGTCACTGCGCACAATGGCCCCAAGAGTCAAGATGGCCGACTTGTCTCTGACTGCGGCTTGTACGGTGCTTTCCCATGGCAGCAGATGCAGCGCATCGGTCTTAGTCAGCCACACATGGCGGTAAATCCCCGCGCCCTCATAGAACCATCCGTCGCCAAAGCTGGCGTCCATGCGCACCATCAAGAAATTCTTCCCGCCATAGTTGAGAAAGTCGCTCACGTCGAAGCGAAACGGCGCATACCCGTTGTCGTTGCGTCCAATGAAGTATCCATTCAAAAACACGAGCGCGCTGCGAAACGCTCCATCAAATTCAACGCTGATACGCCGTCCGCTATCTTCTTTCGGAATATCGAACGTCCGCCGGTACCACCCCACGCTGGTTTCGGGATAGCGGCGGCCCAGCGGCTTGTAACCGTGGCTGTTCTGCTCTTCGTCGTGCACAAACGGCAGCTCGACCGCCCAGTCGTGGGGCAAATTCAAGTCGCGCCACTTGGAGTCGTCGAACTTCGCGGTAGCAAACCAGAACTCGCCGGACTTTGCGAAATCGCCCTGGCCCATGCCAAATCCCAAGTCGCGCAAGGGATCGTTAGCGTGTCCCTGAAAAAACTTCCAGCCAAAGTCGAACAGCAGGTGCTCCCGCGGAGCGACAGCGGACTGCGCCTCCGCCGGCACCGCGCTGGCATCAAGAGCGAAAGGAGGATCGCCAGCGAGCAGCGCATGTGCGCGCTCCACCGAACCCGCCACTAACGCTGTGCCGGACAAAGCGAGGCCAGAACGAAGAAGATCGCGACGGGTGAGGGAACGGGGAAGATCAGTCATTCTGCGCCTCAAGGATGAAGTCGAGATTGGAAGCCTGTCTCGCGCCCGAGAGCGTCTTCGCTCGGGACTTCGCATTATAAGGCCGAAGAGCGCGGCGCGAGTCAGTCTAAGGTGGGATGCTTCGACTCCGCGTGGTCGGGTCTTGGCGGCCGCCCCGCGGCTGCGCTCAGGCATGACGACCTGAAAGGAATGACGACTAATCCCGGACGACGCTCGATCTCTATTTCTGCTTTTGTTCCTGTTCCTTTATTTCCTGAATGCCCACAATCTTCGAGGTTGTGCGGAACTTCTTGTAGTCGCGATATTCCTGATCGCCGTCAAGGTTGTAGCCCTTGAGCAATGCCACGCGCGCGTCCACCTTGAAAGTCACGTGCCGCGGCAGCCAGACTTCGTCATTCACTCGCGTCTGTTCGAGCATCACCCGCGTGCCTTTATGGATGCGCGCCAGCACCCAACCGAACGAAACGGTGTCGAGTATTTCGATATCCATCTTCGCCAGTTGCAGGTCACCTTTATCGATCCACACCCGCCCGTGAACTTTGGAGAGAACTTTCGCATCCTTCATGTGCGGCTCATAACCCGGCCGTGGTTCGCCGTCAATGATCCAGGCGTCGCGTCCGTTCACTTGTTCCGTTCCCACGAGTTTGAAGTCGTAGGCGTCGGCCACTTCCTTCACGAACTTGCGGCCATCCTCGCGCTCTTTGGCTTCTTTCTCTTCCCGCTTTTTGCGATCCTCGTCCGATTCGTTCTTGCGCTTGTCGATTATCTTCTGGATCTTTTCTTCTTCTTTAGCTGCGTCTTTGGCGTCGAGCGGCTTGTCCCCTTTTTCGATCAGCCGCTGCACCTGCTCGCCGTAAATTTCCAGAACCTCGTAGGTTTTTATTTCGGTGGATTTGGTGTGGCCTTTGCCGTCGAGCGTGTTCTGGACCTCGCGATTGATGTAGGTGTAATCGCGCTGCCGCTTGTCGTTTTCAATGTCTTTGTCGGCCACCACACGGAGTAGTTGCCGCATCTGCTCCTGCGAGAGCTTGCCGTCGGGTCCGGGCGTGAGATCGGGGATCGGCGCGCCCGCCGGGTTCGCTGCGGCGGACGGCTTGTCCGGCGACGCAGTGGATGGCTGTTCCTGACCGGACGCTAGCAGAGCGCAGAAAAGAATGAACCAGCAAAGAATGAACCAGCCCAGATGCCAAATTCTCATGCTTCTACCTTAACGCATGAGAGCAAGAGAAGTTTCGTTCGGGATGGAAGCTGCCTTAGAGTTCTGGGTGTGAGGTGTTGGGCTTTCGGCGTCGAGCCAAATACATAACATTTATAGTGCTTGAAGCCCTAAGCCCCGGCCCCGTGTTCTTCCCGCCCGGCCTGCTCCACGGCAAGCTGCCTGCAGGTGCGACCAATAATGTCCTGGGACGAACCAACTTCCACGAATTGGAAGCCATAGCGGAAGGCATTGCGCTGGCGAACCATGGCGAGAGCCTCTACGTCCCCTTCGGGAAGTGTGAGCTCCAGGCGAACTACCTCGCCCACGGGAACCTCCACGCGCAGCATGGCGGAAAGCCCCGATTCGCTGACGTCTACGGTATGCCCTCGAACCACCGGGCAGTCCCGCGGATACACGCGTATGTCCACTTCCAGTTTGAACCGGGGATGGCGGCGGGCGTCCACCATTTCGAACCTCTCGTCGGTTCCGAAGTGACTGCGCGCATCCATGTCGAGACTCTCCCGGACCAGAGGCCTCGCTCGACCGGACTGCTCATCCAGATTGCGTCCATCCAGATTGCGTCTGGGTGTAGCGAAAAGCAAGCGCAAAGGTCCGTACTAGACATCGGCGGTATCTTGCCGGAACTTTAGCTTGCTCCGCCGGTCAATCTCTGACCTTGTACGCTTTGCCTAAACATTCAGCCTGGAATAGCCGCTCGTCGATGCGGTGCAGTTTCTTCTCCTGGGCCTTGGTTAGAAGGGAATAATGCTTGATCTCGAACAGATGATAGACAATGAACCACACTGGCTGGTCGGTCGTCATCCAGTTCTGCCGGTCAAAGCGTTTCAGACTCACCGGGCCGGAGTACCGCCGCAGAGTGCGCTCTCGCCGCAAGTTGAAATAAGAGTTGAAATAGCTCAGCGCGAGTTCGCGCAACGTGCGATAGACCGGCTCGCGCCAGCGGCATCCCGTGTAGTTCGACTTGGCGATGGCGCCCCAGCAGCCATCTTCCCGATAAATGGCGATCACATGGTCAGTATCATGCTCGGCCTCGAAATCCAGCAGCAGCGGCGGATATCCGTTGGCCCGCAACGCTGCAGCGGCAAAAATTGCGCCTTCCAGGCAGTGCGACGATTGCTCGGCCAGCACCTTGCGCGGTGACCACGCCGTGTCTTCCAGGTGATACGGCATGTCATCGAGAAATTTCTGAATGCCATAAGGATTCTTCATGCTGCGCAGCTTGCGCAGTTCTTTCGCGGTGAAAGCGTTCGTGAGGCCAGAGTCATTTGAAGTCATGGTCGATTGTGCGGAATTCTTTCTTGCTATGGAAGTTTTTTGCGGCCTCACGGCTGCGCCGCTTCGGTAAAAATTACGCCGACTTCGTGCGGCTGGTCCACGAGTATGTCCGGAGGCTCGTCCGCCAGCGTGTGCGGGGCGAAGCCGTAGGTCACGCCAATCGTCCACAGGCCAGCATTGCGGCCGGTTTCGACGTCGGTGTGCGAGTCTCCCACGATCACCGCGTGCTCGGCACGTACACCGCTTTCTTCCAGCAATTTGCGCGCCCCCTCCGGATCAGGCTTCTTGGTGGCGAAGCTGTTGCCGCCGTACACCTGCGAGAAGAATTTCCCCAGCCCCAGTGCCTCCACAATCGCCTGCGAAGGCTTGACCGGCTTGTTCGAAAGCACCGCCATCTTGCGAGGCACGCCGTTCGCCGAATTCTGAATGGCAGCAAGCGACTCGGCGATTCCCGGATACACCGTCGTGTGGTCAAGCTTGTGCTCGCGATAGTAAGAGAGAAAAAACTCCAGCCCCTTGCGCACCAGCGCTTCATCAACCGTGTCCCTGCCCAGCGCGCGCTGGATCAGGATGGGCGCCCCGTCTCCTACATAGCTGGCAATCACATCATCCGGCAGCGCCGCCCGCCCAATATGCCGCAGCGCGGCATTCACCGAATGCACCAGATCAAGGCGCGAGTCAATCAGCGTGCCATCCAGGTCGAAAATAACAAGCTTGATCGCGTGCGGGTCGAAGCCGCGGAGAGTTCGAATCATGCACTCTCAGGATATACGATCGCTCCGTGGAAGGCGGTCAGGCGCGAAAGTCACGCAATTACCGGGTCTCGGGACGGTCAGCGGGTGGGAGCGGATCGCTCGGGACCTCATGCGAAGTCGGGGACTCGGAGGGAATTCTGCGCAGGAGCGTGGCCGTAAAAAAAATGCCGACGCCGATGTACGCCGAACCAAACAGGAACGAGCTAGGCCACCTGTAAGCGAGCCTGTCCTGCAAGAGCCGCTGAACTCCGTCCGCCACGTAGTATCCGCCGAAAAACCAGCAAAATATCAGGGTGAACACCAGACTTCGTGTCGAGCGTTTATGCACACTACTGAGATCCATGACAGGCTCCTGCTGGGTCGCATGTTACCGCAGTTTGACATTAATCCATGTTTCCGGTAATATCGAAACATGTCAGTGGCCACGAAAAGCCCCTCCCCCGCCAAGCCCCTCGAACAAGTCGCCAAATACGCCGACATGTTCTCCGCCATGGGCACCGAGCCCCGGCTGCGTATCATGCAACTGCTGCTGACCGCGCATCCCGAAGGCCTCGTAGTCAGCGACATCCAAGCCGAACTCGACATCCCCAACTCGACCCTCTCTCATCATCTGGACAAGCTGCGAACCGAGGGCCTGGTCGAAGTGCAGCGTGAAGGAACTTTCCTTCGCTACACGGCCAACACCGTCGCCCTGCAGGAATTGCTCGGCTTCCTATATGCCGAGTGCTGCACCCGCAATAAAGCTCTGAAGCCGCAAGACATTATTCAGATTTGCAAGTAGGAGTAATTCATGAGCACCGCTGAGACCACCGACATCAACTCCACCGACATCAAGCAAGTCGTCAAACAAAAATACGGCGAAGCCGCCCTGCGCGTGAAATCCGGAGGGAGTTCCTGCTGTGGCGCGACCGCCAGCACAGGCTGCTGCGATCCCATCACCACGAATCTCTACGACGCCACGCAGGCCGGACAGATTCCCGAAGAGGCTCTGCTAGCCTCGCTGGGCTGCGGCAATCCGACAGCCCTGGCGCAGTTGAACCCAGGCGACACCGTTCTCGACCTCGGCTCTGGAGGCGGCATAGACGTGCTGCTTTCCGCTCGCCGCGTCGGTCCCACCGGCAAAGCCTACGGCCTCGACATGACCGACGAAATGCTCGCGCTCGCCAATGACAATAAACGTAAGGCGGCCGTCGAGAATGTCGAATTTCTGAAAGGCGAAATCGAAAGCATCCCGCTGCCCGACAACTCGGTCGATGTCATCATCTCCAACTGCGTAATCAATCTCTCCGCCGACAAAGATAAAGTTCTGCGCGAAGCTTTCCGCGTCCTCAAACCCGGTGGCCGCTTCGCCGTCTCCGACGTCGTGACCCGCGGCGAGATTCTGCCCGAGATTCGCCAGAGCGTGCTGGCCTGGGTCGGCTGCATCGCCGGAGCGCTGGAAGAGAACGACTACCGCAGCAAGCTGGCAGCCGCCGGCTTCACCCAGATTGAAATTGAGCCCACGCGCATTTACCGCGCCGAGGACGCCCGTGAATTTCTCGCCGGGCAGGTCGCTCCGCAAGTCGACGGCAAGTTTCTCAGCGCCTTCATTCGTGCCGTCAAACCAAAACTCGTTCAGCCAGATCTCGTTCGGCCAAAACTCGCTCCGGAGGCATGCTGTGGTCCAACGTGCTGCATCTGAAGCCCTGGGCACGGCATTTCTGCTGATAGCAGTCGTCGGCTCGGGCATCATGGGCGAACGACTGGCCGGCGGTAATGTAGCGCTGGCGCTGCTCGCCAACTCAATCGCGACTGGAGCAGCCCTGGTTGCGCTGATCCTGGCGTTGGGTCCAATCTCAGGTGCGCACTTCAATCCGGCAGTCACGCTAGCCGATGCCATGCAAGGAGGCCTAGCGTGGCGCGAAGTGCCGGGATACCTGATCGCACAAATCGTAGGAGCATTCGCCGGCGTCGCCGCAGCCCACCTGATGTTCGGCCTGCCGCCGTTCTTCGCCTCCCATCATGCGCGCACTGGTCGCGCTCTCGTCTTCAGCGAATTCATTGCCACCTTCGGCCTGCTCTTGATCATCTGGGGATGCGCCCGCGGCCGCTCGTCCGCGGTCTCGATTGCCGTGGGCGCCTACATTGCTGGGGCGTACTGGTTCACCGCGTCCACGTCGTTCGCCAATCCAGCGGTGACGTTGGCGCGCGCGGCCAGCGACACATTTGCCGGCATTCGTCCGCTCGACGTTCCCGGATTCATCGCGGCCCAACTGGCGGCCACGGTCGCCGCCGCCATCTGTTTTCGATGGCTGGCGCCCGCCGACTTGAGCGCGGCAAGTAAAGAGGCAGCGTGATGAAGCAGAAAGTCCTGATTCTCTGCACCGGCAACTCGGCCCGCAGCCAAATGGCCGAGGGCCTGCTGCGTCACGATGCAGGCGACCGTTTCGAAGTCTTCAGCGCGGGAGTGAGTCCAACCAGAGTTCGTCCCGAGGCAATCGCCGTCATGCAGGAGCTCGGCATCGATCTGCGCGCGCACCACTCAAAACACCTCAACGAATTCACCAACCAGAATTTCGACTACGTCCTGACGGTCTGCGATCACGCATACGAAGTCTGCCCAGTTTTTCCCGCCAAGACTAAGACCATCCATCACAGCTTCGTCGATCCTGCCGACTTCAAGGGCTCCGAGCAAGACCGTCTGGCGCTATTCCGCAAAGTTCGCGACGAGGTTCGCGACTACCTGCGAACCTTCCCGGGCGAAGTGTAAAAATGTAAAAAGATGTGCGCGCAGACTCCGTCGAGGCGGTCACATGGTCCAACCTCTACCTCCCGAAATGAAATTTCCTTGCTTCACCAACCTCCCATTTCCATTTACAATCCAACAGGCTCTCATGCAATTGCATGGAATCGAAGCGCGGCTGTCAGGAATCTAACTGAAGCAGGACCCACGAACCGGATGGCCACGACCAAGACCGACCCCAAGCTGGCCCTAGCGGCCAACGGCGCTACCTCGAAGAAGTCCAAGCTTTATGAAGGACTTACGCGCGACCAGCTCATCCAGGCCTACCGCGTTATGTACACCTCCCGGCGCGTCGACGACCGGGAAATCCTGCTCAAACGCCAGCAGAAAATCTACTTCCAGATGTCCGGCGCCGGGCATGAAGGCATCGGCGTGGCCGCCGGCCTCGCGCTCAAAGCCGGCTACGACTGGTTCTATCCTTACTATCGTGACCGCGCTCTCTGCCTTGCCCTGGGGGTTAAGCCCTACGACATGTTTTTGCAGGGCGTGGGCGCCGCCAGCGATCCCAGTTCCGGCGGCCGCCAGATGCCCTCGCACTGGAGCTATCCCAGCCTGCACATCGTCACCCAGTCCTCGCCGACCGGCTCGCAGATTCTGCAAGCCGTCGGCTGCGCCGAAGGCGGACGTTATTTCGCGCGCCATCCAAAGGCTGCGCCGGTTCCGGACTCAAGTTTCAACGACTACCGCCAGTTTAAGAACGTCACTTTCCAGGGCGATGAAGTCACCTACGTTTCTCTCGGCGACGGCACTTCCAGTGAGGGCGAATTCTGGGAGGCCATGAATGCCGCCGCCCTCGAAAAACTGCCAGTAGTATTCTGCGTGGAAGACAACGGCTACGCGATCTCAGTGCCCGTCGAAGTGCAGACCGCGGGCGGAAGCATTTCGCGCCTGGTTTCCGGATTCCCCAATTTTCATTTCGAAGAAGTCGACGGCACCGACCCCATAGCCAGCTACGGTGCATTCCATCGCGCCGTGCGGCATTGCCGCGGAGGCCATGGCCCGGCGTTCGTGCATGCGCACGTGATCCGTCCGTATTCGCACTCCTTGTCCGACGACGAACGCCTCTACCGTCCTGACTCCGAGCGCGAACGCGACGCCCAACGCGATCCCGTCACCCGCACCCAGATGTTTCTGTTGCGCGAGGGCATCCTCGACGAGAAGGGCATCAATCAGCTGGAGAAGGAAGTCGAAGCGGAGTTGCAAACGGCCGTTGACCTCGCTCTGGAAGCGCTGCCTCCAGCCCCGGAAAGCATCACGAAGTTTGTCTACTCGCCGGACATAGATCCCACATCGTCCGCGTTTGACACCCAACCCGTAGCGCCAGAAGTTCCCGCCGACGGCAAGAAGCCCGCCGCGAAAACCATGGCCGACCTGATCACGACGACGCTGCGCGACGAAATGCGCCGCGATGATCGCATCATAATTTTCGGCGAAGACGTGGCCGACTGCAGCCGCGAAGAGTACCTGAAGCGCAAGCTGGTCAAAGGCAAGGGCGGAGTCTTCAAACTCACCTTCGGCCTGCAAAACGAGTTCGGGCCCGACCGCGTGTTCAACACTCCGCTGGCCGAGGCCGCCATCGTGGGCCGCGCCACCGGCATGGCCACGCGCGGTCTGAAGCCGGTCGTCGAAATTCAGTTCTTCGACTACATCTGGCCCGCGATGATGCAGATTCGCGACGAACTCAGCGTGATCCGCTGGCGCTCGAACAACGGATTCTCCTGCCCCGTCGTAATCCGCGTCGCGATCGGCGGATACCTGACCGGCGGCGCCATCTACCACTCGCAATGCGGCGAGAGCGTGTTCACGCACATTCCCGGCCTGCGCGTCGTGTTCCCGTCGAACTCGCAGGATGCGGCCGGACTGCTGCGCACCGCCATCCGTTGCGATGACCCGGTTCTGTTTCTCGAGCACAAGCGCCTCTACCGCGAATCCTTCGGCCGCGCCGCCTATCCCGGCCCCGACTACATGATCCCGTTCGGCAAGGCGAAGATTGTCCATCCCGGCACCGACCTGACGGTCATCACTTACGGCGCAGTAGTCCCGCGCGCCCTGCAAGCCGCGCAGAAACTCGAACGCGAGCAGGGAGTGAAAGTAGAACTGATCGACCTGCGCTGCCTGAATCCATTTGACTGGGACACGATCGCCGCATCAGTTGCCAAGACCAATCGCGCCCTCGTCGCCTACGAAGACACTCTAAGCTGGGGGTACGGAGCCGAGATCGCCGCCCGCCTCGCCGACCAGCTCTTCGACAAACTCGACGCCCCCGTCCGCCGCGTAGCCGCGAAAGACGTCTTCGTCGCCTACCAGCCCATCCTCGAAGACGCAATCCTGCCCCAGCCCAACGACCTGTTCTTGGCGATGAAGGAACTGTCGGAGTACTGAAGAGCAGTTGGCAGAGATAGGCTGCATTTACCTCCAGCGTTAGCTCGCGGACGAAGTTCGATCCTCATTATTTTCTCTTCTATTGCCACAGTGCGGCGTCATAGATCCGGTTCGGGTAGAGAACTCCCAGAACCTTGTCTATCATCTGATGTCCCACATCTGGACCATTCGTGAAGATGATGGCGCCAGTCTTGCGTTTCGGGATGAAGAATGCGAAGGTTTTCACGTCGCTGTCCGCACCAGTGTGGTCAAGAATCGTCTCATTGTTTATTTTTACGATCCGCCAACCCAGTCCAAAGCCCATGGCTACCTTGCAATTCGCAGGGTCTGCCGCATCCTCGCACAGCACGGATTCGACTTCAGGAGTGATTAGGTTGCGTGTAATGCTCTGGCGCTGAGCAGCGATTTCCTGACTAACTCCTTCATTGTTCATGACGCTGATCATGAACGTCGCATAGTCCCTGACGGTCGTACGCAGGAGGTCAGCTGCGGACCATTTGGTTCTCGGGTCCGATTCCACCGGTTTGGCCTGCCGGCCCGCCCACCATTCTCGGGGAGTGTATGAAGTATCTTTCATTCCGATGCGATCGAAAACGTACTCTTGTGCCAGCTCCTCAAAAGGGAGCCCTGTCTTCTTTTCCGCAAACCGGGCGACGTAATCAAAACCTTCGCCCGAGTATCCGAATTGCGTTCCGGGTTGCCACTGAAATTGCAGCACGCCCTTCGTCTGGTACCGCCAATTAGGGAACCCTGTTTGGTGAGACAGGCAGAGACGAGGTGTTAATAGCTGGTTCCATGCGTTGTCTTTTACGTCAGGATCGATCCAGTATTCGGCAATCGATTCGTCCAAAGACAGCTTCCCAGCCGATGCCAACCGCAAGATCATTTCTGCCGTTATCGTCTTGGTCAGAGAGGCGACGCTGTAGAGGGTTTTTTCGTTGGCGAGCGGGCCTCCGGGAACCTGATCGCCGTAGAAGGACGTCCAGACAATTTTCCCGTTTTCAATGTATGCGATTCCAACTCCAGTGACGTGAAATGCCTTCAGCCAGGTGGGAGCTCTTTCGTCCAGCCGACGCTGCGCGTCAGATTGATTTCCCCCCTGAGAATTTGTTTGGGCAAAACCACAGATGGATGTACCGATTACGGCAAGGAACAGAACGAGCCAAACACGCATTGATTCCCTTTCAGAAGACCACTGACAGCGGCGACTGCAATGGGTAGACGAGCCTCGCCACAAATCGTGAGCCCATCTGCATAGAGTCCAGGCATTGCGGGGAAACCGCGGGCTACATCGACTCGGCGCATTTGTCACCCCGAGCCGAGTTGAAGCCGCAGTTATGTTCCGTACGTCGGCGGACGTAGGCACCCCTGCCGCAGGGATCCGAAGCGAACGCATGCACGCTGCGATGATCCCGTCCGCTGCGTTATGACTGCTGAGTGAGGGCTTTTCCCGCCGGCTTCGCCAGCGTTCAAGATGACATGGAATTGTTTACGCGATGATGTCTATTCCGCGAACAGCATGCTATAGATGCCCCCGCCTAGCGCTCCGCCAATCAGCGGAGCAACCCAGAACATCCACAACTGCTGCAGCGCCCAGCCGCCGGCAAAGATCGCCGGTCCCGTGCTGCGGGCCGGATTCACCGAAGTATTCGTCACAGGAATGCAGACCAGGTGAATCAGCGTCAGGCACAGCCCGATGGCGATGGGAGCGAACCCGGCGGGCGCACGTTTGTCGGTCGAGCCCATAATCACGATCAGGAAAAACGCGGTCAGCACGACTTCGGCAACGAAGCCCGCCAGCAGGGAATAGCCGCCCGGAGAATGCTCGCCGTATCCGTTCAGGGCGAATCCGGCATGCACGTCGAAGCTGGGCACGCCGCTCGCGATGATGTAGAGCACGCCCGCCCCCGCAATCGCACCCACCACCTGCGCGATGACGTAAGGCAACAACTCTGAAGCAGGGAAGCGCTTCCCAACCACCAGCCCCAAACTGATTGCCGGATTCAAATGGCACCCGGAGATATGTCCGATGGCGAACGCCATGGTCAGAACCGTGAGTCCGAAGGCCAGGGCGACGCCGGCGAATCCGATGCCGACGGTAGGGAAGCCGGCGGCCAGCACGGCCGCCCCGCATCCCCCAAACACCAACCAGAAAGTTCCAAAAAATTCCGCTGCTGCGCGTTTACCGATGGGCATGGGGAATCTCCTTGTCGTTCACAATGATTCGCAATGAAAAAAGCAAGTTGCGAGGGCCGATGTTCTCTAAGGCGAGTAAGAGTAGCACAAGAAAATCGGAATCAGAAGGACCCTCGCCTTTCGGTAGTGGTTGAGTTCGAGCAAATCTCATTGTTGTCATTCCGAATCGTTGTCATTCCGAAATTGTCATTCCGAATCATTGTCATTCCGAATCGGGCTGAAAGCCCGGTGAGGAACCTGCTGTTCGCCGGGTAAACAGCAGGTTCCTCGTGCGGTAAGACCGCGCTTCGGAATGACAACTTTCAAACCGACCCTACTCGACATTCCGGACGCCCCGCGCCGTCGGTTCCGGTGTGTAGAATTTCATGAGCAGACAAATCATGCCCGATCCCCGCCCACCGCTGCCCGCCAAACAAACTCTGTTGCTGATCGTGGTGCCGATGCTGGCCACAGTGATCACCCTCCGGCTCTATCTGCATCTCGTGCATGTCCAGCACATCTACCCCGGCGGATATCTGGTGCACCATCTTTTTCTCGGCCTGCTGATCGAGGTTCCAGCGGCGTTCCTGCTGGCCTTCGGCACGCGGTATCGAGTGTTGGCGCGGGTTGCCCTCGGCGTCGGCTCAGGTCTCATTCTCGACGAATTCGTTTATCTGGTGGCCACCAAAGGCTCCGACGCGGACTACGTCTCAAGACTTTCGCTGGTGGGCGCGATTGTCCTTATCTCTATCGCTGTGGTTTTCCTCTTGCTCTTGTACGCGCTTCATCGCGATGACGATTAGCCCGGCCCGCTGTCTGGTTACGAACGCTTTTCCTGCAAGCCGATCTTGATTGTCCGTTCCACCGGGGAATGCTAGGCTCGAAAGACGTGGGTTCTACGTACGCCAATCCGTTGAAATCAAATTCCTCGACCCCCAGCCGTTCCATTCCAAACCGCCTGGGCCAGTGGGTGCAGTCGGCCTCAGCCGAAGTATGGATCAAATTCCTGCTCGCCTTGGTGGGCCTGGGACTGGCCTTCGCCGCGGCGCTTTTTTCCACCGTCTCGCGCGACGCCGGCAACCTCTGGGCCACCATCATTCTGGCCTCGACTTCGCTCGTGCTCGCGGCTCTGGTGGGCCTGGTCACCGTGCCCTATCTCGCCCGCCGCGTGGCGGTTGAGCGCATGCGCGAGTCCTTCGACTACGACGTTACCCGCGCCGGCATCGTGTACGTGATCGTCACGCTGGTCATCGGCATCGCCGCGCTGAACACCGGCAACAATCTTCTCTACATTGTGGTCGCGGCCATGCTGGCGGCGATCCTGGTTTCCGGCGTCGTTTCCGCCTGGGTGCTGCGCTGGCTCGAACTCGATGTCCGCCTGCCGGAGCACGTTTTCGCCGGGCGTCCTGTGGCGGGACGCATCGTGCTGCACAATCCGCGGCGCTACCTGCCGTCGTTTTCCATTCGGGTCGTTTCCACTCGCAAGAAAAGAAAGAAGCCAGCCAAGCAATGGAAGTGGGAAGCTACCACCTTCGCCTTCCCCTTCAACCGCCCAGTGGACCAGCAGTGGCTGCGTCTGCCCGACCGTCGCCTGCGCCGGGTCACCGTAGTGCCGCCGCCTCCCGGAATTTTTCAGGGGATGGCTTACTTCCCGTTCGTTCCGCCACAAGCCGAGTTGTCGGCAGACCTCGAACTAAGCTTCGAGCAGCGCGGCCGTTATCGCGAAGACAGCTTCGGACTGGCGACGCGCTTCCCCTTCGCATTTCTCACTAAGACGCGGCACGTGTCGTTGCCCCGCGAGGTGCTGGTCTATCCCCGCATCGAGCCGACCACCGAAGTGTTTGAAATTCTGCCGCTGGTGCGCGGCGAGTGGGAAAGCTTTGTCCGCGGTCGCGGTTCTGAGCTTTACCGCATCCGCGAATATACCCCGGAAGATTCGGCCCGCCACGTCGACTGGAAGGCGACCGCCAAGTCGGGCTCGCTGAAGGTTCGCGAATTCGCCCGCGAAGATGAACGCAAACTGTGCATCTCCTTCGACAATCCTGAGCCGGGACTGATCTCCGAGCGCGCCTATGAAAAGGCCGTCGATCTGACGGCGTCGCTGGCCTGGCATTTTTCCAACCACGAGGCGGAAGTGAGTTTCGCCATTCCCGGCCGTCCTCGCACCCGCGATCTCCACGAGTTTCTGGCCTGGCTGGCCGTGGTCGAACCGGGCATGATCGAACCGCAGAAGAGTGCGCCCGCCCGAGATGCCGTGCTTGAGATGAACCAGGGTGCACCCGATGAATACAACATCATGGTCACCGCCCGCCCCCGCGGCAGCCTGCCCACGGCACTGTGGAACTCGTCTTACTTTGTATTTGTCGACGAGGACGTGACGTTCAAGGGGCCTTCGGAATAGCTAGTCCTCTTCCGCCTGCCACTCGTAGGGGAATGCTTTTCCCGCTTCTCCGGGAGTGATTTTTACACCCAGACTTTCCGCAGCGTGAGCGAGCACTGGATCCTGTCTGGTAGCCAGGTCGGTCGCCGTCGGCAGTAGAAGCTCATCGGGCGTAACCCCTACATGTTCCAGGCTCTTGCCGTCGGTCATGATCAGATCCCACTCGGTGATTGAAGCCCCATAGAAGACGACCGTGTCGGCTCCGGATTTTTCGTCGTACCGTTTGGCTTCCATAACCGCGCCCGCCGTCTTATCTCCCATGACCACGCCCCGTTTTTCCAGTTGGACGATGCGTGCAAACAGCTCCGCGGCAGAGGCGGATCTGGCGTCCACCAGAACCACTAACTTGCCGGTGAACAGATTGTGCACTGGCTTGGCGATCTCGGGCTTGCTGTCCTTTCGGCCCAAACGGTCGCCGATCTTCACTTCCTTGTCAAACAGGCCGCCCAGCAGGTACTTGAGCGAATCGATCGCGCCCCCGGGGTTGCCCCGCAGATCCACAATCAGATTCTTGTGCTTGCGTGCCTTTCCCAGCATCGCGTCGAATTCGTTGGCGGAGAAAAAGAACTCCGGTACCTTAAGAACCAGCAACTGGTCTCCGTACTCAACCGAACGCGCGCGCACCTGGTGCTCTTGGGTTTCCTCCTGACGCACCATATCCCAAATATCCCCGCCTCCATCGCTTCCGGTCAGATCAGTGACCCTTTTTGTCGGACGGATTTTGGTCATCACGTCGATTTGACGTTGAGTCCCCGCCGGATCCTGCAGCGCGAACCGCAATCCGGGTTGAGGGCGCAGGATGTTGAAAACATATTGCATCTTCCAAAGGTCATCCCGGTTGACGGCGAAACCGTTAACGCTCAGAATCTCATCCCCCGGCTTCGCGCCCTTTGCGTCGGCGTCACTCTTGGGGCGGACCTGAGTTACGAAGCAGAGGTTCCCGATAATCTGATACTGGATTCCCAGGCTGTGCCGGTAGGCATGTTGCGGCGGCACAAAAAACGTGTGCGAATCGTTCAGCGAGCCCAGCACCGCCGCCACGTGCGACATCGCCATGTTGAAGGAGTTCGCTTTCTCAATTTGCTGCTTGGCTTCGGCGACTTTCGCGTCAATATCCACTCCGTGAAACTTAGGATCGTAATAGTGTTTTTTCACGTCGGCGGAAACGACCTGCAGGATTTCCAGGGCCCGGCCACGTTCGATGCTCGACATCTGTTGCTGCGGCCAGCACAGTGCGGACAATAGAGCGAAAGTTGCAAGCAGTTTGGTGGTGTGGGCGGTTGCCCGGATCAGCATGGCGCGCTCCTTGTGAACTCAGGTCCCCGAACTCAAGCCCACGATCTCAAGTCCAGAACAGGGCTGGTTCGTCACCGGCTCCGAAATGAGTCGAATTCTACACCCGTCGTCAATTCGGGAATATGACTTCCAGCATAAGCATTCGGAACTCGCCCGATTCGGGCCAACTTTCCTTTCCCGCCAACCTTTTTTCGCTTTCCTTTCATCTCCTCTTCGGCATATACTCGCGGCCCGGTAGATGCTCTTGGACTGCTCGGAACTCTGTATGCCGGGAGGTGTCAAATGCGTATCTGCGACCTGATCAAGCATCAGGACACATATCAAGGGGAACTGGGCCACACCGTGCTCGAAACCGTGCGAGCCATGGTCGAGCGCAACATCGGCGCCGTACCCATCCTGCACAACAGTAAATTGGTCGGCATTTTCTCCGAACGCGACCTCATGCGGCGCGTGGTGGCAGAAGGCCGCGACCCCCGCAGCACCTGCATGGCTGAGGTCATGACCGACGACCCACTCACCATCAATATGAACGAGGATCTGGCCAACTGCATGGCCCTGATGCGACGTCACGGGTTCCGCCATCTACCTGTCTGCCACGACGGACAGTTGATCGGCATGGTGTCGCTGCGCGACATCCTGCTGCACGATTTGGATGAAAAGGATGACGAGGTGCGCATGATGCGCGCCTACATCCACTCGATGCCCGACGCCTAGAAACTGCTCGCAGGGCGCCGTCACGCTCTCGGCGCCCGTGCGGCGGCATGCCTGCGATCACTGCTCTGCTCACCACTCTGGTCCGCGGTTCTGGCCAGCCTTCCAGCTCAATCTGCAGTGCCTTCCCCGGCCTGGTTACCAAGGTAACCTTGTGTCGGAGAGACTTTCAAAAGTAACGTTACTTTGGATTACTGCAGTACATTGAACACATGGTGGGAAAAGGCTAACGTTTCTTTACAGAGTTTTGCAGTGGATGCACAGAGGCTTGGTCGACCGGCGGTGTCGCCATGTCAGCCTCTGTGATGATTGCCGGTAAGCGAGAAGAATGAGCGAGAAGATTCAATATCTCTATTACGCGCTCTGGATCGCGCATCCCATCCTCGAGATAGGAATCGCCGCGTTCATGCTCCAGCGCGGCCTGCATCGCAAGTTTAGATTCTTCTTTGGCTACATGCTCGTGCAGTTGGCAACCTTCGTAGTACTGTTTCTCGCCACTCGCCATAGCTACTCTGCCGCCTTTTATCTCTATTGGACGCTGGACGCGCTCAGCGTCTTCTTCGGCTTCGCCGTAATCCACGAAGTCTTTGTCGATGTATTCCGCGCGTTTCAGATCCTGCGCGACCTGGGGACGGTGCTGTTCAAGTGGGCGGGCCTGGTCATGCTGCTGATGGCCGGAGTGGTTTCGATTTCCAGCAATACATCAGACACCGCGCCCTGGATGCAGGCCATCATCACCTCGCAGCGCTGCGTGCGCATCATCCAGGTCGGAATGATTCTGTTCCTGCTTTTCTTCTCGCACTATGTGGGAGTCAGCCGCCGCCAGCACAGTTTCGGCATCTCCCTCGGATTCGGCTCGTTCGCCGTGCTCGAACTCGTCCTGATCTCTTCCTGGATCGGAAATCATCTGGGCGGCACCTGGATGAGCATCCTCAATATGGCCGCCTACAACAGCAGTCTGATAGTGTGGCTGAGCTATGTCGCGGTCAAGCGGTCAGCGCGCGATTCCACCCACTCACTCCTGCAGCCCCAGCGCTGGGAGCAGAGCCTTTCCGATATTCAACACCCGCTCCCCGCCGACTCGCTCATCCCCATGTTTGAAGGCATGGTCGATCGCGCTCTTTCTCGCGTGCACCAGGACCCGCCGCGGGAGAATGCGCAGGCGGCTGCCGCTGCAAGCGGGGCGAGTTCAAGCCGAAGCGTCGGCATTCCTGCCGTGCGGATCGTTTCCGAACCTTAGCTCGGTCTCT
>Ga0210395_10001487_pt1 | contig 18136 bp, 11 predicted proteins | sample IncBWH4OmetaG_FD_150861 | JGI IMG/M metagenome (GOLD analysis project Ga0210395, IMG submission 150861) | Forest soil microbial communities from Barre Woods Harvard Forest LTER site, Petersham, Massachusetts, United States - Inc-BW-H-4-O ...
GGCCTGGCTGATGATCAGGTTGGTGGCTTCATCGGTGAACATAGTCTGGCCCGACTGCTGCTGCAGTTGCTCCGACTCCTCGCTGGTGCGGCCCAGAGCCAGCAGCGCGATGATGTCCGACTTGGGTAGCGGCGGCTCCGAACGATAGTTCACCGCCAGACGGTCGGGGGTTCCGGTCACAGTGATGTCGAGATCGTAGTTGCGCACGTGCGTGGTGGCCTGCAAATTGACCTGCGGCTCAATCGCCACCGGATTCGCAAAAGTGATATCGCCGCGCTCCAGCCGGAATTTGATGCCGTTGAAGGTTGCGTCGCCTTCCAGAATATCGGCGCGGCCCAGCACGCTCGGCCGCGCCGCGGAACCGCGCAAGCGCAAATCGGCATCGCCTGACAGGCGCGCCACCGCGGTCTTCATCTGCAGTTCGGGCGCGGTGCGGACGGCCACGTCCAGCTTCACGTTGTATAACGGCGAATTGGCCGGCGAGATGGCCGCCGTCTGCCGGCTCCGCTCCAGGTACGAGCCAAAGTCAAAGCCCGGCGTCATCGCCAGCTTGGTCACCAGAATGTCCCCGGAAACGGTCGAGGCCGACCGGTTCCCCACCCAGTGCAGTTCCGCGGTCGCGGTGGAACTGACGCCCGGCGGATAGCGCAACCGGACATCTTTCCCCGCGGCCGTGAAGTTGAAATTGAGTTGCCCGTTGAAGTTAGTGGCGTCACCTTTGAAGTCAATCGAACCGCCGCCGGCGCGAGCGGTTAACTGGTTAATGTGAACCCGATCACGGGTGAAGTCGAGAGTACCGTTCAGTTCGCTCAGCCCGCTAGGCAACCCGGCGTAGTTCACGGTGCCGTTCTTGATCTCGACTCCGCCCTGCGGGAATGGCCGATCCAGATTGCCCCCCAAAGTTATGTGAACCGTCGCCTGCCCGGAGGCGGCGATGCTGGGGTCGAGAATGCTCAGCAACTTCAGATCGATCTGTCCGTCGGCCGCCAGATCGAGATCCTGATTCCCGCCCCAGTGAATGTCACCGTGCCCCACAGCGTCCGTGCCGTCTCCCACCAGATGCGTCGGCTGGATGTGAGCTGTCTCGTCCGCATACGTAAACCGCACCGGACCTTGATTGTGCAGCTTGGCGTACTCCAGTTCGATGGCAATGTCGGTCGCGGTTCCCTGCAGCGTCCATTGCGCTGGATAGCGCAGCGGCCCCAGCATCGTCACTGTGCCGGTCACTTCGGAGTGTCCCGTAAGCTGCCCGCCCAGATAAGCGCGCCATACCGGATCGAGATCGAGATGATCAGTGTGCGCCGTAATATTCGCGGGATAATCGCCATGCATCCCGATGCTGCCCTCGATCGCGAGCGTGCCTTTCGGAAATTCGGAGTGTCCGCTCAGTCGTAGTTCGCCGTCTCTGGTGGTTGCCTCCAGATTCATTCCACCGGAGAGCTCGTGATCGAAAGTGAGATCGCTCACGTGAATCAAGGCGCTGATGACCGGAGCCTGCAGCGTGCCTGATCCCTGCAGCGTAAAGTCGGCGCGTCCTTCCACGGGCAGGGGGTCCAGGTGAATCTGGGGAATGTGCGACAGGTCGAAATTCTTTCCGCTCAGGTCGAGCCGGAAACCGCGGGTGGCGGGGGTGTAGGCGGCGCTGCCGGAAACTTCAGCGTCTTCATGACTGAGATGAATGTTGTTGAGCGCGGTCTCGCTGCCTGCGATGTGCAGATCGGCGTCAAAGTTCTGAATCGTCTCCCCATAGGCCGAAGCATTGCCGGCGTGAATGTGGCCCTGCACTTGGGGCTGCGCCCGGGTTCCCGCGATCTGAACCGAGACGTCCGCGGTCCCGGAAACCGGATAATCGAAACCGGCGAGCGCCGCAGTCGAGGCAACATCCACGTGACGGAGGTTCACGCGCGCGGTAAACGGGCTATCGGCGGTGAATTTTCCGTCTTGCAAAGCCGCGTTGACGTCGAAATCGGCGCTCGTATCCTCGCGCCGCAGCGTGCCTCCGCGAAATACGAGATTATGCGAAGAGAATTGGATCGTCGTCGCCAGCGAATCCCAATGCACTTGCTTCTGGGGAGTGCGCGAGGTCGCGGGCATGGTGAATTCGAAATCAGTCGCGGCCAGTATTCCGCCAAGCGTGGGCGCTGAAAATGTGCCCCCCGCGACGCCATTGAAGGTGGCACTGCCATTCACCTGGAATGGCAGGTACGCGGGTCCGCCCAGCGCCGCGACCAGCGGCCGCCATTCTTCCAGATTGGAAGTCGAGACAGCGATGTGCAGAGTCGAAGAAGCCGCCAGTGTTCCAGCAGCCAGAATTTTCGAGGCGGGCGTCGACACGTTAAACTGAGCCAGTTCGAGCGAGTCGTTCCTCGCCTGGTATTTCCCATGTACATGAGCCGTGATCGGTAATTCGCCGGCGCCCGGATGCGGCGACGGACTTATGTCGAGCGCGAATCCCACCTCCGCATCGGCATACGATCCTTTCCACGTCGCATCCGCAGAGCCGCTCGCCAAACCCCCAGGATGAAACTTGCGCAGCGGGTGAGCGGGCACATCGAAGGCCAGCGCTATCTCTGCCGCGGAAGCATCTCTCATACGAAGATGCACCGCGCCGCTTTCGACCCCGGGCAGCTTCACTTTCTCGCCCTTCGGGGGCTTGGGCCGGGTCGCGGAAATTACGGGAAAGTTTTCCGTGCCCTTCTTCATCTTGATCTTGCCCGGCGGGAGGGGCGGCACGTTGTGCAGCCAGTTGTCCAGTTGCGCGTCGCCCGCGAAATTCCCCCCAAATAACTTGCCCTGTAACTTCCACAGCTTGATCTGCTGATCGGTGACCGAGTAATCCGAAGTGGCATTCGCCTTCTTGATCGCGATCTGGTCATCCTGCCAGCCCAAGTCGCGCAGTGCCGCACTCCCCGAGGCCGTGAACTCATTCAGCGTCCAGTGGCCGCTGCCCTTTACCTCGCCCACGCCTTCCCGCAGGTCGTGGCGGCGGGCAATCGCCGCCGCTTCCGCAAGATCGACGTGAGCCTCGTAGTTCGCGTCCAGATGGGGATCGTGGAAGTTGCTGATGCGTCCGCTCATTTCCAGCGATGATCGCCCGGAGTTCCACTTCAACGCTTTGACGTCGGCAAAGGTCGCCGCCAGGCTGAAGTCGACCGTAGCTGCCCAAGCGAATGGACGGAAATCCTGGAACGCAGTGTCGACTTTGCCCAGCTTGAGGTGGCTCTCGTAGCGCCCGCGCAGAAACGAATAATCCATCTGCACACCTGCGTCGTGAACCTCAAAGTCCATGGGGATCTTTCGGTCCCCCCATTGCAGCTCGCCGTTCCGCAAGGTCAGATGATCGATGGACAGCGCGAACAACTGCGCGATCGCCGAGGTCTCGGACGGGCCCTCGGGCACGTGAGGGGCAGGGACGTTCGTGGTGCCATCCGGCCGGATAGCGATGTGAACCACGGGATGCTCCAGCGTCAAGGAATGAAAGCCGAACTCGGTGCGCAGGAAGGAGATTACTTTCACCTGCGCGACCAGGCTGTCAGCATGAACCAGCGGAGCGGCAGTGGCGGATTCCGTGCCATGCACGGTAATGTTGCGCACTTCCACCTGCATGTGGAAGGGAACGACGTGGAATGTGCCAACTTCGGCGCGGCCTCCGGTGATGCGCTCGATTTCGGCGACCACGCGGCCGCGCACATAACTCTGAAAGGAATCGGTGGTGATGTACCACAGAGCGGCCACAACGGCGGCGATGCCCATGCCGGCGGCGATCAGCAGATATTTCCACCAGCTATGTTTCCACCAGCGTCGAGGCCTGGCGGCTGCTTCGGTCACCGGGTCTGCACTCCCTCCCCGGTCGACCCGGCCATGCCGGGGATGCTCACTTTGCTTTCCGCACGCAGTGACTGCAGCCAGGAAACCATCAACTGGTTGACTTTTTCCTCGGTCAGCAACTCGCGGATCTTGGCGGCAACCTCGGCCGTTGGAGTCTCTCCCGTTGGATTCTCACCCGCGCTCGATGGCTTCAACTGGGGAACAAATTTCTCACGGTAGTAGGCTTCGATGGTTTTGGAATCAATCTGCACTGCGGGACGAAGGCGCGCGTCCACCAGACGCATCAGATCAATCTGCTGCTGCACATGCGCCAGCAGATTTTTTTCCGACAGCTCGAACCGCGCCAGCACCGCTTGCCAGCCCTGGGGGGTCGCGGCTTCAGGATACTGCTTCCGCGCCTCGGCCAGACGCGCCGCCGCCTCCGCCTCGGAGGCATGCCGGAAGAAGGCCGAGGTCATCTGCTCTCCGAGCAATTCCTGATCAATCAGGCGGTCCAGCACCGCGCGGCGATCATCGTCCGTGAACTGGTTCAGCGGGCGGCCGTTGAGCAGCGACTCGTAACACAGCGCTTCGTCCCAATCGCTCTGCAGAATGATGTGCCCGTTGACCGTGGCGATGATGCGGTCGATCACCTCCGCGGCGCGGGCCGCCGGAAGCATGATGGTGCTCATCAGCAAGCTGAGCGCAAGCGCCGCGATCGTCATCTTCGTCTTAATGCGAACTCTCTTCATCAGAATGGCTGGCCTATACTGAAAAACACGTTGAAGTGTCGCAGACGCTGCGTCTCTAACGCATTCGGCCCTAGACCGAAAATGGTGGGCGTAACCGTCTGGAAATAACGGGTCGGATTCAGATTGTACCCAAAATCAAAGCGCAAGGGCCCGATCGGAGTCTTATATCGCACTCCCAGCCCGAGGGCGTGCGAGGTGTAATCATACCCGGAATTGCTGAACGCAGTACAGTCCTGAGAGGTCGTTGTACCACTGGACAAACACCCTTGAGTGGACGGCTGATGCCAACGCATCAATCCCTTCGGCAGGTCGTGCGGCGCGGTGAAAACATTGCCCATATCGTGGAAGATGGCAAAGCCGAATCCTTCTCCGAGGTAGGGCAGGGTCAGCGGAGGAAAGCGCAGTTCGGAGTTGTTCACGAAGAGCGCGGTACCACCAACCGGGAAACCTGACGACGGATCGCGGGGGCCTGCTTGATTTAACCCGAATCCGCGATGAGAGTTGCCGCCTCCGGCAAAAAATTGTTCGGGCAAGGGGATGGTCGTAATGTCGGTGCACGTGGGCTCGCCTGCCGCATTCAGCGGGCAGGAACCTGGCGGCAGAATCTTGGTGCCGCCAAACGGCTGCTGCACGCCGACGCTGGTCGAGCGGGCAAACACCCACTGATGTCCTGCCTTACCCTTTCCTCCAAACGCGTAATAAGTCGAGTGCTGGGCCAGGGCTCGTCCGAAGTCAGCCTCTGAGCCGAAGTAGTTGGACGAAGCAAATGCATCCAGGGTGAAATAGCTTCCTTTGGTGCTTTCCAGCGGATTGTCCCGCTTGTCGTGGATAAATGTGAAACCGGGACCGCCCACGCGGGCGGGAAGCGACAGAATCGCGATTTGACCGGGAGAAAATCCTTCCGCGAAATGCCCGGCCTTGACCCGCCGGAAATCCCAGCGATAGGTCATTGAATCAGGCCCCGCGCGGGTTCCGGGCTCGGCACCGGAGTTTCCGAACTGCTGCCGCAGATCAATTTTCCCCTCCAGTCGCTCCGAGGTGAAGGTCGCCACGTCTAGACTGTTGTCGAAAAAAATCGTATAGATCAGCTTGAGTCTGTCGTTATCGAACAGCTTGGGAATGCCATAGCTGATCAGTCCGCGCTGCTGCAGGGTGCCGACATGCGACTGGAAGGTCAGGGTCTGGTTGCGCCCGCCCACGTTGAGCCGGGTTACGTCAAACTCAACTCTGGGGCTCACTCCCGTAGTGCCCTGCGGCGCCGTGGTTCCCGCCGGCTGACCGGTCTGGAATTCCAACCCAAGTCCATAGGTAAATGTGTAGCGCTTGGCCTCCTCGACCTGCACCAGGACATTCTTTTGCGGGTCGCTTCCTTCCGGGTTCTGCACCGCTGTATCCACCTGGCTGAAGATGCCCAGATCGTAGAGCCGGGTCTGAGTATCGAGCAGATCCTGCTGGCTGAGCGGTTCCTTCTCGCGCACCTGCAATTCCCGTTGCACTACGAAGTCGCGGGTATGTTCAGTTCCTGCAACCATGACGCGATTCACCGTGAAGCGCTCTCCTTCCACGATGGTGAAGGTTACGTCTTCATGATTGGGCGGATTGTCGGAGGGCTTGGTGGTGATCTCCAGCGAAGCGTTGGGAAATCCATGGTCGAAGTAATAGCTGAGGATTCTTTCGCGGTCGTTGGCCAGATCCTGCTCGGAGTACGGCTGCCCGGGTTGCGTGCTTAACTCCGGGAGTTCCTTGCTGGCCACCTTCTGATTGCCCACGACGTGCATATCGCCGACTCGCGTTCTCACTCCTTCGTCAATGTGAATGTGAACCGCCAGCTTATTTGCCACTCCGCGGTAGTTATCGTCCACTTTGGTCTCGATCTTGACCTGGCGAAACCCGCTCGACCGGTAGAGTCCTTCCAGGGTTGCGACGTCGTTCTTGAGCAGGGCCTCGCTGTAATGTCCATGGCTGGCAAGGCGGCTGGCGGGCTCAACCTGCATGTACGATCGCAGCTTTGCCGTGTCCAGAAAGTCCTTGTTCCCTGTCAGCTCCACCAGCACCAGCTTGTGCATAGGCCCGGGATCGATCTGGTAGATCACCTGCAAAGTCTTGGGGTCGGATTCTTTCTGAATTTCAACCTTGGCGTCGAAGTGCCCGCGCGTCTGCAGGTAGTCGAGCAGATTGCGCTTGCCTTCATTCAACAAATCATCGTCTACGGCGTTTTCTTCATAGACCGGGACTTCCTTCTTTAACACGCCGTGGCTGATGTGATATCCCCGGGCGAAAATCACCACCACCGGGCCGGGATCGATCTGAAAGGTGAAGTCCACGGCGTTGCTCTCCGCGTGGTAGGGCTGATCGGCAATGGAAACCTGCGCCAAAGCCCGGCTCTGCTTCTGAAATCGTTTGCGCAGTCGCTGCAGCGACCCGCTCACCCGGGCGGCCGTGATGCGGTCCCCCGGTTTCATTTTCGCGATCTTCTGCACCTCTGCGGGCGAAAGACTGGAGGTCCCGGTGACTTTCACCTCGCCCACATGCGCCTGCTCGCCTCTCGTCACGTGGAAGAGAACATCGACCTGCTGCGTCGGCGCACTCGACACACTTTCCGCGGTCACTCGCGCCCGATAGTAGCCGCCTTCCTGCATGAGTTGCCGGATGTTTTCGAGAGCGCGATCCAGCTTTTCCTGGGTATACCGCTCCCCCAGCTGAAACTTCGAGGCATTGACGATCTGGTTCGACGTGGGTCGGGTCGGCGCGCCCTCCACATCCACCGCGCCCACAAAAAAATTAGCCGATGTCGTGAAGGCCAGCGTGACCCCCTCTCCCGACGGGGCGGCTTCGGCCTGGATATCGGCAAAACGGCCGGTGGCATACAGTGCACGGATGCTGTCGCGGACGCGCTCCCGGTCCAATGGCTCCCCGGTTTTCTGCGGCAGCAACTGCAGCATGTGCTCGCGATCGGCTTCCGCTACGCCGGGAATCTCTATTGTTTGCACAATCTTCCCTTCGTACCGGCTCGTCCCCGCCGTGACTGGCGGCTGGGTTTGCTGCTGAGTTGCCGGGTCAGGCGTGGATTGTCCAGACTTGGGTTGTCCGGGCTCGGATTGGGATGAATTCGATGGCGCGGGATTAGCCTGAGGCTGATTGGCCTGAGGCGGAGCCTGAGGGCTCTGCGACCCATCCTGCGGCACATTCTGCGACACAGCCTGCGAGATCGCGACCGCCGACAACAGCACGATCATCGCGGTCAGAAGTGTCGCGTACCGTTTCAGCAAACAGGTGTCCTTAGGGTCCGGGCGCTATCTGACTTCGATGGGATGCGCCCGGCAGTTGTTGTCCGAATTGTTCAGGCGCGCGCTTTCCAGCGAAGCCCGGCGTTGGCAATCATCCGCCCGCAATCCTGCACCGGTAAGCCCGACACTTATAATAAAGGTTTTGCAGGCTACGACTGGTGATCTCTTTGGCACAGGAAGCAAAATCGAAAGGACGATCCGGAAATTCGTCGCCGGTTTCACACGTGGTCGAACCGAAACCCGACGAATCCGGCCAGCCCGGCGACGAACGCTATTCGCGGCAGATCCTGTTTCGCGGCATCGGCCCCGAAGGCCAGCTAGAGCTCGCTTCGGCCCGCGTAGCCCTTGTCGGATGCGGCGCCACCGGCTCTGCCATGGCTGGACTGCTGGCCCGCGCCGGCGTAGGCACGCTGCGCATCATCGACCGTGACTATGTCGAGCCCAGCAACCTGCAGCGCCAGTCGTTATTCGACGAACAGGACGCCGCCGACTCTCTGCCCAAGGCCATCGCCGCCGCGCGCCAGATCGCCAAATTCAATTCCCAGATCGTGGTTGAGCCGAAAGTTGAGGATCTGGTCCCGGCCAATATTGAAGCTCTGCTTGAAGGAATGGAGCTGATCCTCGACGGCACCGACAATTTCGAAACCCGGTATCTGATCAACGACTACGCCGTCGACCGTTCCCTGCCCTGGATCTATTCCGCCGCCGTTGGTAGCTACGCCGTCACGCTGAACGTTGTGCCCGGACAGACGGCGTGCCTGGCTTGCATTTTCCCGGACGCGCCCCGCGGCATGGTCGAGACGTGCGAGACCTCCGGAATTCTCAATTCAACGGTAAACCTGGTGGCTTCGATCGCCGCGACCGAGGCGCTGAAGTTTCTGGTTGGCGGACCGGCTGCTCCCCAACTCCGTCGAACCCTGCTTTCCCTGGATGTCTGGACCAATGAGCACGCGGAAATCTCCGCCGTCAAGCCCCGCCCTGGCTGCCGCGCCTGCGGCGAGAGCAATTTCATTCATCTCGCCGGCGAAGGCCGCCCTCACATCACGTTATGCGGCAGGAATTCCGTGCAAATCCATGAGCGCCAACGTCCCATCGACTTCGCAGAGATGGATCGCCGCCTCCAGCCGCACGGCACCGTCCGGCACAACGACTTCGTCCTGAAATTCTGGCACGATCCTTACGAGCTGACCCTGTTCCCCGACGGCCGCGCCATCATCAAAGGCACCACGGACACCGCAGTGGCGCGCAGTCTGTATGCCAGATATGTAGGAAGTTAAGTTCTCGCTCCCATATTGTTGAAGGGACAGTGATTCGCCGTCAGAGGTTTTTCAGGATTTGTTCTAGGACAGATTTGTTGCCAGAAAGGTCGCTGCTAGAAAGGGTGCCAGACCAGCAAATAGACCAGAACAGCTACGCAGACCCCGAGTACAGCAAGGGACATCTTCTCAAGCTTCAAGGTATCTTTTTGCGTAGTTGCTTCGGTTGCCATGGTGTAAGTCTCTACCACGAGAGCCGACTTGTGAATAGCTCGACCGTGGTGGCACCTCGGTAATGTAACCAAAGTTTCCCGGAGCTCGCGGGCGTCTAAACGACTGCGCCAGCAGCCGGAAGCTAGGAGCCGGAAGCCGAGTTCTGCTAATCTTCTCTGCTCGTGAATCCCAAGAGTTCACTCTGCTCCAACCGAGAAAAGAGCGCTGATGCCCGAACCCGTCCGTCCTGAGCCCAGCCGGCTGTACCGCTGGCTGGTCCTGATCTTCGTGAGCCTGGCCATGTTCGGCAGCTACTACGTCTACGACGCAGTCAGCCCCATGGCCGACGTGCTGAAACAGCAGCTCGGATTCACCGACACCAACCTCGGGTTTCTGCAAGCGGTCTACAGCATCCCACCGATTTTCACGACGTTGCTGGGCGGCATCCTGATCGACCGCATCGGCCTGCGCAAGTCGCTGATGATATTCGGCGTACTCTGTTTCATCGGCCCGGCCATCACCGTCTCGGCGGGAAAGCTTTCCGTCATGGCCACCGGCCGCTTTATCTTCGGCGCCGGAGCGGAGACGCTGAATGTCGCGGTCATCGCGGCCATCGCACGCTGGTTCAAAGGCAAGCAATTGAGTTTTGCCCTGGGACTCAACCTCACCGCCTCGCGTCTGGGCACCTTCGCCGCGCTGAATTCGCCAACCTGGGCCAAGTGGGCCTTCGCCAGCTGGCGAACCCCATTCCTCATCTCCACCGTCTTCGCCGTCCTTTGTGTGGTCGGCGCCGCGCTTTACTGGCTCCTGGAAGTCAGCGCCGAAAATAAATTCGATCTCGGCGGGGTTTCCACCGACAAAGTTGTCCTTTCCGACATCTGGAAATTCGGCGTCAGCTACTGGCTGATCGTGGCCCTGTGCATCGTGTTCTACTCCGCCATCTTCCCTTTCCAGACGTTCGCGGTGAAATTCTTCATGGAGGCTCACGGCACTTCGCGCGAGTTCGGTGGATTCCTCTCCAGCATGCTCACGCTATTCGCCATGATCGCGACCCCGCTATTCGGGCTCTGGGTCGACCGCGTCGGCAAGCGCGCTTTGCTGATGATGTTCGGCTCGCTGCTTCTGATTCCCGTCTACCTGATGATGGCCTACACGCACATCAGCCTTTATGTTCCGATGGCGATGATGGGCGTAGCTTTTTCTCTCATTCCGTCCGTGATGTGGGCCTCGGTCGCGTATATCGTCGATCCGGCCAAGATCGGCACCGCTTATGGCCTGATGACCATGATTCAAAACATCGGCCTGTTCGGACTCAACCTGCTCATCGGCTGGGCCAATGACCATAGCCACGCCGGGCCGGGCAATCCTGCTGGATACCACCTCGGCATGTGGATCTTTTCCGTGCTCGGATTCCTTGGTGTGCTGTTTGCCTACCTGCTGCGGCAGCGGGAACTGGGACCGCATGGCCACGGGCTGGAGACCATCACCACTGGCCAAAAATAGATTTCAGGCGACGCCAAATGTACCAATTTGCGAAGATCGCGACTCTAAATTTGGAATTGGGTTCATAGCTTGGAAAGTGGCATCACTCAACCCCCGTCAGGCAAAGGATTTCCGCAGTTCGAGCATCTGATCGGGGAATCCCAAGTTCGGTAGAAATGCTCTGATATTCTGAATATGTCCATTACCTTCGTGCCATCGCAATCGCCCGCAAGCCATACAACGCAAAGCTAGTTATGCCGCATCTCAGGGGGTGCGGCCGGAAAAGGCAACTTGACCGACCGAGATTCAAACGAAGCTCAACGACAGGGCAAGAATAGCGATCGGGAGCAAGATCGCGACCTGAACGAAGCCGAGCTCATCGAGCGAGCCAAGCAAGGGGACGCCCAGGCGTTCCAGGCTCTCTACGACAAGCATAAGCGTCGGGTCTACTCGCTCTGCTTGCGCATGACGGCGAACACTGCCGAAGCTGAAGATCTGACCCAGGAAGCGTTTCTGCAGCTCTATCGTAAGATTGGAACGTTTCGCGGCGAATCGGCGTTTTCGACCTGGCTGCACCGGCTCTCGGTCAACGTGGTGCTGATGCAGTTGCGAAAAAAGAGTCTCCCGGTGGTTTCGCTGGAAGAAACTACGCAGGGCGAAGAAGATACTCCGAAGAAGGATTTCGGGGCAGAAGATTTGGCGTTGGCCGGATCCATCGACCGGCTGCAGTTACAGAAAGCAGTCGACGATCTCCCTCCCGGCTACCGCATGATTTTTGTGCTTCACGACGTCGAAGGTTACGAACATAATGAAATCGCAACCATCGTGGGGTGCTCGATCGGCAACAGCAAGTCGCAGCTCCATAAAGCACGCATGAAGCTGCGCGATCTGCTCAAGATGAATCGCGCCGAACAGGCCGAGAAATCCTGAGCGTAGTTTTGCAAGGGCGCGGCTTCGAGCCGCGAAGAATTAAGAATTACGTGATCCGGCGCAGATCGGACACCCCGGTAACCTTGGAAGAGGCGCAACACGGCAAGCTGCTTTGAATTGGCGTTACACTGATGCCGACCGATTCAAACAGTGCTTGGGGAGAGCGGTATGAATTGCGTTGAGTTACAAGCCAGCCTGGCGGAGTTCGAAGACGCCAGAAGCTCCGACCAGCGGGCGCATCTGAAAACCTGTCCGGAATGCTCGTCCCTGGTCGCGGAATTAAATCTGATTGCCGCCTCGGCAATTGATCTGCGCGCCGCAGAGGAGCCCAGTCCCCGAGTCTGGAACTCGATCGAGATTGTGCTGCGGCAAGAGGGACTGATTCGCCCGCAGCGGACCAGCCGTTCTCTTCTGCCTGCATTCAGCAGTCGCTGGGCGTGGGCGCGCTGGGCGGTCCCCGCAGCCGCCGTCTTGCTGATTACGCTGGGGGTTTATTTGCGCCAGCATTCTCCGGCGGCACCGGTAGCGCGGGTCACATCGCCACCGGTTGCGGTTTCCGACCTGGCCATTGCGGGGCTGAACGATGACGACCTGCTGCAGGAAGTCGCCCAACTCTCGCCCGCCCTGCAGGCTCAGTACACCGACAATCTCCGCCACGTCAACGAATACATTCGGGATGCGAAAGGCGTGGTGGCCGACAATCCAAACGACGAGGAGGCTCGCCGTTCTCTGTTGGAGGCCTATCAGGAGAAGGCCATGCTTTTCGATCTGGCCATGGATCGTTCTTTGCCATAAAGTATGGCAGTTCTCTCCGCGGGGTACGCTGCACGGAGAGCCGGGTCATGCGACAGAGTTCGAATGAAGTCCGAGTGAAGTTCGAATGAAGTTCGAACATGGGCAACCGAGCAAGCAGCAGTCGAGGAAACTTATGAGCGCGCGCACCTTCCAATTTGCCGTCGCCGGCGCAATGCTGGCGGGGACGCTAATCGCCCAGACCCACGCCATCGAGGCGCACAAGGACTATCGCTTTAACGTCGGGCCCCGGGCCGGAGTCTCGGTCAACAATCCGTACGGCTCGATCTCGGTCAAACCTTCAACCGGCAACGTCGTGGTCATCAATGCGCTGCTGGCTTCCGATAAAGTCGAGGTCGATAATAACCTGGTCGGCAATCGCGTCGAGATCCAGTCCCACCTGCTGCCCGGCGCCGATTCGCAATCCGGACGCGTGGATTACGAAATTCTCGTACCCGCCGACGCCAGCATCACCTTGCACTCCAGCACCGGCCCACTGCGCGCCGAAAGACTTCATGGCGACGTAACTCTGGAAGGCGCCGCCGCCACCGTCGAGATCCGCGACATGACGGGCGGCCACGTGCACGTGAAAACGCTGAATGGCCCCGTCACTCTCACCAATGTGCAGGACGGCCACGTGGAAATCGATTCTCTGAGCGGCGAGGTCACCCTCAACGGCGTCACCGGACCGCTGGTGCAGGTCATCTCCACCAGCGGCAGCATCAGCTACACCGGCGACTTTGGGGACCGCGGCGAATATCGCCTCACCAGCCATAGCGGCAACATCGAAGCGACCGTACCTGAAAGCACCTCCGCCGACGTGAGCGCGCGCTCCGTCCGCGGCGAAGTTCACGACGACATTCCTCTCCAGCCCAAAACCCACACCTGGTTCGTCATCAAAGAAGGAAGTGCCTTCTGGGGTACCATGGGGCGGGCCGCGGTGTCATCGACCGTGGTGTTGCGCAGCTTCAGTGGTAAAATCCACCTCAGAAAACGCACTTCCAAATAAACAAGCTCTTAGCTACTAGCTCTTAGCTTCTAGCCAAACTGGCGGCAGCTGCGCTGGAGGCTGGCTGCTCTTTTGAAGCTAATTCTTGAAGAAGAGTTCTCGCAAAACCGTGAAGGCGGGGCAGAGGCAGGCGCAACGTCCGCGGCGCAAGAAGCCCAAGGCGGCGGCAGCCGACCTGGCGGGCAACTCGGTTTTTCTGGTTGGCTTCATGGGAGCGGGCAAGAGCAGCGTGGGCCGCGCCCTGGGGCAGCGGCTGAATTGGATCTTTGAAGATCTCGATGACCGCATCGCCGTCCGCGAAGGCCGTACGGTGCCGGAGATTTTCCGGGACTCGGGAGAATCCACTTTTCGCCGGGCTGAACATGCAGCCCTGCAACACGTGCTCGAGGAATTGCGCGGGGGCGCAGCCAGAATCGTAGCCCTGGGTGGAGGCGCCTTCGTGCAGAAAGAGAATGCGGCTCTGCTGCAGTCGTCCGGCGTGCCCACGGTTTTTCTAGACGCACCGGTCGAAGAATTATGGCAGCGCTGTTGTACCCAGGCGGAGGAAGCCGGAGCAGAGCGGCCGCTGCTGCAGAATATGGATCAATTCCGTAAGCTCTATGGGACTCGACGCGAGAGCTACTCGAAAGCGTCTTTCAAGATTCAGACCGGAAATCGCCCGGTGGAGGCAATCGCGGCCGAGATTGCTACTAAGCTGGGCCTGAAAGAAATCGCGCTACGCACCGAACAAGGAGAAGTCGAGTGAAGTTTGAACCGCCAACGCGCCGTGCCCTGGCCCTCATTCTGGCTGTCTCCTTCGCGGCTTTTGCCGGCGCATACGCTGCGGATAAGAAGGACAAGAAAGACAAACCCGCGCCTAACCCGATCGTCGACTCCGGTTCGTTCGGGGTGTTCATCCGCGGCCAGCGCGTGGCCACGGAGACTTTCCACATTGAGCAGCAAGGCGGTGAAAGCATCGTCAAATCGCAGCTCAAGGAAACATCCGGCGATTCCGGCAGCCAGAAGTCCGAGCTCACCATGACCTCCAGCGGTGAATTGCTGCGCTACGAATGGAGCCAGTCCTCCGGCGCATCCCTCGTCGTCGCTCCCGACAACGATTTCCTGAAGGAGAAAATCTCCGCCTCCCCTGGCGCCAAGGCCGCCGAGCAGGCCTTCCTGCTGCCCAGCGGAACTCCCATTCTCGACAATAATTTCTTCGTGCACCGCGAAATCCTGGCCTGGAAATATCTCACGGTCGCGCCTTGTAAAGACGAGAACGGCCATCGCCAATGCCAGCCCGCCGACTTCGGCACGCTGGTGCCCCAAGACCATACTTCGATGAGCGTCCGTCTGGAGTTGATTGGGAAAGAGAAAATCACGATTCGCGGCGCGGAGCGCGAACTGCTGCGCCTGAACTTGTCCGGAGAAGATCTTCAATGGGAGCTCTGGCTGGACGAGAACGACCATTTCAAACTAATTCGAGTTGCGATTCCTGCCGATAGCACTGTAGTGGACCGGGATTAGAGCGGTGGCTGCCCGGCGGCGGAATCGAGATTGGTCTGGACCATTTCTTGCTGCTAACTGACTCACGCACGGCGCGGTCTATCGTCACAGCGCTGCTGTTCGCGCTCGGGCTTGGCTTTCTCTACGTTGCCCGCGCTACTCTGATCGCTTTTCTGTTCGCCATCTTCTTCGCCTACCTGATGAGCCCGCTGGTCAGCCGTCTCGAGAAACTCCTGCGCGGACGGGACAGGGCTATCGCCGTAATCTATGCCCTGCTGCTGGTGATGGTAGTGGTGTTCTTTGTGGCGGTCGGTCCCAAGGTAACTCGGGAAGGCGCGGTCCTGGGGCAAGCCCTGCCCAACTGGCTGACCAAGCTCAGTTCTGGTCAGATCGCGGAAAAACTCGGCAAAGACCATGGCTGGAACGCCAAATCGACCGAACTGGTGCAGTCGTTCCTGGTCAGCCACAGCGACGACATCACCGAAGTCGCACAGCGCGTAGGATTGCGCGTAGCCGATGTCGCCAAGCAGGCCTGGCTATTCCTGGTGGTGCCGCTGTTGTCAATTTTCTTTCTGAAGGATGGGCGCTCCTTCAGCGACTTCCTTCTTTCCACTATCCAGTCGAGGCCGCAGCGTGAATTTCTGGAAAACGTACTGAACGATCTCAACCAGATGCTGGCCCACTTCATCCGCGCCCAGCTGACCCTGGCCGGGCTGACGCTGGTCATGTACTCCGCGGTTCTCGGCGTAATGGGAGTTCCCTACGCTCTGGTTCTCGGCACCATCGGCGGCGTCCTGGAATTCGTTCCCGTGGTCGGCCCCCTGGCCGGTGCGCTGACCATCGTGAGCGTGGCCCTGCTGATGGGCTACCCGCACTGGGTGACCCTGCTGGTTTTTCTGGGAATCTGGCGCCTGATCCAGGATTACGTTTCTTCTCCGCGCATTATGGGCGAAAGCATGGAACTGCATCCTCTGGCCGCAATCTTCGGTGTCATGGCCGGAGGCGAAGTCGCCGGCATCCTCGGCATCTATCTCTCCATCCCGGTCATGGCCAGCCTGCGTATCGTCCTCCGCCGCTGGCGTCTCTACGCCGAAAAGAAAAAGTTCGGCCCCTTAACCGAATACCCCTTCCGCGGCCAGGAAGCGCACAGACCATAAACGGGCGCAACCCTATGCGATGCTACTCACGCTTGTAGCGTCGGGCCGTGTCCGACGCTTCCCGTCAGGATTTCTTGGAGTGAGTTTCTTTGAGGTGCAGTTCGAATGCGCGGCGGAGGTGCTCGTGGAAGCGCTCTCGATCCGGTTGGTGGAAAGGCTTCGACAAGCTGAACGGGGTTCCGAAGTGCGCGTCCGGACAGGCAGTGCATTCGGCTTCGAGGGGAATGTCGGAGCCGGGGATCGAGGCGGCCTTCAGCCACTTGGTGATGCGAAGCGTGGGTTCTTTCGTGCGCACGGCTAACTAGGTTACAACAAAACGCGGGCGGGGGGCGCTCGCGCCACATTCACGGTTCGATCACGCTACTGGTGGCTTTGGAGATCGGCGCACCTACAGCCCCGCCCCAGCTCCCGCCACCTTCTCTACCGTCACCTTCCGCAAGAACTCCGCCGCCGCTTCCGGCAGCACCGAATTGATGAACATCCCCGACCCCAGCTCGAACCCCGCCGTCCGGGTCAGCCGCGGAATCACGCTGACATACCAGTGAAAGTGCCGCGCCCCGGCATACTCCGCTGGACCACTGCGGATGGTGAAGTTCAAATCCGGATTCTCCAGCCCCACATAAATCTTCGCCAGCAGCGTTCGCAACACCCGCGCCAGGTCGGTCACCTCCATCTCGGAAATATCTCCGAAGCTGGCCATGTGCCGCAGCGGAAAAATATGCGTGGCAAACGGCGTGGCCGAGGCAAAAACTTCCAGCGCCACAAAGCGCTCGCTCTTGATCACAACGCGCGTCTGGTCTTCCACCTCGCGCTCCACCATGTGGCAGAACATGCATTCCCCGGCATCGTCATAGTGCCGCAACGCCTCAAACAAGCGGTGCCGCACCTGGCTGGGGATCACGGGCGTCGCAATCAGCTGCGAATGCGGATGCTGCATGCTGGCCCCCGCATCGACTCCGTGATTCTTGAAAATCGTAATGTGATTCACCCGGTGGTCCAGACTCAGCGTGTTGTAGCGCTGCCGATAAACCCGCAGAATGCTGGCCACATGCGAATCCGGCAACAGCCCCATGTAGCGTGAGTGGTCGGGACTGTCGATGATCACTTCATGAAATCCAAACCCGTCAATGCGCCGCCGCAGGTGCTGCAGGCTGCGCGTCGGCTGCACATCGCTCGACAGTGCCGCGAACTTGTTAGGGATCACCCTCACCATCCAGGATTCGCCGCTGCTCGGCGACCGCAAAACCTCGTTGGGCGTCATGTCTTCATTGCCCGGACAAAACGGGCAGCTTTCCACAAACTCCGGGATTGCCTGCACGGCGCGATGCGTGGCCATCTCCTCCGGCCGCTTGGCCCGTTCAGTAGCGATGATGACCCATTCTTTGGTGAAGAAGTTCTGGCGCAGCTCGGGCATGAAAATCCCTCCAGACTGTCCATCGGCAGGCAGGGGCATTTCTGCAGTGCCGGTCCGGGAAGCTGTGCGGAAGTGGTCCTCCTTTCGCTACTTGCCGACTCGCCAGCTCGCATTGGAAGCTTGTAGAGTTGTCATTCCGACCCCCGAACGAACGCGCGGGGCGGAGGAATCCGCTGTCCCCGACTGTTATAGAATTCCAAGTATCCCTAATCGAGATCATATGAACCGTAAAATTCCCATCGGTATTCTCGGCGCCACCGGCGTCGTCGGCCAAAGATTCATCCAGATGCTGGAGCACCACCCGTGGTTCGAAGTGGCCTGGCTGGCCGCCTCGGACCGTTCCGAAGGCAAGGTCTACTCCGAAGCCGCCCGCTGGCGTCTGAAAACCCCGATCCCGCCGCGGGTCGCGGCGATGAAGGTTTCACCCGCCACTCCCGAAGGCGCGCCCAAAATTATTTTCGCCGCGCTCGACGCCTCCATCGCCGCCGAGATGGAGCCCCGTTTCGCCGACGCCGGCTGCGCCGTGGTCTCAAACTCCAGCGCACTGCGTATGCA
>Ga0210395_10001488_pt1 | contig 18127 bp, 13 predicted proteins | sample IncBWH4OmetaG_FD_150861 | JGI IMG/M metagenome (GOLD analysis project Ga0210395, IMG submission 150861) | Forest soil microbial communities from Barre Woods Harvard Forest LTER site, Petersham, Massachusetts, United States - Inc-BW-H-4-O ...
GGACGCCATAGCTGGCATCGACCACGTCATCGTCGGCGTCCGCGATCTCGAAGCCGCCCGCGAGACGTGGCGCCGGCTCGGTTTTACCCTGTCGCCGCGCGGCCGCCATATCGATCAGCCGACCGGTAATTACTGCGTCATGTTTCCGTCCGATTACATCGAGCTTCTGGGCGTCGTCGATCCCGGCGACTCCACACACCGTCTCGGCAATTTTTTGGCTTGGCGCGAGGGGCTGATGGGCCTCGCCTTTGCCCCTGTCGGTAGCGCCGATGACGCCCGCGCGGCGCTGTTGCGCAAAGGGTTGCATCCGGCCGAACCGCGCCCCCTCGCCCGCCAGATCGAACTCTCGGAGGGAACCGTTCTGCCCCGCTTTAACCTGGTCTCGCTGCCGTCCGAGGAAACCCCGGGCCTCGACTCTTTCTTGTGCGGCCACCTCACTCCGGAACTGATGCGGCGGCCGGAGTGGCTGGCGCATCCGAACGGCGTCACCGGGCTGAAGGCGGTGCACATTCTGGTCGAAAGCACGGCACCGCTTCTCGCGGCCTATGACCGCCTGTTCGGGATCGTGCAGGTGACGACGACCGACGCTGTTGCCTCGGTCCATGTCGGCCGCCACCGCCTCGTGTTCAGTACGCCGGACGACTTCCAGACGATGCATCCGGCGCTCGAGCTCGATCGCGGTTTTCCGCTGCCGGGGATCGTCGCACTCGAACTCGGCGTCGATCGACGCCAACACACGCTCAGCCATCTGAGCGGACGGCATGTCGTCTTCGGCGAGATGCCCGACGGCATTCTGGCGGTTCCGGCGCGCGAGGCGAACGGTGCGATTCTATTCTTCGCCGAGAGCTGACAGCGCCATTGCCACATCGCCATCAACGCCATAACAGGGCCGCCGGGCCGGTTGGCGATCCAATCTCCGTCGCCTATAAACCGCGCGACCGCGATGCTCCGTACCCGCGGCTCATGACAGCTGGCCGATGCCGCTCTTGGTGATTCCGTTTCCGGCGATCGACCCGGTCGCGATCTCGTTCGGCCCGTTTGCGATCCGCTGGTACGCGCTCGCTTATATTGCCGGGCTGGTGATCGGCTGGCGCTATTGTTTGGCGCTCGCCGGGCGGCCGCCGCATCTCGTGCGCCGTCAGGACATCGACGACTTTCTGGTCTGGGCGACGCTCGGCGTCGTCCTCGGCGGCCGCATCGGATATGTGCTGTTCTATAATCCCGGCTATTACTTCGCCCACCCGCTCCAAGCCCTCTATGTGTGGCATGGCGGGATGTCGTTTCACGGCGGCGCCATCGGCGTCACCCTCGCCATCTTTTTGTTCACGCGCGCGCGCCGGATCCGCATCTTCGCTTTTTCCGACATCATCACCCAAGCGATCCCGATCGGCCTGTTCTTTGGCCGCATCGCCAATTTCATCAATGGCGAACTGTACGGCCGCCCGACCGACGTGCCGTGGGCGATGATCTTTCCCAATGGCGGCCCGGTGCCGCGCCACCCGAGCCAGCTCTACGAAGCATTTTGCGAAGGCATCCTGCTGTTCCTGCTGCTGTTTGTCGCCGAGCGCCGCGGCGCCCGGCGTTCGCCCGGGATCGAGACCGGGTTGTTTCTTGCCGGCTACGCGGTCGCCCGCATGTCGGGGGAGCTGTTCCGCCAACCCGACCCGCAACTCGGCTACCTGATCTTTGGCACGACAATGGGGCAGCTGCTGTCGATGCCGGTGCTGATCGCCGGCATCGCGATCATCATTTGGGCGCGGCGGACCCCGCGTCCGGCGCCGCCGTGACCAGCCGCGCGCTTGCCGACAAGATCGCCCGCCGCATCCGCGCCGAGGGGCCGCAGTCGGTGGCGGCCTATATGGCGATGGCGCTCTACGATCCCGAACTTGGCTATTACATGACCAGGCGGCCGATCGGCGCCGGCGGAGACTTCATCACGGCACCCGAGATCAGTCAGATTTTCGGCGAGCTGATCGGGATATGGTGCGCGCTTGTTTGGCAGCAGATCGGGCGGCCCGACCCAGTGATCCTCGCCGAACTCGGGCCGGGCAGCGGGACGCTCGCCGCCGATCTGCTGCGGGCGGCCGATGCCGTGCCGAAGTTTCGCCGCGCGATTCGCCTTCATTTGGTCGAGGCGAGCCCGATATTGTGCGTCGAGCAGCAGCAACGGCTGGCAGCGGCCGAACCCGTTTTTCTCAAGCGAATCGATGATTTGCCCGAGGGTCCGCTGCTGCTCGTCGCCAACGAATTCCTCGACACGCTGCCGATCCGTCAACTCGTGCGCGGATCGCGATATTGGGCCGAGCGGCTGGTGGCGCTCGATCGTGAAGACGGCTTCGCGTTTGTCGATGGGCCCGAGAACCCGGCGCTTTCCATGCTGGTTCCCGGCGCATTGCGCGACGCGGCCCCGGCGGGCGCCATCTTCGAGATCAGCCCGCCGGCGCTGGCGCTCGCGGCGACGCTCGGCGCGCGGCTGAAGCGCCGGGCGGGTGCCGCGATGTTTTTCGACTACGGCCGCCTCGATAGCGCTAACGGGTCGAGTCTTCGCGCGGTGGCGCACCACCAGCCAGCCGGCGTGCTCGAAGAACCCGGCGGCGCCGACCTCAGCGCCGATGTCGATTTTACAGCGTTTGCCGCGGCCGCCCGCGCCGCCGGCGCCGCGGTGTGGGGGCCGGCGCCGCAGAGCCATTTCCTGAAACAGCTCGGCGCCGCGCAAAGGCTTGCGGCTTTATCTGCGCGGGCGTCCTCGGCACAAAGGCGGCAGTTGGAAGGCGGCCTCGAACGCTTGCTCGACCCGGAGCAAATGGGCACCCTGTTCAAAGTCTTGGCGCTGACCTCACCGGGGCTATCGGCGCCGCCGGGGTTTGACCAACTGGACCGGATGCGATGATCCGTCTCGCCGGCCTCGAAACCGACGCCCGTCTGCGCCACGCCTTTTTCACCCGGCGGGGCGGGGTCAGCGTCGGGCCCTACGCGTCGCTGAATTGCGGCTTCGCGTCCCGCGACCAGGCAGCGAATGTCGAGCGCAACCGGGCGATCGCGATGGCGATGATCGGCCTCCCGGCCGACCGCCTGGTCACTTGCCGGCAAGTCCACAGTGCCGCCGCCGTTACCGTCGAAAAGGCGTGGCGACGCGAGGCGGCGCCGCCAGCCGATGCGATGGCGACGAAAGTGCCGGGTCTGGCGCTCGGCGTTCTCGCCGCCGATTGCGCGCCGGTGTTGCTCGTCGATCCGATTGCCGGCGTCATCGGCGCCGCGCATGCCGGCTGGCGCGGCGCCTTTGGCGGCGTCGTCGAAGCCGCGGTCGAAGCGATGGAAAGTCTCGGCGCTGCGCGCCATCGCATCCGTGCCGGCATCGGCCCTTGTATCGGCATCGCCTCTTACGAGGTCGGCCCCGAATTTCCGCAACCGATCGTCGCGCACGACCCCGCCGCCACGGCCTATTTCACGGCTGCGCAGCGGCCGGGTCATTTCATGTTCGACCTCGCAGGCTATGTCGAGCACCGCCTCGCCCGCTTTGGCGTGAGGCTGATAGAGCGTGCGCCCTACGACACTCTCGGCGACGAGAGACACTTCTTCAGCTATCGCCGTGCCTGTTTGCGCGGAGAGCCGGTCTTTGGCCTCGGCCTTTCGGCGATCGTCCTCGACGGCTGAATCATCGTCGATGTGATCGCGATGATCCCCGACCGGCGATGCCCTACCTGATCTTGTTTCTCGGGTTCTGCGTCTTGGGCGCGCTGGCCACCTGCGTCTTGCTGGTACAATGAATGGCCGTCTCGCATGCCGGCGAGCAGCCTTGCCATTGGCGCTGCTGTTGGCGGCGTGCCAGCCGCTGCCGCACCCTTTTGCCGACGACGTGCCAAAGCCGGGTTCGCCGATGCTGTCCTTGCGCGACACCGCCACCGTCGCCATCGCTCCGATCCAGGGTGGGCCGCGTGCGACCGCGGAAAAGCTGGCCCCGGCGATGGCCGAGGCATTGCAAAAGCGCGATATCGCCGCCAGCAACCGGACGACCAGCATCGCCAGCTATCAGCTCGACGGCAGGGTTCAGGCAATGCCGCCGTCGGGCGACAAGGCGGCGATCGTCGTGTTGTGGGATCTACGCAATCCGGCAGGAAAATCACTCGGCGAGCGGGCCGAGCGGATCGAAGCCGCCGCCGATGATTGGCGGCAAGGCAAGGATGACGCGGTCGCCCATCTCGCCGCCGCGAGCGCCGACCAGATCGCCGCGATGCTGCAGGAAAAGGCCCCCGTCGAGGCCGCGGAGCACGGCGAAACCCGCCTGTCGATCGGCGGCGTCGAGGGCGCTCCCGGCGATGGCGGTACCGCACTGGCGAGTGCGATCATGACGCTGCTGAAAAAGCAGGATCTGGCGATCGTGTCCGATCCGGGCGCGAAAGCCGATGTGCAGCTCGATGCCGTCGTCACCGTCGATAAACCGAAGGGCGGCCAGCAGCACGTAAAAATCGTTTGGCGCGTCCGCCGTAGGGATGGCAGCGAGATCGGCACGGTCGGACAGGAAAACGACGTCCCGGCCGGTCTCCTCGACGGTCCGTGGGGCGATGTTGCCTACACCGTCGCCGTGGCGGCGCAGGACGGCATCATGCAGTTAATCTCCCGCGGCGCTCCGCGATCGGCCGGAAACTCCTGAGGTCGTGTCAATGCATCCCACTGCTGTGTTCTGCTCGTCATCCCGGCGAAGGAGGCTGTGATCCAATCCTGGCGAAATTGGAATTCGGGGCGATCGCCACGATTTGTTCTGTGTTTTCTGTATTAATCTATTAGTGGGGTTAGCGGGGCGGCTCAGGGCAATGGCGTGCGGGCGATCGGTCCGCGTAAAGGGTCTGAGCCTAAAGCTGCGCCACAGAGCCTGCTTGGCGGAGCTGGATGATCCCCAGCACCCGGATCCACGACTTCGCCTGCATGGCTTGGCCGGCGAGCGCCGCGGCCCGGGCATTCTTCCGCGCCACGGCGGCGGCCTCCACCCCGTGCACCTCGATCATGTCGCGGGCGAGGGTGTGCTCGCCGCGCTCGTCGCTCGATGCCATGGTCTTGTCGATCTTTGAACTTGGGCTGGAAAGGCCCGGCGGCGAGCCATCGCCTCCGTTTGACGGGAAGCGATGGCCCTTTGGAAATGCGGTTCCGGTCTAAGCTTAGTAATCCATTCCGCCCATACCGTTCATTCCACCCATGCCGCCCGGCGGCATACCGGCGGCACCCTTAGGCTCGGGCCTGTCGCCGATCATCGCCTCGGTAGTGATCAGCAGTCCCGCGACCGAGGCGGCATCCTGCAACGCCACCCGCACCACCTTGGTCGGGTCGATGATCCCGGCGGCCACCATGTCCTTGTATTCGCCCATTTGCGCGTCAAAGCCGAAATTCGGATCGCCCTTGTCGGTCAATCTACCGACCACGATCGAGCCCTCGACGCCGGAGTTTTCCGCGATCTGGCGCACCGGGGACTGGATCGCCTTGCGGACGATGTCGATGCCGACCCTTTGGTCGTTGTTGGCCGGGTTGAGGCCGGCAAGGACCTTGCCGGCGAACAGCAGGGCGACACCGCCGCCCGCGACGACACCCTCCTCGACCGCGGCTCTGGTCGCGTGCATGGCGTCGTCGACCCGGTCCTTGCGCTCCTTGACCTCGACCTCGCTGCCGCCGCCGACGCGGATCACGGCGACGCCGCCCGCAAGCTTCGCCAGACGCTCCTGCAATTTCTCGCGGTCGTAGTCGGAGGTGGTCTCCTCGATCTGCGCCTTGAGCTGCCCGGTGCGGGCGAGGATTTCATCCTTGCCGCCGGCGCCGTCGATGATCGTCGTATTTTCCTTTTCGATCAGCACCCGTTTGGCGCGGCCGAGCATGTCGAGGGTCACGTTTTCGAGCTTGATGCCGAGGTCTTCCGAAATCACCTGACCGCCGGTCAGGGTCGCGATGTCCTCGAGCATGGCTTTGCGCCGATCGCCAAAGCCGGGCGCCTTGACCGCCGCCACCTTCAAGCCGCCACGCAATTTGTTGACGACAAGGGTGGCCAGCGCCTCGCCCTCGATGTCTTCGGCGACGATCAGCAAGGGGCGGCTGCTCTGCACCACGGCTTCGAGGACAGGCAACAGCGATTGCAGGCCGGAGAGCTTTTTCTCGTGCAGCAGGATGTAGGCGTCTTCGAGTTCGACGATCATCTTTTCCGCGTTGGTGATGAAATACGGGCTCAGATAGCCGCGGTCGAACTGCATCCCTTCGACGACGTCAAGTTCGGTTTCGAGCGACTTTGCCTCTTCGACGGTGATGACGCCCTCGTTGCCGACCTTTTTCATCGCCTCGGCCAGCATCCGCCCGATCTCCGCGTCGCCATTGGCCGAGATTGTCCCGACCTGCGCGATCTCGTCATTGGTCGAAACCTTTTTCGAGCGCGTTTGGACGTCTTTGACGACGGCATCGACCGCCATGTCGACGCCGCGCTTCAGATCCATCGGGTTCATGCCCGCGGCCACCGCCTTGACGCCTTCGCGCACCATCGCGTGGGCGAGAATGGTCGCGGTCGTCGTGCCGTCGCCGGCGACGGTGCTGGTCTTGCTCGCCACCTCGCGCACCATCTGCGCGCCCATGTTCTCGAATTTGTCGGAGAGCTCGATTTCTTTGGCGACCGTGACGCCGTCCTTGGTGATCCGCGGCGCGCCCCAGCTCTTGTCGAGGACGACATTGCGGCCCTTTGGCCCCAAGGTCACCCTGACCGCGTTCGTAAGTATGTCGATGCCGTGCAGCATGCGCTCGCGGGCATCGGTGCCGAGCCGAATATCTTTGGCAGCCATGATTGTGTTTTCCTTTCAGCGCGTCTTTGCAGCGGCGGCGCCGCCTGCGACGATGCCCATAACGTCGGATTCCTTCATGATCATCAATTCCTCGCCGTCGATCTTGATCTCGGTGCCGGACCACTTTCCGAAAAGAACACGGTCGCCAGCCTTGACGTCGAGGGGGTGGACCTTGCCGTCATCGCCGCGGGCTCCCGGCCCGACCGCGATGACCTCGCCTTCCATTGGCTTTTCCTGGGCGGTGTCGGGGATGAAGATCCCACCCGCCGTCTTCGACTCCTGCTCCACCCGGCGGAGCAGCACGCGGTCGTGCAACGGTCTGAAATTCATCAAGATCTTCCTTAAATCGTAGCTGCGAAATCTGACCGCCCTCACCAGGAAAGCGATGCAAATTCCGGAAATGACTCGGGAGAACGGGTCAGCACTCGTTGTGCAAGACTGCTAACAAGATACGGGCCGGCGACGCCTTTTACAAGGGCAAGCCGGGTCATCCTCGGCCGCGGGGCGATACGGGAACCGGGGTTAGCTCAAATGAGCGTCACGTCAGACGCGCTCAGGGGTGGCGGGCATGCCGGACCGTTATGGAGGGTGCGGTCGGCGGCGATGGTCACTCGGCGGCCTGGGCGACGGCGGCCGTCTTTCGCCGCGAAGTCATCAACTCGTCCCAACTGTCGGCTTCCATGAACTGGGCCCAGCGGCGATAGAGGTTTCTGAGATTGTGCTCGCTCGACTGGGCTTGGGTCAGGTCGACCACGACCCCCGGCAGCCGGAACCCGTCCCACTCGTAATTCTCGATCTCGGTACCCAAGCCTTGCTCGTAATTGTACGGAAACCGGCGGGCGACGGTGCCGCGGCTCGCGGCATGGGCGTAGTTCCAGTTTTCCATGTCATCCTGCTCGGTCAGGCCGGCCGGCCCGGAGTAGCGGATGTAGTAGTCGCGCAGGAAATCCTTGACCTCCTGCGGTGCCGCCTTGTCGACAAAATACCAGCGCCACACCTCGGTCTCGTGCGGCCCGCGCGGGTGCCACACCGCGATCGTGCGCGGCTGGCGGGCGAGAAAGGCCATGCTCGGAAACACTTCGCCGACCAAAGTGATCAGCCGTCCCCACTCGCCGCGCTGCCGGCGCCGCGCCACCTCGCATTCGCGGAAATAAGCGGACACAACCGGCGAGTGGCCGTAGGCCGCCGGCAGCGGCACGGTTTGCGGCAACAGGTAGCCGGTCGTCTGGTGCCCGCGCTCTGGCACGGCGATGTGCAGCTTGCGCGCCAGGTTCAATTCCGGCATGTCGCGCCGGCCGCTGCCCGACGGGCCGACGCCGACCAGGTCGACCGAGCGGTGGCTGATGTTGTGGTAGCTGTCGCCGCTGAAATTCTCCGCCGGGAATTTCCAGTTGCACGGCACGCGCCATTTCTGGATGCCGCCCAAGATCTCCGCACCACCGTCGCTGCCGTCCCAGCCGTCGAGGGTTTGGTCGAGATAGTGGGTAAAATCGCCGAGATATTCGGTGAAGGAGGGGGCCGCCGGGTCCCAGGTGGCCCAGATCGCGCCCTTGTAGTTGCAAAGCTGCGCGACCTCGACGAGACCCCATTGCGACCGGTCGAGGGTCGAGTGGTAGGCCTCGCGGAAATAGGGCACGCCGACCAGCCTGCCGTCGGTGCCGTAGCTCCAGCCGTGATAGGGGCAGGTGAAAACGGGGGTGTTGCCCTCGTCGTAGCGGCACACCTTCATCCCGCGATGCCGGCACGAATTCAGAAAGACGTGGATTTCGCCGGCGCGGTCGCGGCACAGGATGACGGATTCCTCGCCCATCCCCGAGACGAAGAAGTCGCCGGGGTTCGGGATCTGGCTGTCGTGGCCGACAAAGAGCCAAGCGCGGGCGAACAGCCGCTCCTGCTCCTCCTGGTAGATCGCCTCGTTGACAAAAATCTCGCGGCTGATCCGCCCTTTGCCCAGATCGACCAGACCCGGCCGATACCCTTCCGTGCGCGCGGCCATCATCGTGCCCTCCCGCTCTCTTCGTTGCATGTTATTGCCGCCGCCGCGCACATGCCAGCGCGTCCGTAGGCTGCTTCTCGCGGGTATTCGACGGTCGGCTTGCCGGCAGCGCGCGGATCGGGCGTAATCAGGTGAGGGAGCGGCTGTCGACAAGGGAGGAGTGCCGTGGATATTCCGTCCGAGAAGCCGGTGACGATTGCGGGGGACGAGATCGACCGGCCGGTGTCGAGCGCGCCGTCGAACCGCGTGTGGGGCAGCGACGTGATCGCCGCCGCGATCCGCGAACTCGACATCCCCTATGTCGCGCTGAACCCGGGATCGAGCTATCGCGGCCTGCACGACAGCCTCGTCAACTACCTCGGCAATCGCCGCCCGCGCATGCTGTTGTGCCTGCACGAGGAGAGTGCGGTCGCCTTGGCGCATGGCTGGGCCAAGGTCACCGGAAAGCCGATGCTGGCGATCGTCCACGCCAATGTCGGGCTGATGCACGCGACGATGGCGATCTTCAACGCCTGGTGCGACCGCGCGCCGGTCATCGTGCTCGGCGCCACCGGCGCGCTCGACGCGACCCGCCGGCGGCCATGGATCGAATGGATCCACACCGCCCGCGACCAGGGCGCGCTGATCCGCAATTTTACGAAATGGGACGACCAGCCTTCCTCGATCGGGGCGGCGCAGGAGGCGGTATTGCGCGCCAACGTGATCGCGCAGACCGCACCCAAGGGGCCGGTCTACCTCAATTTCGACCTGGCCTTGCAAGAGGACGAGGTCGAGAACGTGCCTCAAATGCCCGACATCGCCCGCTTCGCGCCGCCCACCGCACCCGAACCCGGCGGCGCGCTCGTACGACAGGCGGCCGGACTGTTGGCGCGGGCCGAGCGGCCGGTGATGCTGATCGGCCGCGGCTCGCGCGATGCCGAGGCGTGGGCCCGGCGGGTGGCGCTCGCCGAGGCGGTGGGTGCCATGGTCATGACCGACCGCAAAACCGGGGCGGTGTTTCCGACCGACCATCCCTTGCATGCCGCCGGCCCGACCACGGCATCCTCGGACGCGGCCGAACTTCTCGCCGGGGCCGATGTGATCCTCAGCCTCGACTGGATCGATCTCGCCGGCACATTGAAGACAGCCTGCCGCGGCAAGTTTCCGGCCGGCAAGGTGATCCAGATTTCGCCCGATCAGTATGTCCACAACGGCTGGAGCATGGATTACCAGGGCCTGCCGCCGGCCGATGTCTACCTGTTGGCCGAACCCGACGCCGCGGTGCCGCCGCTATTGGCCGCGGTCAAGGAATTACACCCGAACCCGCCACCCTTGCCGGCGCCGCGAGCGCGGCGCGCGCCGCCGCCATTGTCGGCGCTCGCCACCGCCCCGATCATCGAGGTGCCGATGGCGGCGACGGCGCTGAAAGAGGTGCTGGGCGACACCGCGGTCACGATGATCCGCCTGCCGCTCAGCTGGGCCGAGCATTTGTGGGATTTTCGCGATCCGCTCGATTTTCTCGGCACCGATGGCGGCGGCGGCATCGGCTCGGGTCCGGGGATGGCGGTCGGTGCGGCACTCGCGTTGCGCGACGGCGGCAGCGGCCGGCTGCCGGTCGCGATCCTCGGCGACGGCGATTTCCTGATGGGGGTCACGGCGTTGTGGACCGCGGTGCGCAACCATATTCCGCTGTTGGTCGTGATCGCCAACAACCGCTCGTTCTTCAACGACGAACTGCACCAGGAACGGGTCGCGCGCGACCGTGGTCGGCCCCCTGAAAACCGCTGGATCGGCCAGTCGATCCGCGACCCCGACATCGATCTCGCGACCTTGGCGCGCGGCCAGGGGTGCCTCGGCATCGGCCCGGTCGAGGACCCGAAAAACCTGGTCGCGGCGATGACCGAAGCGGTCGCCGCGGTCCGCGCCGGCAAGGTCTGCGTCGTCGATGTCCGGGTCGCCGTCGGCTACGACCCCGCCGGTGCCGCCGGCATCATGCAGCGCGCCCCGTGAGCGCGGCATGCCTGGAAGTGGTCCGCCGGCGGCCGGACGGCTCGCCCATCGCGCGGGCACCGTTTCCGGGCGCCTCTCCGATGATCGGGTCAAAAACCCAAGGGTCACAGCGCCGCCGCGACATTTGATCGAGAAGATCGGCGCCCATAAAACGGGGCTGAAATCGCGGGCCGACTTACGAGGCGAGCCCGCGACTACCGTTGGGCTAGCCGCCGTTTGAGCCAACGAAGCCGATAAGCAGGCTTTCCGTGACCCAGTACAAGATGGGGGCATCGCCGCCATCCGCTGGAGGTGCACCTAAGACCGGGAAGCGATATTTGACCTGTAGCGCAGTGTTAACCCGATATGACGTTCCCTTGAAGTCCCATTGCGCCCCGTAGTGCCCTTCCTCCTCAACCTGTATTTGACTAATATCAGGCGCCGTTGTACCGGGTGCCGGCGCATTTAGAAAAACGTCCATAGTCCCGGTTTTCAATGCTCCGGACATCGCGTATTTGGGCATCTCGGTATAGGGATTCATGTCGCAGATCATCTTGCCGAGCATTGCCATGCCGTTGTTGTTCGCTCCGCTCGAGCCCCCGCCTGTGCCTGACATCTTTATGCTCCTCCATGATTGAGTTCAAATCAGCGGCCACCCGCAATGGGGTCTGCGACCGCGGCGGATCGTTATCCTTAATCGCGCACAACTGCCCTTCGTGTGAACCGGTTAACACCCAAAGTCAATTTTCTTCACGCGTAGCGTTACACCGTTTGGTGGAGTTCCGCGAGCGCGCCTTCCACTCGCGCGATTTCGTCGAGCGTGCCCAGCTCTTGAAAGATGGCGCGGGCCTCCCCGAGTATGATTTTGGCATTCTCCACCTCACCCAGTCCGTAGCGAATCATGCCATGCGTAAATATCGCTCTAGCCAGATCATTACGTGCACCGATGCGTTCAAATATAAGTATCGCGTTACGGATGTATTCTTCTGCAGAACTGGGTGCTTCCTGGCTTAAGTATTCGCCCAGGAGCCAGCACCCCCGCCCTTCATACTGGAGGTAGCCTGTCGCTCGACTGGTCTGGAGCACATGGTCGATCAGGGGGCGAGCGCTCGCACGATTGCCGCGACGAAGATGGCCCTCAGCGAGCCAGACCGTGCCGATGATGTGCGTCCAGCGCATATGGACGCCTTCAAACCAAGCCAGCGCTTCAGCCATTTCCGCGACACCGCTATCGATATCGCGTGATTTGATCTTTCCATAGCCGCGAACAACCCGGGCCCACGCAGCATCGCGTGGGATCGGAGTCAATGCGAGCGCCGCGTCGCAGCATTCAATGCCGCGTTCGGGATTGCCCTGCTGGATATACGCCAGCCCCATTCGCGTCCACCCGACAACCTTAAGGCGCAAATCCTGAAGCGCGACGCCGTGCTCTAGCCCACGCCTGCAATACCCCAAGCTCCTTTCCCAATCGCCGATAAAATTGGCGATTGCGGTCAGATGCCAGAGGGTACGGCCGGCCCACCAGCGATTGCCCATCAACTCGAAGCTTGCGAGAGCGCGTTCTCCAACCTGCATGCCGTCGTCCAGCATACCTGCAACCATGTACACCTGGGCTAGACATGATTCTGCAAACGCATTGAGTTCATGCATTCCCGCGGTTGAGGCAATCTTCGCCGCTTCACGGCAATGGTCGATAGCGGCTTCCGGCCGGCCGCCGCTCACCCCATGGAGAAAGCCCAACCAATAATTCCAGGTTGATCGCCGATAAGGATCTTCTGCTCCTGCCACTAAGTCTTGAATATTTGTTAAATCTTTGATCTGTTCAACGTATTTTCCTAATGAATATTTAATCTCGGCCTGCTTGAGCACGGCGTCGATGCGGCGCAGCCGGTTGTCGGCGGTGTCGGGCATCCCATCAAGCCGGCGGAGCGCCGCTTCGAAGTATTTGAGCGCCTCGGTGTTTGCCCAAACTCGCCCCGCTTTCGCGGCGGCCGCAATCGCGTAGTCGACCGCTTTTTCGGCCTCGTCGCTGCGACCAAAATGCAATGCCAAAAGCTCGGCGACTTCGTCGGTCCGGTCCTCGTAGAGGGTTTCGAGCGCGTGACCGATGCGAGCGTGACAGGCGCGGCGATGTCGCTCGAGAAGGCTGCCATAGGCGGCTTCCTGGGTCAGTGCGTGGCGAAAGACGTAGGTGGTCCCGTCGTCGTCGGGCCACTCATCGAGGAATTCGAGGCCGCACAGCTCGCGCAGGTGGTGGTCGATCGGCCCCGCTCCGGGCCACACCGCAGTAATCAGGCGCTGCGAAAACTCGCGCCCGATCACGGCGGCGGTTTGCAGCAGCTGCTTTGCCTCATTGGGCAACCGGTCGATCCGCGCCATGATGACATCATGGATCGTGGGCGGCACCATCAGCTCGGCCTGGCCGCCGGTCGCTTTCCCGGCATGCAGCACGAGCTGTTCGAGAAACAACGGATTTCCGTCGGCTCTGGCGACAATTTCCTCGGTCACCGGGCTGCTGAAGAGCTCGGCGAGCAGCACCGCGCGGACGACATGACGGCTGTCTTCCAGGCTCAGTGGCTCCAGCGCGACCCGGCTGGCGAAGGGCAGCCCGCTCCATGACGGCGTGAACGAGGGGCGGTAGGTGGCGATCAACAGGATGCGGGCGCCGGCGAGAGCCTGCGCCGCAAACTGAAGAAACTCCTCGGAGAGCTTGTCGACCCAGTGCAGGTCCTCGACGACGAGCGCCAGCGGGCGTCGAACGCTGCCATTGATCGCCATTTGGCGGCAGACGTCGAACATTCTCCCTTTGATCGCTTCCGGACGCGATTCCAGCGCGGGATCTTCGAGTGCCTTGATCCCGAGCAGGTGAAGCAGCAACGGGGCATCCTGATCCGGATCCATCCCGGCGTGGCGCAGGCCGGCGCTAACCTTGTCGGCGATCTCTTCCGGCGTGTCGGCGTCGACAATGCCGCAATTATTGCGCAACAGATCGAGGACCAGCCGATACGGGATCATCGTGCCGTAGGAATCGCAACGGCCCTCGACCCAAGTGATGCGTCCCGGCGCCACCCGGCGGCGCAGCTCATCGACGATGCGGGACTTGCCGATGCCGGGCTCGCCGACGATGCCGACGACCCGGCCGTGTCCGCTCTCCACCTCCTCGAAAAGGCGCAGCAGCGCCGCCATCTCGTCGGTGCGGTCGACAAAGTCGGTGGTGCGCGACGGCGCCCGCCCGTCGCGTGCGACACGCGAGCGCGAAACGCCGAGCAGGCGATAGGCCGGGATCGGTTCGGCCTTGCCTTTGACCGCGAGCGGCCCCGCCGGCTCGGCGCGGGCGTATCCTTGCGCCGACAGCCAAATGGCGTCGCTGAACAGGATGACCCCGGGTTCGGCGGCCTGCTGCAGCCGGGCGGCGATATTCGCCGTGTCGCCGATGACCGTCTCGGTCCCGAAATCACCGCCGACCGGGCCGAAAACGACAGGCCCCGAATGGATGCCCATCCGCACCGGCAGCGCGAGATTTGCCCCCGGAGGCGTACCGCGTTCGCCGCCGAGCGCCAGCCGGATACCGAGAGCGGCGAGCAATGCCCGGCGGACGTGATCCTCGTAGGCGCGTGGAGCGCCGAACACCGCCATAAAGCCGTCGCCGGTGAATTCCGGTACGGTTCCGTCAAAGCGGCGCACCTCGGCGATCGAGAGCTCGAGAAACCGGTTGACGAGATCGCGCATGCCTTCGGCGCCGAGGCGCTCGGCGAGCCCCGTCGAGTCAACGATGTCGCAGAACAGCACGGTCACCTGCTTCATTTCGCCGGGTAGCGTGCCTGTCGCGAGCGAGGTTTGGGGACGGGGCAGATAGGGCTCCGGCGCGGCCCGTTCGCGCAGACCGGACCCGTCGAGCGGCGCGCCGCAACGGCCGCAGAATTTGAATTCAGCCGGGTTGTCGGTGCCGCACGACGCGCAAATCAAACCGAGCGCGGCCCCGCAATGACCGCAGAATTTCATGCCGTCCGGGCTGTCGGCACCACAATGAGGGCACCTCATACCGTGCCTCCGGACCTTTACGGGGAGTTGCGTCGGCGGTGAATTAACAATAGCCGATGCTTGCCCAAAGTTGCAAGTTTCGCTCGGCCGGCGCGCGGCGGGATCGTCGGCCGCCGCAAGCCGAAACCGGCCGGTTCGCGAAGACGCGCACAGCGACCGGGACCAACCAATACCGGCGGCGCCGCGGCCGCCGCGTCGTTGCCCCGGTAGCGGTAATACAAAAGGGGCTAGGCCGTTTTCGGCCTAACCCCTTTTGTTGTTGGCTCCCCGGGCCGGACTCGAACCAGCGACAAGGCGGTTAACAGCCGCCTGCTCTACCAACTGAGCTACCGGGGATCAGAGGCCCTCGGGCCGAAGCACATCCTCCCTGGAGGCCGGAAGCGGAATCGAACCGCTGTACGAGGATTTGCAGTCCTCTGCATGACCACTCTGCCATCCGGCCGGCGCGGCGTCATATAGGCGCGCATCGCCGCCCGGGTCAAGCGCGGCGCTATCGGATCGCACCCATAATTCCCGGTAGAGTAGCGCCGGGCAGGCGTCGGCGGGGTTTGGCGCAAGACGCCTCGCCCTTTAGGACGCCGGCGCACGCCGCCAGAGGAAGGAACCGGCCGAGGTACGCTGCTACCCGATAAAGCGGCGGAAACGGTCGATGAAGGCTTCGGGCTGCTCGATTTCGGGGTGGTGACCGGCGCCGGCGATCGGCTCGAAACGCGCGCCGGGGATCATGCCGGCATAGGCGCGCCCGTAATCCGGGCCGACCACGCCGTCGCTCTCGCCCCACAACAGCAGGGTCGGCACGTCGATCCGGCCGAGCCACCGCGGCAATTGCGGGTTGTACATATAGGGGTGCCAGGCATAGAGGCACAGCGCCTCGCGATTGCGCGCATGGGCGACCAACGCCTCGTCCGGCATTGCGTTGTAGTCGGGCGCGAAGCGGTCGGGATCGTGCCAGCTGCGCCGCCGCACCTCGTCGGCCGATTTATTAAAGATGTCGAGAATGTCGGGCGTCTCACGGTCGCTGATCTTGATGCCGACAGGGTCGACGAGAATCAGCTTGTCGATGCGGTGCGTGCAGGCGGCCGCAACCTCGGCCGCGAGCCAGCCGCCGAACGAAAAGCCGAGCACGGTCACCTTGTCGCCGGGCAACGCGCCAAGGACCGCGAGATAGAGATGGACGAGATCGTAGACCGTGTCGAAATCCTTTGGCCGCGGCGAATTGGCGAAGCCGGGGGCGGAGGGCGCGATAATCTCTCCGTGCCGGGCGAGCCCGTCGAGAAACGGCGCCTCGGGGTCGACCGTGTCAAAGCCGTGCAGCAGCAAGATCGGGCGTCCGGCGCCGCGGCGCCTGACTTCCAGTTCGATCCCCCGCACCGTCAGCCGATCGGCCGCCATCCCGCTCGTCATCGCGATCTTTCCTCCATGCGTGTTGTTTGGCGGGCCGACTTATAGCCTCCTCTATTATCAGGCGGAAACCATTGTCGCGGCGCGACGCAGCGGCGCGCCCTTGGACGCGGACGGCCGGACGACTACATTCTGCGGCGACCGGATTACGGCTCGGCCGCGCCCCAGGCAATGTCTGCGTGAAAGGTGGCGGCAGAGGATCATCCGGGACCGTTGTTCGACCCGTCGCCGGCGGGTCGTTTCGCCGCAAAGGCTCCGATGATCGCAATGTCACGCCTGCACCACTTGGCCGTCAGGGCGACCGCTGTCGCCTTAATCTCGCTCACTCTTTACGGCTGCGACAGCGCCGGGGCGGGGGCCGCCGCGTCGTCCTCGCCCAGCGATCCCCCCGATTTCGCCCTGCTACAGGATGTCGCGCGGGTGGTGCAGCGAAACTATGTCGAGCCGGTCGACGGCGACGAGCTGACCAAGGATGCGCTGAAGGGCATGCTGACGCGGCTCGATCCGCATTCCGACTACATGGATTCGGATCAGTACCAGCAGATGACCGCGGTCACCCGCGGCGAGTTCGGCGGGATCGGCATCGAGCTGACGCTGGAAGGCAAGATGCCGGAGGTGATCTCGCCGATCGACGGCACGCCCGCCGCCAATGCCGGCATCGAACCGGGCGACCGGATCGTCAAGATCGATGGGCTGGCCACCACCGGGATGGATGTCGAGACCGTTGTCAAGCGGTTGCGCGGCGCGCCCGGCTCGCGCGTCACGTTGGAAATCGCCCGCGCCGACCGGCCGCCCTTCGACGTCGCTTTGACCCGCAGCCTGATCCACGTCGTCTCGGTCAAATCGGCCATCGAGGGCGACAAGGTCGGCTATGCCCGGATCACGACGTTCACCGAAAACACCGCCAACGAACTCGCCGACGCGATCACCAAAATGAAGGCGCAGGCGCATGGGCGGCTGAACGGCTTTGTCCTCGATTTGCGCAACGACCCGGGCGGGCTGCTCGACGCGGCGGTCGATGTCACCGGCGAATTTGTCGATGGCGGGGTCGTGGTCACGACCAAGGGCCGCAATAGCGACGACGATCGCGTCTACCGCGCGCCGGTCGCGGGTAATTTGATCCCGGGCGTGCCGATGGTGGTCTTGATCAACAGCGCCTCGGCCTCCGCCGCCGAGATCGTCGCCGGCGCGTTGCAGGACGACCACCGGGCGACGGTTATGGGCACCCGCAGCTTTGGCAAGGGCTCGGTGCAGACAATCATCCCGATCGAGGGCCATGGCGCCTTGCGGTTGACGACGGCGCTCTATTACACGCCATCGGGACGCTCGATCCAGGGTCAGGGCATCAGCCCCGACATTGTCGTTACGTTGCCCAAGAACGAGCAGGTCGCCAATGCCGTGCTGAGCCATGAAAGCGACTTGTTCGGCGCGCTGGCGAATACCGGCTCGCTGACCGGCCGCGGCGTTGCACCGACGAATGCGGCATCGGCCGAGAGCGGCAGCGATACCGGCGAGCACCCGATCAAGCCGCTGATCATCGGCACCGGCAAGGACGCGCAGCTCGAGGCGGCGGTCGATTACCTGCAACGCGCGGTGCGCGGCGAGGCGGGAGCCCATCCCGGCTGAGCGCCGTTCGGCGACGGCGCTTTAGCGTGGCCGCGGCGGCAGAGGCAGGCTCGCGACGAGGGTGCAGCGCACGCCGCGGCCGAGCCAGCGTAAGAATGGGACGATGCCGGCGAGGTGGCCGTAATCGTCGAATTGGAACAGCACGAAGAGCCCATAGGCCTTCCGCGGATCGATCCGCCCGAGCAGCCTGATCCGCACGAACATCGTAATCCCAAGATCGGTCAGGTGGTTGTTGCGCAACGCCTCCTTCATTGTCGCCTTCGGTACGTCGATGACAAAATCGCCCAGC
>Ga0210395_10001489_pt1 | contig 18111 bp, 15 predicted proteins | sample IncBWH4OmetaG_FD_150861 | JGI IMG/M metagenome (GOLD analysis project Ga0210395, IMG submission 150861) | Forest soil microbial communities from Barre Woods Harvard Forest LTER site, Petersham, Massachusetts, United States - Inc-BW-H-4-O ...
CGTGGCTCTCGCAAGGCGCGCAAACAAAAATGCGCGAGAGCACACATCTGTGCTGAAAGGTCTACTGCGAATCCGGAGATACAACCAGCAAGAAACTCCGTACGCACTCCAGAAGGCAGAACTACGCTTCTGGCTTCATTTCGGAGAGGCTTACTCGGCTTTGCGGGGCTGGCGCCCCATTCCGGCCGCTCTTCTGTCCCATTCCGTCTTACAATGTTCCGGGACCGAAGATATTTCCCTTCCAACCCACTCGACCGCAGAGCGGTCGCCCTCGTCGGTGTAGAAACACCCCCGACAAAGCGTAGAGTATAAGGAAAAGAATGTACTCTGTCAAATTTCTTTCGAGAAGCCTCCCGTCGAAATCAAGCACTTCAGACCCTCCCCATCGAGCGGAACCAAACACACGGGCTAAAGCGAGCCCGGTCCCGGTCCTGCCCGAGAATGCCCAGGTTTCCTGCGCCAACCCCCGATAACCATATTAAGTAATTGATAACAATAGCCTTAGTTCGGAGGTGCGTCCTTTTTCTCGATGTCCGCATAGGCCTTGGGCCACAAGCCAAAGGCCTTCAGCATGGCATCCTCATGCTGCTCAACCAACATTTTAACCGTCTTTTCGGCGGACCAGGGCGAAGCAAACCGCTCCGGCCGGTCCGCAATCCAGTAGGCTGCAAGGGCCATCAAGGTGGCATCCTGGGCCAGAATATCTGGTTTTACGGCCTCCAGCGCGTCCGCCGCCGAATGATGCGTGTATTTATATTCCGGCGAATCCTGATCCATGTTGATGCCCGGCAAACCCACCATCGAAAACGGAAGCGTGTCCGTGCCATCTTCCAGCTTGTCGTCTACATTGACCTCGCGAATTTCCGCGAGCGCTCGAGCAAACGGTTTGAACGTCTCTACCAGATCGTCGCGGCCCCCTAGTTGAAAGGATCTGATCGGACCTTGGCCGCTGTCTAAAATCAAGCTGCCCAGATGATTGGCCATCTCTGCCTGGTGCTGCTTCACATAGGCGAACGATCCATCAAGCCCCTGCTCTTCTCCAGTGAACAAAACGAATCGAATCGTGCGTCGAGGCTTCATCCCACTGCGCAGAATGGCGTCCGCCGCGCCCAGCGTGCAGCTCGAGCCCATCCCATTGTCTGTTGCTCCTTCGGAAAGATCCCACGAATCCAAATGCCCACCCACCACAAGCACCTGCTCCGGATTCTCACGCCCGCGAATTTCGCCCACCACGTTCGCGCTCTCCACCGGCCCGCTGGAAAAAGTATTTTGCACATTGAAATGCACTCGCGGCGTCAAACCGCGCGCAATGTATCGCTCCAGCTGCCCCTGGTCTTCAGCTGTCATCGAAACGACCGGCACGGCGAAGTCCGCATCGAAGCCCAGAATTCCCGTGTGTGTCAGGTTCATTCCCGCGGCCGTTCCGCCGCCCTGCCCGCCGATCACCGCAATCGCGCCCGCTTTGCCCGCAGCCCTTAGAAAATCGCCAAATTGCGCGAACAATTGAATAGAACTCTTGTTCGGCTCGCCGCGCGTCACCACGAGTGCGACCTTGCCTGAAAATCGCGTCATGTTTTTCATTTCGCCGTCGAGGTCGAACATGTTCACCGTGACGACTTCGCCATCCGCGCCGCCAGCCGCCGTCGAGCCCGTCCAACCCATCGCGTCCACATGCAGCGGCCGGCGAATGGGGGTCAACAATTCCGCCTGTGCCGCGCCTCGCGCCCAACCGCGCCACAATTGCCACTTTTCCGCGTGCACATTCTCAAGCCCCATGGCACGCATCTTGGCCACGCCCCATTCCACAGCTTTCTCGGCCTGGGGGGACCCTGTCACACGCGAGCCCACGTCATCGCTTAATTCGGTCAGGTATTGAAACGCATGAGAATCCAGCATCCCTTCCCCGGCAATTCTCACAAGGGCGGGTTTTGTTCCATCTTCATTGGGTCCCTTCGCCCGGGACTTATCCTCGGCCCGCACGGCAAGCGCGGCCATCAGCGCTACCGCCGCAATTGCTCCGAAAATCTTTCGCATTCCCCGTTCTCCCTGCGCCTTCCGAGATTCCGCGCACAAGACTCTACCATGCCATATTGACTCGCAAGCCCCAAAACTGCTTCGCCAAACCGGATGCGTTGGCCGCTGGCCAGACTCTCTCGTGTATAGCCAGCAACGAGCACTCAGGCGCTGCTTTACGCAACTTCTCTCTCGCCCTACACTGCCTCGGAGGCCCTCTTGAGCGCTACTCGCTTTTTTTCCTCCACGATCCCCATCGCCGTGGCTTTATGCTTTCTGAGCGCACCGGCTACAGGGCCGGCGCAAGCCACCCAGCAAAAGCCGGACGGAAAACTTCCGGAGAAACCTCAAGAAAAATCTGCAGCCAAGTCCCCACCCAAAATTCCCGCCGAGATCGCACTCCTTGAAACCCGCATTCGCTTTGAAACCGACGGTTCAAGCCGCAAAGAAGTCCACGCCCGCATCAAAATCAACGACGAACTGGGCGCCCGCCAATTCGCCCGCCTCAATTTCGATTTCAACCGCGCCTTCGAACAGATTGAGATTCCGCTGGTCCGCATCACGCACCCAAGCGGCGGAGTAGTAGACGTGCTCCCCGGCGCCATCACCGACAATCCCAATCCCGCCGTTGTCAACGCCCCCGCGTATCAAGACGTCCGCGTTAAATCGGTGCGCATCCTCGGCCTCGAGCCCGGCGACGCGCTCGAATATCGCGTCATCACCACCGTCTCGCATCATCCTCTGGCCCCCGATTTCTGGCTCGACCGCACCTTCGACCGCAGCGGCGTGGTCTCCAAGGAAACATTTCAAGTGATCCTGCCGGCGTCGGCTCTCGCAAAAACTCCGATCATCCTGGTCAAGGACGAAACCGTCAAAAAACAGCTCGAGTGGCGCCTGTATCCAGAACCGGGCTGTGGCCTCTGTGGCCGTCCCAATCTCGTCCCGCCAATGGACCCTTCGCTGCTGAGGCCATCCAATCCGAAGCAAAAAACCGCCACGCCGCCTAATGCCTCACGGCCCTCGGCTCCCGCCACGGCTAACGAGCCCCTTCCTCCGTTCGAGCCCGGCAAAATTCAGCTTTTGCTGAAGCCCTCGGTAGCACACGTCTCCATGGAAAAGTCCGGTGAATCAGGCAACGCCCAGATTTCCTACACCTGGCATCTGAACGACGACGACGCGGAACTGGTCAACCGGAAGGAAACAGCCGCACTGGACGATGTTCCCGACATCGAAATCGCAAAAAACTCGCAGTGGCCATCGCTCTCCTATCAGCTTTTCAAAGCCCTCTCGTTGCCGTCCGAACTGCCCGACGCAGTCGTCGAGCTATCCAAGCAACTGACGGCTTCAGCCAGTAAGCCGATGGCCAAGGTCGAGTGCATCTACGACTTCGTATCCCAAAAAATCAAAACCGTCGATTTGCCGCTCGGCGCCACCGGCTTCCGGCCCCGCCCCCTGCTCGAAATCATCTCTTCCGCCTATGCCACGCAGGAAGACAAGTTTTTTCTGTTCCAGGCGCTGGCCAAAGCCGCCAACCTCGACGCACAAGCCGCTCTCGTCGGCCCCTCAAAAAAAGTGACTGCGCTAGTGGCCAGCCCGACCGCCTTTGTCCACCTGCTCGTCGGCAACAGCGCCTGCAATTGCTGGCTCGACCCGGCTCTCGAAGTCGCACCCTTCGGAGCCCTTCCCGCTTCCTATCGTGGCGCCTCGGCTCTGATTCTCGGCCTCGATAACGGACCTCTCACGGACGCGCCGCTCTCCTCCATGATCGTGCCGATTCTCGGTGCCCTGCCGTTCGCCTCGACACAAAAAGTATCGGTATACGCCACACTCGATGCCGACGGCAAGCTCACGGCCAAAGCCCGCTATTCCATGCGGGGCGACAACGAACTGCTGCTGCGCGTGGCGTTCCATCAAAGTGCCGAGGAAAAACGGAGTGAAGTCGCGCAACTACTCGCACTGTCGGACGGCTTCCGCGGGAAAATCAGCAACGTGACTACCTCCGACCCCTATGAAACGCACAATCCCTTCACGGTCGAATACGAGATTACGCAGCCCAAATTTATCGACTGGGCCAAGAAGCCGCTGCGCATTCCGGCGCTGCTCCCTCTACTGGGCCTGCCCGACCCGCCGGCAAAACCCGCCGCCGGAGCGCCGCCTTCGCCAATCGAACTGGGGACCCCTCTCGATGTCCAAATAAACGCCACGCTTCGCCTTCCCACTGGCACAATTGCGCAAATTCCCACCGGCACTTCCGTGGCACGCGACTTTGCGGTCTACACTTCCGAATACTCGGCGAAGGAGGCGGCCGTCACCGCCTCTCGCCATCTCAATTTTATTCTGAAGGAGATCCCCGCCGACCGCGCCGCCGATTACAACGCCTTCCTTCGCGCCGTTCAAAACGACGAATCACAAGTCTTCACGCTGGAACGCGCCGACGCGACTCCTCCGCCCCCCAAAAAGCCTTAAGTTTTTCTTGGTTTTGCCGCAACAACAGAAAGACTACTGTGAATCCTTCTAGAGACGAGGTTTACTCTACTCGGTGAGCCCTCTTTTCAAATCTCGCTTTCCGTACTTCTCGCTTTCCGTACTTCTCACTTTCCTTCACTTGATCTGCATCACTTCTTTCTCTTTCGCGGCACTCAGATCCTCTATCTTCTTGGTTTCCGAGTGAGAAAGTTTCTCCAGCTCGTCTAGCGCCCGCTTTTTCTCGTCTTCGCTGATCTTCTTTTCTTTCTCCAGCTTCTCGATGGCTTCCTTCAGGTCCCGCCGAATATTCCGTACCGCCGTTCTGTGATTTTCGAGCACCTTATGCAGTTGCTTCACCAGATCCTTGCGCCGCTCTTCGGTCAGCGAAGGAATCGGCACGCGCACGACTTTGCCGTCATTCGTGGGATTCAGCCCCAAATCGGCCGTACGAATCGCCTTGTCGATCGAGGCCACCGCGCTCGGATCCCACGGCGCGATCACGATCATGGTCGGGTCCGGCACGGTCATGGTGCCCAGCTGATTCACCGGCATCGGCGTGCCGTGATAATCCACGCGAACGTTGTCCAGCAGCGAAGCGTTCGCGCGGCCGGTGCGAATCGTCGCCAGCTCCTTGCGAAAATCATCCACTGCTTTTTCCATCCTGGTTCTTGCGGCAGCCAGTGCTTGCGGCGTGTTCTCAAAAGTCGTCATAGCGTCCTCAGCTCAAAAAACCCCAGGTAGTTCGTTTAAGTCCTTGCGATTTCAGTTTCCAGTTTCATTTGTCGATGAAAGATGGATTTGGCGGCTTCCGTCAGAATTCAAGCCGGCGTCACCTTGGAGCCTACCCGCTCACCCATCACCACGCGCTTGATGTTTCCGTGCTGGTTCATGTTGAAGACCACGATGGGCATCCCGTTGTCCATGCACAGCGAAATCGCCGTCGCGTCCATCACCTTCAGATTCTGGTTCAACACGTCGCGATAAGTAATCGCCGCAAAAAACTTGGCCCCGGAAACTTTCTCCGGATCGGCGTCGAAAATTCCATCCACTCGAGTGGCCTTCAGTATGACGTCGGCCTTGATCTCCATGGCGCGCAGCGCCGCCGCCGTGTCCGTTGAAAAATACGGATTACCGGTCCCCGCGGCGAAGATCACGACGCGCTGCTTCTCGAGGTGCCGCATGGCGCGCCGCCGGATGAAAGGCTCGGACACCTGATTCATCTCAATGGCGCTCAAGACCCGCGTGAACACGCCCTCTTTTTCGAGCGCATCCTGCAGAGCCAGCGCATTAATCACCGTCGCCAGCATCCCCATGTAGTCCCCGGTCGCGCGGTCAATCTCGAATCCCTTCTGCCGGGCACCGCGGAAAATATTTCCGCCGCCGACCATAATGGCAATCTCGATGCCCAGCGCGTGCACCTCTTTCAGCTCGCGGGCGATGGCCTGAATCGTTTCGCCGTGAATGCCAAATCCCTGCGGTCCCTGCAGCGATTCTCCCGAAAGTTTCAGCAGGATGCGCCGGTAAGCCAACTGCGCGTGGCGCGGCGTTCTCTTGACGGGTTTCTTTAGAGCCCTCTTTGGTCCAGCAGCCATGTCCCTCCGGTCAGCGGACTACAAAATCTTCGGAATTGTAGCAAACTATTCCCGCCCCCGCACGGCACGGAAGCCCTTAAAAGCCCTTATAAACAAAAAGAGCGTCCCGGTTTCGCCGAGACGCCCTGGAACGAAGTCGCAAAAACATGCGTTAGGTACTTGCGGGTTCAGGAACCGGCGCCGTTTCTGGTCCCGCTCCGCCGGGCCCGCCAATCTCGCCCACCTTAAAGCGCACGAATCGCCGGATCGAAATGTTCTCGCCAAGCTTCGCGATTGCCTGGGTAATCATCTCGCCGATCGTGACGCTCTCGTCCTTGATGTAGTGCTGCTCGTACAGGCAGTTCTCCTCGTAAAATTTTTCCATCTTCCCGGTGGTAATTTTCTCGACCACGTTTTCCGGCTTGCCGGTAGCCAGCGCCTGCGCGCGATAAATATCGCGCTCTGCCGCGAGCATCTCCGGGGTCACTTCCTCGCGCCGCACATACCGCGGATCGAGTGCCGCGATGTGCATCGCAATGTCGTGGCAAAGCTGCTGGAAAGCTTCCGTGCGAGCCACGAAGTCCGACTCGCAATTAATCTCCACGAGCACACCAATCTTCCCGCCCGCATGAATATAACTTCCCACGAGCCCTTCGCTCGCCTCGCGCTGCGCTTTCTTAGCCGCGGCCGCCTGTCCCTTCTTCCGCAAAATCTCGATGGCCTTCTCGATGACGCCGTTGGCTTCGACAAGCGCCGCGCGGCAATCGCTGAACCCCGCCCCGGTCCGCTCGCGCAACTCCTTCACAAGGTGCGCCGGAATCTGCATAGCTGGCTGTTGTGTGCTCATCCTTTTTTCTCTCTCGGAACTCAGAATGTCAATGTTTCGGCGAATGCTTAGAAAAAGGGCCCGCTCCGAGCCGCAAGGAGCGAGCCTCGTGAAATCTCTGCTGATTACAACCGCTCGCTTATCGTGTCTCGTCGTCCGGTGGGACGGTAGCTTCGGCTCCCGCAGCGGCCTCCAGCGAAGCATCCGCAGGAGTGGTCACATCCACGCCCTCAACGAAGTCGCCTTCCTGCTTCTCATACTGTTCGTACGCGCTGGTATCCACATACTCCACGCCATCCACCAACGCCTGATCTTCCGCCGATTTCTGCTCGGCCACCTGCGATTGCTGGTAAGCGGTATGCCCTTCAAGCACAGAATCAGCGATCTTCGTAGTGAAAAGCCGAATCGCGCGCAAAGCGTCGTCGTTACCCGGAATAATCCAATCCACTACGTCAGGATCGCAGTTCGTATCCACGACTGAAACCACCGGCACGCCCATCCGCCGCGCTTCCTTCACGGCAATCTCTTCGGCATTCGAATCGATCACAAACATGGCGTCCGGAAGCTGCAACATGTTCTCAATGCCTTCCAGGTTCTGGTTCAGGTGCTTCATTTCGCGGCCCAGCCGCGCCTTTTCTTTCTTCGAAAGTTCGTTGATCCGGCCGTCTTCGGTCATAGCCTTCAAGAGCTTCAGGCGCTTAATCGATTTCTGGAGCGTCGCCCAATTCGTCAGCGTCCCCCCCAACCAGCGGTGGTTGACAAAGAACGCCCCGCAGCGCTTTGACTCCTCGGCGACAGCTTCCTGCGCCTGGCGCTTGGTGCCCACAAACAAGACCGATTTTCCCTGTGCGGAAAGATCGCTAACAAACCGGCTAGCCTCGCGGAACATCTTGAGGGTCTTCTGCAGATCAATAATGTGAATCCCGTTGCGCTCCCCGAAAATATACTCCTTCATCTTCGGATTCCAGCGCCGCGTCTGGTGACCGAAATGAACTCCAGCCTCCAGCAATTCTTTCATCGTAATTTCTACTGCCAAGTTTCCTCCTAGTAGAATAGCTGTTTGCGGTGGCAGCTTGCGCCGTCACAGAACAGCCTATTGCCGGCTCCTTGCCGGCCGTGATCTCAGCGGGTTCACTTTCCTAAACCTGCTGGAGCTCGTTCGAACTCTGGCCCAGCCAGGGCCACAAACACTAGCGCTTCGTAAACTGGAAGCGTTTCCGCGCGCCCTTCTGCCCGTACTTCTTCCGTTCCTTCATACGGGAATCGCGCGTCAAAAATCCATTCTTCCGCAAAGCCGGCCGCAGCTCCGGGTTATACCGCGAGATGGCCCGCGACAGTCCCATCCGCACGGCCCCCGCCTGCCCGCCAACGCCGCCGCCATGCGCGGTCACCTTGACGTCCACCTGGTCCGTCAAGCTAGTAAACTTCAGCGGCTCAACGGCATCATGCTTCCAAGCATGATTCGGAAAATAATTCTCCACCTCGCGGCCATTGATAGTGAACTTGCCGCTACCAGCGCGCAAAAATACTCGAGCCACGGACTCCTTGCGCCGGCCAGTCCCGAGAAACCAAGTTTGTGTGCCCGCAATGGGCGTACCAGTAGAACTCAACGTTCCTCCTAAAATAACCTGATTCCGGACACCCGGAACCACTCAACTCCACGCCGGTTTTGCTCCCTGCCTAAGGCACCACTTAGAGGTGACCACTACGCGGCCACACTTTTCAAGGAACAGCAACGTGCGGAAACCAGTGACACAGATTCTTAGTCTGTGCTATTTGCCACTTCTACTGCTTGCTACGGCCACAGCAGTGGCACAGACTTTGGTCTGTACTCCCTACTGCTTCTAAGCCCCGACCGCCTGCGGCTTCTGCCCGGCATGCCGCGCCAGACCCGCCGCATCCCGGTAAACCCGCAATTTCTTTGCTCGCCGAGCCCGCAACTTGTTCTTAGGCAACATCCCCAAAACCGCCTCGCGAATCATCCATTCCGGTTTCGTCTCGCGCACCCGCTTCGCCGGTACCGCCTTCAACCCGCCCGGATACCCGCTATGCGAGTAATAAATCTTCTGCTCCACCTTGTTCCCGGTCATGCGAACCTTGTCCGCATTGATCACCACGACATGATCCCCCGAATCCAAGTACGGCGTAAAACTCGGCTTATCCTTCCCGATCAGCATCCGCGCCACTTTCGTCGCTAGACGCCCCAAAACCTGGTCCGTGGCATCCACGACAAACCAGCTTGCGCCGACTTTCAGCGCCTCCGCTTCTTCTCCTTTGGCTACATACGTCCTCATTGCGCTCAGCCACACCTTTCCCGTTAGAGACAAACGCCAATTTTAAAGTACCTTCCTGTTCCTGTCAACGCGATTTCCACTGATTTCCACCGATTCCCCGCGCCTATCCACGCTTACACCGCACGTTCAACGTGCGCCAAGAATCGCGGAGCCTTGCGGAATTTCGTCGCCTGCTCAAAGGCATACGCCAACTTGATCAAAACCGGCTCGCTCCAAGCCCGGCCAAAAAACGAAATTCCGACCGGCAATCCGAACACAAATCCCGCTGTCACATTCACGTTCGGGTACCCGGCGGCTGCGGCAAATTCCGAACTGCCCCCTCCGAACGAGTCGCCGTTCACGATGTCCGTCAGCCACGCTGGCCCGCCCGTCGGAGCAACGATGGCATCCAGCTTGTGCTTGTCCATGGTCGCATCAATGCCTTCCTTGCCCGCCAGTTCGTGGTTCTTTTTGATGGCCTCCACGTATTCCTCGGTCGTCAGCGGCCCTTTCTCTTCGGCCTTCAGAAAATTCTCCTGTCCAAAAAACGGCGTCTCTTTCGCGGCATTCTTTTCGTTGAACTCAATAATTTCCTTCAGCGTTTTCACCGGCGCGCTCGGCCCAAGCCACGCGAGGTAGGCATTCAAGTCCGCCTTCAGCTCATACATGAACCCAAGAAATTCAGTATACACGAACTTGCCCGAAGTCTCAATCTCCACCGGGTCCACCAGCGTGGCTCCTTGCTTCTTCATCGCGTCGACCGCCGCCTCCATCCATTTGTCCACAGCTGGATTAAAGCCAAACGCTTTCCGCAAAACACCGATGCGCGCGCCTCGCAATCCGTCAGCCGCGAGAAATTGGGTGTAATCCGTGAATGACTTTCCGGCACTCGCCGTCGTCGCTTTGTCGTCGGGATCGACGCCCGTCAACGCTCCCAGCAAAATGGCCGCGTCCCGCACCGTGCGGCACATCGGTCCCGCGGTATCCTGCGTGTGCGAAATCGGAATGATCCTGCTGCGGCTCACCAGTCCAACCGTCGGCTTGATCCCTGCAAGTCCATTCGCCGAGGACGGGCACACGATCGATCCGTCCGTCTCCGTTCCGATTCCGATGGCCGCCAAATTCGCCGAAATTCCAGCGCCCGTCCCCGAACTGGATCCGCACGGATTCCTGTCCAGGGCATACGGATTTTTCGTCTGCCCGCCGCGCCCGCTCCATCCGCTGATTGAGTGGTTCGACCGAATATTCGCCCACTCGCTCAAATTTGTTTTCCCCAAAATCACCGCGCCGGCCTCACGCAACTTCTGCGCGATGAAAGCGTCAGCAGGCGGCTTCGATCCCACCAGCGCCAAAGATCCCGCTGTAGTTTGCATGCGGTCCGCAGTGGCGATGTTGTCCTTGATCAGCACTGGGATTCCGTGCAGCGGTCCGCGTGGCCCCTTTTCCTTCCGCTCCTTGTCAAGCGCTTCCGCAATTTCCAGCGCATCTGGATTTGTTTCGATGACGCTATTCACCACCGGTCCGTTCTTGTCAATCGCGGTGATGCGCGCGATATATTTCTCGGCAATCGCCCGCGCGCTGTATTTCCCAGACTTCATTCCGTCTTGCAGTTCGCCAATCGTAATCTCATCCAACTCAAACGCGGGAACATCGGCGGCCTCGGCCACAGTCGCGGCTGCGCTCTTCGGCGACGCCCCAAAAACGGGCTGCCAGAGCGGACCAGCCGCGGCCGCCACTCCTCCCAGCAATCCGGCCTGCAAAAAACTGCGTCGATCTCTAGCCCCCGATGCCCGCTTGCCGCCCATGCCGTCCTCCCCGTTTGCCGGACCGAGTCTCTCCGCCGCACGCTTCTCTTGCGTTTCTTTGTTCATTGTCAATTCCCCCACCCTCTCGATCTCCTACAAAGAGCAGAGATAGTACGCCAAACACCCCGTTTCGTCCGCTCAAAATCTCGGTCCTCCATGGGTTTGCGCCCAGGCAACCGCTAGAGAAAATATTTTCCCTATGCCGCCTTTTTCCAGTTACCCTTCTACACGGCGGAGTCCCCCGTAGTCGGTTTGCCATGCTGCTGACTGACCTAAACGGCCCCCTGTCTCTCCAGCCGCGAAGTCCAGGCTCGGGGAGAATCTCGCGTCCCGCTCGTTTCGCCGCACCCGCCTTTCTTTTTTTGTGCTTCGCAACTTTCGGCGCAACCATTTCGCGCGCCCAAAACCAACAAGATCAAAGCGTCGCCGAAGCCGCCCGTCAAGAACGCGCCCGCAAACAAGAATTACAGAAACGCAGAAAGCACGTTTACACGGAAGAAGATCTCAAGCATCGGAACATCCTGACGCCCGAAGACCGCGCACAAATCGAAGCCAAGCGATACGAATGCGCGCAGAAAAATAATTGCTCGCCGGCCGCTCGACAGAATCCGTCGGCAAGTCTCGAAACTCCGCAGATCCCTCTCGGCGACGTCGCCCGTCAACTTCAAAAGCAAAAAGAGTTGCAAGCGCTGAAACCGAAACAGTCGGAGCCGTTCCATCTTCCGTTCTCAACTCCCGCTCTCGCTTCCCCGGTTTTGCCCGGGCGTCCCACGATTCGTCCTCCGGGCCAACCGGTTCTCCATCCCACAACTCCTTCAAATGTTTTCCGCCGCCGCGATCCGTTCGCGGCCGTTCCCATTCCTCCAGAAGTTCGCCGCGAGAGACCGAGCCGCCGTGAAATTCCTCCGAGCGTTCGTGAAGAAGTGCACCCTGGAGACCGGGAAGATATGCGCGCATCCGATCGCGAAAATATTCGCCCAACAGTTCGTCCCAAAGTCCACACCAGCGTTCATCGCGATATTCGTAAAGACGTCCACCCAATCGTTCAACCAAATGTTCATCCCGACTTTAGTAAAGAAGTCCGCCCAACACTTCGCACTCCTGTTCGTCTGACCGCTCCTGCAGCTATTCGCGTCTCGCCGATGCACCCGCCTGTTCTGTCCACGCTCGGGCAGCCAAATATTTTTGCCACCCCTGCCGCGCCCGTTGCGACGGTTCGCCCGTCGAAACCGCAGCCCGCTCCTGGTCCCGCCACGACCGCGACACAGAAAACCATGCGCATCCGGCCCGGCGATTCTCTCTGGAAATTGGCGCAACAAAACCTCGGCTGCGGTAGCTGCTGGCCTGAGCTCATGGCCGTAAATCCCGGGATTGCCGACCCCAACAAAATCAGCATCGGCGCCGAGCTGAATCTTCCCGCTGCCGCCACCGCAACTTCAACACGCCATGCCGCGAAGACCGCCGTGTCAACGATCAAAGTCCGCAAGGGGGACACTCTGTGGAGCCTCGCGAAATCCAATCTGGGCCGGGCCTCTGCGTGGCCCTGCCTCGCCGCCGCCAATCCCTCTATTGCCAACCCCAATCGCGTCTACGAAAGTCAGGAACTTACGGTTCCCCTGACGTGCAAGCCTTAAGACTGCCGAGGAAAACCGCCGGCTTCTCCTCGGCACCTCGTGACATGCGAGCTCTGCGTCTTCTCCATCTTTTGAAATAAATTAGTTATAAACGGCTACTTTATTCGGTAGCAGCCTTCTAGATTTCATATTAGTGAATCCTTGTCCCTATCCGCTCCGAAACCAAATCTTTCTCAATTTATTGAGCATAAAGCTCTTATTGTAGTTGTAGTTAGCAACGTCTATGGTCCCAAGATTGCGTTAATTCAAATCATTCCTGGCAATCCAAGAGCCGATGTCCCCAGGAGGGTTGCCTTTCTTAGCGCGGTAATGGGAGTGGGATGGACCTCGAAGCAACGTCGAGAACGCGATCAAGCCTCCCGCCCCAATGATGAGGAGGATCACAAAGATGGAAATTGTACTTGGGAATACCTTTCCGGCTCGGAGCGTTTGGCTGAGGCTGGCGCTGCTTTTGTTTTCTTTTGCGTTGTGCGATCTCGCGTACGCTCAGTCTACCGCATCGCTGAACGGCACCGTCACCGACTCCACAGGCGCAACTGTTCCCTCCGCTCATGTTGTCGCGAAGAATCAGGCCACCGGCGTCGAATCTAGCACGCAAACCGACAATTCCGGCGCTTACTCTTTCCCTTCTCTCCCCATTGGTCTCTATCGCCTCGATGTCATTGCTTCCGGCTTCGAGAGGTCCGTCATGGCGGACTTGAAACTGGACGTCGCGACAGCCATTACCCAAAACATTCAGCTAAAAGTTGGCGAAGTTTCACAGAGCGTCTTGATCACCGCCGAAGCGGCGCTGGTGGAAACTGCTACAACGAGTCTCGGACAAGTCATTGACGAGAAGACCGTCCAAGAAATTCCCTTGAACGGACGCCACTTCGTGGACCTAAGCCTTTTGACTCCAGGCACGGTGACGCCTCCACAGAACGGCTTCCTTACCGCCCCGCTGCGCGGGCAAGGCTCGTTTGCCATCAATACGGCGGGGCAACGCGAAGACACGACGAACTGGCTAGTTAACGGCATCAACCTGAATGACCCGGTGCAGAATCAAGTTACCTTCCAGCCGCCGATCGACACGCTCGCCGAATACAAGATCGACAACTCCTCGTTCCCGGCGCAGTACGGCCGCGACTCTGGCGCGATTGTAAACTTGGCCACGCGCTCCGGCTCAAACGATTTCCACGGCGAAGCGTTTGAATTTTTCCGCAACAATGATCTGGATGCGCGGAATTTTTTCAATCCAACTCAAGACTCCAAAGGCAATTTCCTGGCTCAGAATCCATTTAAGCGGAATGACTTCGGTGGAGACTTCGGCGGTCCCATCAAGAAGAACAAATTGTTTTTCTTCCTGGCTTACGAAGGACTGCGCCAGCGACAAGGGTTGGCCCTTTCAAGCACCGTGCCGAGTCCGGCACAAATTGCAACGGTTACCTCAACGGCGGTCAAGGATTTGCTGGCTTTGGTTCCGGCGGCCAATCTCGTGGGTACCGGCACGGCTGGCGTGCCCAGCACTTTCAATTTGTTCAGCGGTTCGACAGCCGCCAACGTATCCTTGAACCAGGGCTCGGCAGACCTCGACTACGATCTTTCGGGTAAGGACCGCATCCACGGCTATTTCGTGATCCAAAAGGACCACCGCCAGGAACCGACTCAAGGCGCCAACCTCCCGGGCTTTGGCGATACCCGCTCCGGGTTGCGGGATCTAGCAACCGTGAGCGAAGACCATGTTTTCGGCCCGTCGCTTACAAATACCGTCCGTCTGGGATACAACCGCATTCACCTCATCTTTACGCCGACGGCCCTCGACGCCACGAATTTCGACATCACTCTTCCGAGCGGCGCGCCCGTGGACGTGGGAATACCCAACATCCTTGTTGCTGGCGCCATGTCTTTTGGAGGTCCACAGGCGGAGCCTCAGGGCCGCGGCGACACCACGGTTGTGCTCAATGACACTCTGAACTGGTTGAAGGGCAGACATTCCTTTGCCTTTGGCGGAGAAATCCGGCGGGCTTATAACAACAACATCGCGGAGAACATTGGAAGTTTCACGTTTCCAACCCTTGCGAGCTTCCTCGCAGACAGCGCTTCTAACTTTACCGTTTTGCTCGGAGCCGGCAACGACAAAATCCTGGAGCCTTCTTATGCAGGCTTTGCCCAGGACAGTTTTAAGTGGAAACCCAATTTCACGCTCAACATCGGCTTGCGTTACGAATGGAACTCGACTCCGTCAGAGGCCGCCAATCGCTTTACCAACTTCGATACCACGACAGGAGACCTTATTGCGGCTAGCCAGCCTTTCCACACAAACAACAAAAACTTCGAGCCCCGCGTCGGTTTTGCCTGGGATCCGTTCAAGAATGGCAAAACATCGGTGCGCGCCGCCTATGCCATCACCACGCAAGACCCCACCACGAACATTATTTCGGGCTTGAGCGGAAATCCGCCCTTCGCCCTTCCGATTAACGTGGCTGCCGCTAGCATTTCGCTGGAGAACCCGGCTGCCGCAATAACTCGCGTCAGCCTGGGGCCAAGCTCGATCAATCCAGGCTTTGACAATATGTATGCGCAGGATTGGAACCTCACGATCGAGCGTCAGCTCACTTCGAGCATAGGACTCACACTCGCCTACGTAGGCGTCAAAGGAACCCACCTGCAGATAGCAGAAAACGTGAATCAGCCCTTGGTAACCAACGGCTTCTATGGAACTACGCGGCCATTTCTAACGCTCCCGCTGACGAGTCCCATCTTGCCGGCCCAATGCGCTGCTCCCAATCCAACCTGCACGTACGGAAACATCAGCCAAATCAACAGTCCCGGGAACTCCAATTACAATGCGCTGTGGGCGACGCTGAACAAGCACTTCGCGAAAGGTTTCGAGTTCCTTGCTTCCTACACATACTCGAAGTCGTTTGACTACAGTTCCGTTAGTTCCGGCGACGCGGTCCCGTTGCAAAACGCCTACAATCCGCGCGGCGATTACGGCCCGTCGGAATTCGACGTTCGCAACCGCTTCGTGCTAAGCGGTTTCTATGAGCTGCCGTTCAAAAAGAACCGTTTGGTGTCTGGATGGCAGGCAGGCATTGTGACCCAAGCGCAAAGCGGCAGTCCGATTACGCCCTTGCTTTCGATCAACACGGGGACGGGGACAACGCTCACCGTAAGGCCTAATCAGCTTCAGCGCGTCAGTGTAACGGGAAACCCGTTCGAGTTCTACAGCAACCCGGTAATCTGCGAGCCGTTCAATGGAACGCCAACGGGGACGGCTCCCGCGATTCCCAATTGCGCTACGACACCCAATGCGGCTTTTGCGGTTCCTTGCACCTTTAATAGCGTCCCCACGACGCCCGGAAAGAACAATTATCCCGTTGTTCCGGGTAGCTGCCAACCGGGCGACATCCAACGGGATGCACTGCAGGGACCAGACTTCGTGAATACGGACTTCTCAATCGTCAAGAACACCAAGATCACGGAAAAGTTCAACCTGGAATTCCGGACAGAGCTGTTCGACATTTTCAATCACCCCAACTTTGGCAACCCCAACAATACGGTCACAGCTAGCTCGTTCGGACAGATCACCAGCACGCGTTTCCCCGCGGGCGATTTTGGTTCCGCCCGGGAGATTCAATTCGCGTTGAAATTGACTTTCTAACCGGAACCTCCTATACGATGCCAGGGGGCGCTGCTACGTCGGGCGCCCCTTTTGGCGTTTGACCGTCCTCGAACATCCAACGACGCCTGGCCTGCTCTTAACTTAATGGTCAGCACAATGTGAAGTCCAGAATTTTTCAGTTACAATGAGAAGGAGTGAATTTCCTAAAGGACTGTGCTTGATTCATCGCAACATCTTCCACAACGAGAGCCTGCTGCCCATCGAACGGGTCCGGCTTTCGCCCGGCCAGGCTGGCCTGATCTGCGGATGGGGGCTGTTCACCACGCTGCGTATCTTCCACGGCGAAGCTTTCGCTTACGAGCGCCATTGGCGACGCCTGGAAAAGGATGCCGCCATCATCCATCTTCCCATGCCGTACACTTCGGCCAAGGTCCGCCTCAATCTCCACGAAGTCATCCGCGCCAATCAAGTCACCGAAGGCTGCGCGCGCATTTATCTGGTCTACAACCAGGTCGGCTTTTGGCAGAGCGATGAAAAACATCCTGACGTTGATCTGATTATTTATACCGCACCGCTCCCGCAATATCACGAGCCGGTGCGACTCGCTCTTCGCGAACAAGGCCGTCACGCTGCTTCGCCTCTTGCCGGCGTCAAGACCACTTCGTGGCTGCAAAATGTTTGGTCTGTCGCTGAAGCGCAAAAAGAAGGTTTCGACGAAGTCGTCCTTCTCAATGAGCGCGGCGAAGTCGCCGAATGCACCGCCGCCAATGTTTTCGCCGTGAAAAACGGCAAAGTTTTCACGCCGCCTCTGAATTCCGGCTGCCTCGAAGGGGTCACGCGCGGCATCCTTTTCGAAATCGCTCCAGAAGCGGGCGTCGCGGTTATCGAGCAAGCACTTCGCCCCGAAGATCTTTATTCCTCAGACGAAATTTTTATTTCTTCGACGAATCGCAATCTCATCGGCGTCGGCGAAATCAACGGCCGCAAGATTGCCACCGCTCCCGGCCCTGTCACACACCACCTTAACGATCTTTTCGACGCCTATGTAGCCGACTACGTCACCCGCCGCCTGGCCGCTGCTTCCCACTGATTCCGGCACTAATGTAGATCTCCGGCTTACGCGTCCGGCGCGCTCCCGAATCCTCGGTGGGTCAGTTTCCGATTACGCGGCCGGCCTATCGACGTTCAAACGCATCGGCAGTGCGAACTTCCATCGGACCGGGAGATTCATTTCAAAACGCTTGCGAGCGAGCTTGGCGTGCCTATCGCAATGGGATGGGAGTTAGATTGCTCGGGAAAAGGGCCAAGCGGCGATCGCACATGCAACGGATGCAAAGTAGCGTGGCTCGATTATTTAATCCTTGGCATTTTTCCTTCGAGGGTGTTCAGCGCAAACATGAGCGGCAAATTCTTTATCGCGCCGCCGCTCGTACTTCTCCATCATTTCCGCGAGCGAGTCACCGCCGGGTGGCCCCGACGGAGTGAACACCCATGCGCATTCGGAGCAGCCACTACCCTGAAAATGCGACCTTTCAATCCATATCAGCGTGCGGCGGGTGGCCACCATGGGACGCCTCTGGCTCGGAGTAGTTGATAGTCTTGGGCATTAGTTGTTCTTGGCGACGGGGTTGCCTTGGATTTGTGTTGAACAGACCAACGGAGAAAACCATAGTCACATTCTTCGCCTCGCGTCCGAATCTGTAGGAAAACCATTAGGAACTCAACAAATCCTCTGCTTCTTGATTTATGGGTCAGATCACTCTGACAGTCAGGGCACGAAATCGACACCCTACTCTTCTTCTTCTTCTTCTTCTAGAAAGGCAGGGATGTGAGAGGGTGGCCTCGACCTTCGGACCTTTCGCACGCCGGACTCTCCTTTTGGCGACATACTCACGGTTAGGAGTGTCCTGGTCCAGCCG
>Ga0210395_10001492_pt1 | contig 18086 bp, 17 predicted proteins | sample IncBWH4OmetaG_FD_150861 | JGI IMG/M metagenome (GOLD analysis project Ga0210395, IMG submission 150861) | Forest soil microbial communities from Barre Woods Harvard Forest LTER site, Petersham, Massachusetts, United States - Inc-BW-H-4-O ...
GAGCGGCGACGCCTGATGAGCCAGGCCAGTTGCCAACGCGCTCGTCAATTTAGCATCGAGAAAACCATCGATGGACATATTGAGATGTATCGATCAGTGCTCCGCACTAGGGTCGCGGTAACGGTGATTCCATTAGGTACTCGAAAAAAATTCAGCAAGAGCGAGCGCAACCCTAAGTCCCACGCACGCCAGAGAACGGATACGATGCACGATATTGAGATCTTGTCGATTTCATTTTTCACTGTTTCGCTCCTTCTTACCGCTACTGACCCCCCTATTTACTTTGAAATTATCCTTGATTTTTTCTGGCTCTCGCGAGAGTGCAGCCTGTCGGCTGGAATTCAAGAAATGCCGCTCCACAGCCCAGAAGAATAACTTTGCACCCCAATAAACGCCTAGTCCCAGCACTGCTCCTACTACGAGGAACAGCACTGGATTTTGCGTGTATGAATATGGGCGGAGTAGTTGCTTCAATACCGCGCGGATTGGATTGTGAACAAGATAAAGGGAATACGAGAAAATACCGACACGGCCAAGCCATGCAACAATTGCGTTCTTCGGCCAACGGTTTACGCTGTCGAGTTTCACACAGAAATTCAGAAGAACAAAGAAAGTCATGCCGCCTAAAAATGGCGCTGCAACCAACAAGTAATATCTGGATAATCCTGCAGCAAGACCCCAAAGTAGAACCATAGAGCCCGAAGAGCACCATTCTGGTAGTTTGATCAATCCGTAATACGCTTCCACCGCAACCATTCCTAAACACCACTGAAACCAGAGTACGATTGCTGAACGCGCAACAAACTACGACCACGCAAAGGGCGCATGAACAAAGGATAGATCGGTCGTCCAACCCAAGTGTCAGTGCAATTGCCGTGCTCACCCAGACATTCCAGCATCTCCGCCAAAACATCAATACGAACTACATCATGTAAAAGTATTCTTCACGCGCGAGAGACCAGAGGACATTATTGCCGCCAGCAGTATCAAAGGAAGGTGAAAGCCGTGCAGCATCGTCACGTGCAGAAAGAAATCATAGAGCATCCAGTGTGCTAGAGGGGCGGATATTTTGCGACCAGGGGCAGGCAGTACCCTGCCGGTACGATATGCGCCATACACCATTAACATGCTCAAGCAGAGCACGATAGAGTTCGGAGGATAAAGCCGATGCACGCCGCCGCTTCCAAAATTCAAAAACATCAAGACGGTCAATGTGGGCCCGGGCCTGTTGTTTCGCCCATCGAAGATGGATACAGAAGCCTGAGATCACGAAGAACAGCGGTACGCCCAGATGCCCTGCAACATTGTGCCGTGGACAACTCTGAACCAAAGCGGTGCGTATGGCAGGCGCCAGATAACGCCACATGGAGCAATACCACTCCCATTGCAGCACATCCACGCAGGAAATCAATCGATTCGAGACGGCCAGTTGGAATTGCAGCTGCCGAACCTGCTCCATCTAAATCTTGGGTTTTCGCTGACTCGGTCATGAGTAGACGCTCCGTTAGTATCCGTTGCTGCCCATAAGACGAGCGAAAATACCGCACTTAATGTTTGTCTACCATGCAGTCAGGGCAGCACGCCGCCAGGTATTCTTCGCAGCGCAAACGTAGTAGTAAGAAGTGTCTGCTGCCCATTGCCCTATGCTACATTCAGACCCGGCGCTTCTTGGAGCGGGAACCTTCTCTCCGAACACACTTTCCTTTGAAGAACCAATCCCACCAAATGGTACAGATGTGTTCGCCGCAGGACAGACCCACCCCATATAGCTACCTGTGGTTGGAGACATCTTGTAAAAAATGTCTCCAGCATTGCAGGTCTTGGGCGCATCTGTCACGTCATATCGAATCTGTCGTAGCCCGGAGGTACCCGTCGCAGCATCTTGAATACCGGTTCCCTTGACCCAGAATCCACCCGCAGGAAACATCGGTAGCCGTGTCGGGATAGAGCCGCCGTTCATTGTCACCTCGGTTTTTATGTCGGGAAGACAGATGCTGCTCATGCTCAAGGCAGTGCCATCGGAATTGGGATTCTCGCTGAAGCAGTTCCATCCACTTGCGCTTGTTCCGGTCACATTCGAATGACGAAAGCTGAGAGTGGACAGAACCGTTCCTAGGTTATCTGTCTGCTGCACATTCCAAAAGCCTTCGTAGCTGGGGTCTCGTGCAACACTGCCCGTGCCATAAGCGCGGCCTGCCTGAAAAATGCTGTGACTATATCCTCCAAAGAGGTTTCTCCGGGTAAATTTTAGCGGTGAAGCATAGCCATTATTCACAATGAAGTTCTCAATTTCCTGGTTTGCTCCTACTCCCCAGTCTTCTCCGAGGGTTAGGCTATTCATAAGCTGTGACAAGCCTTCCTGATTGCCTTCTGCATAAGACTGCACAAATGTTGAACCGATTGCATTGTATGGACCGCCATTTGTAACGATGCGCGCGCGTCCTCCCTGCACATTGTTACTTGCGGCATCCGCTAATATCGCAGTATTGCCAGTCACCAACTTGACCGTGGAACAGAAATCCTGCCCAGTCCGGCCCGCATTTTCTACACAGACCAACGTTCCATAGTCATCCTGTGTCCAGTGCGCAGATGCAGATGTCACGTTGTAGCTTCCGCTCTTAACCACCGCATCGTTGACCGTGCGGCCTGAGGCCCAGACCCGCGCTCCTGCCTGAAAACCGTATGTTGCAGATTGCGTATCACAGTACACGCCATCCGGATTCGTTGTATTGATCTGGAGCGTAGTAGGGCTCGGGATTGAGACAACCGCCCACTTATTGTTAAATTTCTGGCATCCTTGGATCACGCCCCAATCGCCCGCAATACTCTGATGAGGAGTTATTGTCGTGACGGTTGCCACTCGATTCACAACTGTGATTTGTGCAATTTGAACCGTCTGCTCTGGTCTCGTAGGGTCGTTGTGATTTCCATCCGTCAACGGCGCAACATATGTGCTGGGAATCACAGCATTGTTATAGAAGCCCCAACCCTGGTTCAGCCGCGATATGCAAAGCAGGCACAGTCCCGCATTTGCATCTTGCCCGCTAAAATGAAACCCATCCCCTCGATTCTGCTCAGCGCGGACGTTCTGAAACATCCATTCGTCCGGACCGCCTCCAAGCTTCGAGTCGACGTTTACACCATGCCGTGAGAACTTGCTGACGTAAACATCGTTCAATGACACCTGCCCGCCGTTCACGCGAATGCCGTCGGAAGACCCGCGTATATATGTTTCTGTCTTGACAGGGTTGAATTCAGAATTGCCACGAAGGTTCAGATTGTGCACAGCCTGACCTTGGCCGCCGGTAATGCTGATGCCGGGCACGTCCGTTGTCCAGCAAAGCGTAGTGTTGCTATTGGTAGTGCCACCCACGCCAGCAAGAGCAGTGCTGTACGCATCAAAGGAAAGCGTCTGGCTGAGTTTGTAGTCGCAGTCTCCGTTGGCTGCGCTTTTCGGAAAGAGAATCGTTCTGCTTGGATGCGTGTCAATGCAGTGTTGTAGCGATGGACCATCGTCGTTCACGCCATCACCTCGGGCGCCGCAATCAGTCAGAGCATTGATCGCGGGCATGCTACGCTCTTCCGGGGAAACAACAACTTTTGGTTGAACCTGTGCCGAGGACAAAACACCGGCGGAGAAAAACAGGACGAATGTCAATACCGATTGAGTCTTGCCGTCCCTTGTCATCTGGCCTCCCTGCAGCGTTCGAAGCAATACTTCAAACCGAACAGACCAATTGATGTATCTCACTTAGGTCTGATTTCATTTCTACTCTCTCTGGAGTTGAATATTTGACGAAGTGTGATCTCTAAACCCAAGAAGATTCAAATATTTACGAATCGCAGTGTCATGTTCAAACCGCTGCAGTGCTCCTGGCGGAACCGGCTCTGGGCGAGGTATTCGAAGGATGTTTAGAAGGGCGTGGGCAAGCGCGATGCTATCGCCAACTGGAACCAGGGTGCCATATGCACCATCGCAAAGAATTTCGCGCGGACCGCTAGGGCAGTCTGTTGAAACAACGGGTAAGCCTACTGCTAACGCTTCGATGACAACGGTTGGTAGCGCTTCTTGAATCGATGACAATGCAAGGACGGTGGCCTGTTTCATATAAGGCAACGCATTTGACACTTGCCCGAGGAAACGGACGTGAGCTCCGATCTTGAGTTCGTCAACCATTTTGGCCAGATTCAAACGTTCTTCGCCATCTCCCAGGAAAATGAGCCGGGCATCCATATCACGTCTTACCTCAGCAAAGGCGCGAAGCAACGTAGGGTAGTCTTTCAGGAAATGCAGCCGGCCCACAGCAAGAATAATCGGACGATTATCTCTTGCTATTTCTACATCAGCTATGGGTTCGCGAGCCCGCTTCCAAAAATCCGAACCAATAACTGGGTTGTAAATTACCGGAATCTTGCATATAGGAACTTTCATGATGGATGCCAAGTCGCTCGCCGCACCTTGGGAGACAGCTATGATCTCGTCAGCCCACGGATAAAACTTCCGAATGAAAAACGGAGACATTCGCGTCCGAAGCATCCGTGCGTTGTTTATGATTGCGTTGATTGTATTGTGCTCAGTGAGCATAAGTCGCGTAGAAACACCGGCTAGTTGCCTGGCCCACACGGCGGCGATATTCGTTTGGATCGCGCCGGAAACAACAGCGTCCGGACGTTCGCGTCTCAGATACCGCACCAATGGTAAAACGCTGGTTAATGCCCGGCTTGCGTTCAGGTCTATAAGTCGCACATCAAGAGGAACCTGATCGCGGAATCCCCCTTCTGGCGTTGCTTGAACCATATCCACCGCGAACCCGTGATCGAGAAACCCCTGGGCCATGTTCACAAAGACGCGCTGGATTCCCCCATGTATCAGGCACGGATGGAAGAGCGCGATGCGTAGAGCAGAATGCATTACGCAGAAGATAGTACAACAATTACAAAACGCTGAATTCTGTGCCCTCACCACCATTAGCGTTTTTAGAAACCGAGAACACGCTGATTGCCCGCCGTTGGTTCAGGTGGGGAATACCGCAAAGGGGAAGATAGGGTGGGCAAAAAGGCACAGCGAGGCACAATGATCACCACGCTGAAAGGGTTCGATGCGCCGGCGAATTCGCGGAGTAGAGTGATGCAAGTCCTCACGTAGCCAACGATGCTATCACTGGAATCATGTGCCTTGTTTTGTCGCCACTACGAGAAACTGCTTCCCGAAGAGCAGCCATAAAATCCGCCTCTTCAAAAACAAGCGGAGAGTCCAAAGAGGCGGCCTGAAACCCTGTGACATCGTGTATGAAGAAACTTGGACTGGTCCGATACCCCGTAACCTAGAGCACGTCTGCAAGTGAAAGCTAGGTCAGAGCCGAAAACGACCCATTGCGACCGGAAGGTGCCGACAGGCATTTGGCAAACATACAACGCCCAGCCGATGGCGAGATCCCTTGTACCTACAAGTTGTGATGCAATAGTTCGGGGGCAGGACGGCCCGCATAGAATCGACGATACGAATTTTCCTCAGACGTGTGGCCTATCTGATTTAACCTATTGTAAATAAACAGTTAAGCGACGGGAGCCGAAGTTGCCTCCCAAATTATCGACCCCTGTGAGAAGATTGCTTCGTGTTTCCCTTCCTCTGGTAATGATCAACACTGTTGTCGACGCGGGAAGCGAGGTTCGCATGTCAGTATTTGATCGATCCGGGTTGGTATGCCTTTCCGATCTTCAAACGCCTGAGTGGAAACAGAACTTCGACATCCTCAGGCATTGGCATGATGAGTTCAGCCACCAAGGAACCAACTTCCGCTCTCCTGGCTATCTCTGGCCAAAGGAGCCGCTCTACTGCTGGAGTCGGGTCTGGGAATATCCATTTGCGTATCATCACCTGAGCAGTTTTGTCCGCACCTTTTCGGGAACGCCGAAGCTTGCTGACATTGGAAGCGGGGTCACCTTCTTCCCATTTGCTGTCGCCGACTTAGGAGCTGACGTCGTCTGTACTGACGTTGACCCGACATGCGCATTAGATCTCTCTCGGGCGGCTGGTGTCATCCGGCATCGAGGAAACGTGAGCTTTCGGCTCACCGAAGGAAAGGTGCTTCCCTTTTTGGACGGTGACCTCGATGCAATCTACTGCATTAGCGTTCTTGAACACATTGCCGACTTTGAAAGCACCATTACGGAAATCTCACGTTGTTTGAAAGTTGGAGGATTATTTGTTCTAACCTTCGATGTTGCCATCGAAGGCATCGAGGGAATTTCTGGGGATCGACGGATGGTGCTCGTGAATGAGCTGAACCGACAGTTTTCTTTCGTCACACAGCCCGAGGTCGTCCCCCTCTCGAGTGCCTTACTGTCTGATCGCGGTCCCTATCCAATGCAATCCCGAAATACACCTTGGTTTAGATTCAAACAGGTCGTCAAGCCGTTGTTGGGAAAGACGCCTATTGCCGCGCCTCTTATCGCCGTTGAGTCTGCGGTACTACTCAAGACCTGACCGCAGAACCAAGTGTCTTAAGGACGCATTCCGGGACGCGAAAGGAAAAATCACTCAACCTTCAGTGTCAGTAGCGTCGGATGCGATCTCAGAGACAGAAATGCGGGTTCATAATCCAAGGCTATGTCGTCACGCCGGAGCACATCTACCTGCTTGTCTGTGAGCCGCCTATGACACGGTTAGCAATGACGTTAAAATCCGGAATACCGATCGTAATTTAGAGCATGCGGTTGTCTCGAATCAGCCAATGATGTGGGAATCCTTCGCGCAAGCGTCCATGGAAACTCTCCACATGCGCGTCCTGCGTGAGCTTGTCTGGTTGAATATGCCGCGACTCCATCTTTCCACTCCATAGTCCAGGCCATTATCGCAGCGAATCCATCGGCTTGCCACGCTGCGCGATCACTTTATCCAGCACCCACGTTACGCGGCGGCTGGCAAAGTCTGTGTCCACCCCCAGCGGCAAACACTCCCGAGCATACATGTCCACTATGCTGAGCATGCGAATTCCATAAATTAGTGACCCATTCACCATTGTTTCCTGTATCCAATGCGGTAGCTCCAGGGACGCCTGTTACTAACGATCATGCCACCTTTTTGGCGGTAGATAACTTGCCGGCATCTGAAGTATTTGCCTGGAGCCGGTTAGACTCTCGGGATACATGTCAAACCATATCAGCAGATTAAATCTGGAGGTCGGAATAGCTTTGGTATAGGATCCAAGAGCATCCGGGCCACGCTGACCATACAAAATCTCCCCGGGAGCGATGCCCACCGGATTACTTATGGCCATAGCTGGATCAAAAGTGATCTGTCTGACCATTTGCGCATATGTGCCCGTAGACTCTCGATCGCCGTAAAACAACGTCCACCGATGCTCAAAACCCGTGTAATACAACCAAGGAGACACCTCTTCGTAATGCTCCGTGGGCGCATCTACAGCCTGACCTGCAATATTGGTATCAACAAAAATCCAACTAAATCCAAGATCCTTGCTGTACATCTCGACTAAAGGGCCGCAAGGAGGGGAACATTCATTCGACCATTGGTTGTTTCGAATAAATCCAAGAAGGGTTCTTCCTCCCACCCAATTGAGAGTCGACTCCGCCGTTGGAAAGTCCGCAGCCGTACCTATGGCCCGCGTCGTGCTGTTTGCATACTGCCGCATTCGCCCCCTGCATCCTTTACCCGTGCCCCAGGTCCGCCCATTATCACAAGAAATCAATAGGTATACAGTGGGGGTACTACACTTCGCCGGATATGATCCGGATGTACCCACTGCTTCAACACCAAGAGCCCCTCCCGGCAACGTAAAGATAGTCTGCTCTGCATAACACCAAGACCATGTCGCTTCTCCTGAAGGAGCGGCGGTAATAGCTGCGGGTGTCGACCAATGTAAACCATCATAGTGAGTCGTCAAGAGCGCGACGTATTCTCGGGAACTATAGTCATACTCCCCGCTCATAAGCACAATATTTCCATTTGGAGCTAGGCCTGCACCTGTCCCGTTCATGGCGCAATTATTTCCATTGCTACACGATCCAGAACTGTCTTGTAGCACTACAATCGGATCCGTCCATGAAGAGCCGCCATTAGCAGATTTCCTCACTACAACTACTTTTCCTACGTCTGCATCGGGAACTGGCACCTCCGCATAATTAAAGAACACCCATATATTCCCCGGGTAGTCAACTATGGGGAGCGGGCTTATCATATAGTCATCCAGGATCGCAAATGAAGCTGCACAGTTCGTCGAAAACGAATAGGTCCACGGGGGCTTAGACGTTCCTGTCAGCACAGTCCAAGATCCATCAAAACAGGTAAAGGTATTGTTTATGGTGATGATATTTCCCGTTGCTCCATCCCCGCACGGCGATTCTCCACTCAAAGGCTGATAGGTAACTATCGCGGCTGTATCGGATGAAACCGCAATACTTTTGATGAACGAAAACAGCGTCTGTGACGAGGAGCAGCTAATATTTACTGCCTGTGCCGCCCAGCTCGATGTCGGTCCAATATTCCCGATCTGAGTTGCTTGCGCCCCACTAGGAAATGGAAGAAAAAATGCCCACAACAGTATGACACTGAATCGTAGACGGATACTGAGGGCCTTTATCACCATCGACTCCTTCACAGGCCAAACAGAGGTCTCGCAGCTAGAGACCCATTTGACATGGTCATGGATACGCCGTTTACGGCCAGCTCCCTTAAAGTGTTCAATCACAGGAAGTTCCGATTGTGGAAAATCTCGGTATTAGTGTTTACGAGATCCTTCGGGCTTCCTATTGTCAACCCGATTTAACTGACCACTAACCATCGATGCCTTGCCGCACGAATACTACCACACGCGACCTAAAATTGCGCTAAGAGGCGCCAAAGAAGAATGATCGGATTGATATCGGCAAGATTCGATGACAGCTCCGCTGTGACTTCCTGCACAAATGCTCAGGACATCAAAGAGGTGGCTTGCCGTATCCAGCTGCGCGCTACGCAGAATATCTCTAACGCCACAGGCTTGGCGTCCCGACGCTGAAGCAGCGAGTGACGACCGCCAACCAGGCTAACGGCGTACCAGCCAAAACGAGGTACCCTTCTGGGGAACACCACGCAGCTCGTCGGCACTCCAGAACTCCTTCAGCAAGTCGGCAATGAAAGGAGTGTTACTAACGAAATTGTTCGGAAGCAGGACGTCGTACCCGTCGTGCCCAGAGAGTAGGCTGGTGGCTAGAAGGTACTGCTCGGAATAGTACGGACATCCTTCCGAGAGGTAATCGAAGGGTAAGTAGATGTCGTGTATGTGACAAATAACACCTGGCTTCAGGCGCGGAAGAATCTCCAGAAAAAATACCGTGACATCGGAATTCATAAAGCTGCGGTGAGATCCATCCAGAAAGAAGATGTCATTTGCCTGCAGGTCGTCGAGGATGCCTAAATCATAGTCTTCGAGCGGCATTCGCACCACTTCGTCGCACAGTTGGTCAATCTCCCTTCTTGGGCTTGGATCGATTGAAATCAGCCGCGTGGCGAGACCTCGATCTTTGATCGCTCTGCGTACAACTTTAGTCGAATAGCCGCTACCGACCTCGACATACAACCTGGGCGACCTGGTCGCAACGAATCCATACAAGGCGAATGTGTCCAGTCCGTGCAGCCAATTGTTGATCCAGCACGGCTCCCCGAGATCTGCAGAGTCATGAAGAGGAATTGCCAACAGACCCGGGGCCAATTGCAGAAACTCACGTAGCAATTCTTGATACGAAGTTGCTCCACGGCTGAGCATCGAGGCCAACTCTGGATGGGCCGGCTTTCCGTAGCCGTATCGCGGAAGCGGTTTGACGCGGTAATCCAAGTAGATGGGCTGATAGCCTTTCATCAGCCGGGTTATGTGGTACAGCATGTATATGAACTGCGATGAATCGGGCTGCATGCGCAGTCTCTTCCGTATTGCTTCAGGAATGTTCACGGTAGCCCACTTTATAGGTACGACTGCAATCTTGAGGTCAACGCCGCCGCAGTCTAGATTATCGACTGAAGTTTAATAGCAGATTGATTATCTTGCCTTCAAGGCCCCCGGGGGCGCCGTCTACTCAATAACCCATCCCGCACAGGTAATCTAAAAGTTCCCGCGAAGAGGTGCCTCGCTGCCGAAGTAATGGATCATTGAATTCACATAAAATACGCTGAATACATCTACATCTAAGCAGCGACTCACAGCCTGAAAAAACCTCTGGCTCATGCGCCTCGACATCTATCTTGATCAAGTCAACCCGTGAAACACCACGTTCCTCCAGCACAACATCAAGCCTCCTTACGGGAACCGTGATCGGAGTCATGTCAGCACAATATTCAACCATGCTGGGGTCTTGACCGGCATAAGATTCTGGTGGAACAAATAGACGTAACTCTCCATCATGATCGCTTAGTCCGCACCTAAACGCTCTTACGTTCGGGCAACTAGAAACTGAGTTACTCAGTCGATCATAGGCATAAGGGCTGGGCTCGAGAGCTAACACGGTCCCATTGTTCCCGACGATATGTGCGGCCAGCGCGGTGAACCATCCAATATTGGCTCCGGCATCGACGAAGACATCACCCCGTGCAAGGACCCGCTTGACAATGGCAGTTTCCGTTTGTTCGTAATATCCAAGGAATACCAGGCGCTGGATCATGTCCGAAAGATCTAGGACCATCGGGACGCCAAAGACGGAAGCTGTTCTTACCCCGCGACGTGGTCCCAGAGCATTCATGGATCTTGCCTTTCCGCGAAAATACGGCAATGACCGTGAGGCGGCTGTGACGGCTTCGAGAAACATGGACAGTTACTCGGCTTTCATGTTGTTTCCAAAACAGAGTGATTCTATATCCAACAGCCAAGGCCAATCCCCGAATTTTCAGGAAATTTTGGGTGGAAGGCAGTTCGGAGCCTCCGATGAGCGTTGAGGTCATCAAAGTCGCGCAGGCCGCCCTCGCTCCCGACCGTCAGCCCTCCCAGAGTCCATCGCCAACCGGGCTGTTTCGGCAAAATATCTTGTCGAACGAACAAAACACGAGGGCGTCTACGCACCGTGCTACCATTCGGTCATGCTCACGGCTTCCCCGCATCGCAGAGACGGCGCGGCGACCGGGAAGAGGATCAAACGGGGAATTCTGCCGCGTCAATCTTAGATCATCTACGGTCACGTGCGCGAGCCGTTTTTGCGATTAACTCGCCGCTCCGAGTGCGTTTGGTGCGGGGCGCACTCTGGTCAGTCATCGACACTGGTTTCACACGGGGCTCCGCACTCATCATCTCAATTGTGGTTGCGCGCACGATCGGCCGGGAGCATTTTGGCCAGTTTGGCGTTGTGCAAGGCACCGTCGGCCTTTTCGGGGTCTTCGCTGGTCTGGGCATGGGCGTCACAGCGACTAAGTATGTCGCCGAATTGCGCACTTCCGAGCCGTTGCGAACTGGCCGAATTCTGGGACTTTCCATGCTGCTGGCAGTGGTCAGTTCCTGTGTGATCTGTGCGGTTCTCGTCGCCACAGCTCCCTGGCTCGCCAGAACGACTCTGGCGTCCGCAGAAGTTGGCTCGCTGTTGCGCGTCGGTAGCGGACTACTGCTTTTCTGTGTGCTAAACGGAGCCGTTTGTGGGGCGCTCTACGGGTTCGAGGCGTTCAAGTCGGTTGCGATTGTTGATGTCGTTGCGGGGATTGTCGGCTGCGGGGTCGTGATTGCCGGAGTCCTGATCGACGGAGTGCGAGGGGCAATCCTGGGACTGGTTGTAGGTGACGCGATGCAATTCCTGGGTTACAGCTTCTTCTTGCGTCGCGAGCTACGAAACCACGGTCTATCGATCATTTATAAACGATGTTTCACCGAGTGGCCGGTCCTCGCAAGATTTAGTCTGCCGGCGCTGCTCGCTGGTGCCATGACGGGCCCTGTGAACTGGGTATGCTCCGCCATTGTGGTGAATCAGCACGACGGTTACGCGCAAATGGGCTTGTTCAATGCTGCGAACCAGTGGCGGGGTGCAATCATGCTTCTTCCCCTCACGCTCAGCACTCCTTTTCTTCCAGTGCTCTCGAGCCTGTTTGGTAAGGAACGAGGGAAGTATTCTAAAGTGCTTTTGACCGGAATTGCGGTCAATGCCTCCCTTGCTTTAATCGCGGCGGCAGGTGTAATCCTGTTTTCTCACGTGATCATGGCAAGTTACGGTAAAGAATTCGCGAGCGGGACACCGGTGCTCATCTACCTGGTCTTATCTGCGGCTATCACGTCAAGCGTGTGGTCGGTTGGTCAGGCAATAACCAGCTCTGGTAGGATGTGGTGGGGTTTCGGGATTAACATCGTGTGGGCTATAGCACTCATCACCTCCTTGTGGGTTTTTCGCTACCAGGGAGCTTACGGCTACGCTCTTGCGAGTCTGTTCGCTTACTCGATACATCTGCTCACTAGCATCTACGCCTATTCGCGCGTGTGCCTCGCGAAGGGTGGTCAGGGATGAGCCGACATCCGGACCAACTCGAGAAGGGGGCTTTCGACTGTTTTTATCGAACCCCTCAGGACACATCATCATCTGTTTTGGTAACTACGCTGTGAGGCACGAGAATCAAACTAATCTCGCCAGCGTCCTCCAGTAGAGTTCTGGAAGGATGGAACGGAACTGAACTATGCCGTCACAAAAGCCGTCAATTTCAATCATCCTGCCGACATATAACGGCTCTACTCACATTCGCGAGTCGCTGGACTCGTGCTTGAACCAGAGTTTCCAAGATCTCGAATTGATCGTTGTCATCGATGGCAGCACCGACGATACTGAGGCCATTGTCAATTCGTGCACTGACCCGCGGCTTCGAGTATTTAAGCAAGACAATCAGGGGTTGCCCGCGACCCTCAATGCGGGATTTGCGCAGGCTCGTGGACGTTTTCTAACCTGGACATCGGATGACAACATTTACCTGCCAGAAGCGATGGGGGTCATGTGGCAGTACTTGCAGGAGCACCCGCAGGCGGCAATGGTCTGCACAGACTGCCTTTTGATCGACGATAAGGGGAAAACCTTTTCTTATACCCGTACCACCTGGGCGTGCTTCCTCTACCGCGCGGAAGCAGCCGCTCTCGCCGGACCGTACCGGCCGGAGTTCCGCCTGGTTGAGGACATAGACTTTTTTCTCCGGCTTCGACACTATGCCGGTCCGATCGACCGCATCCCGCGACCCTATTACAAGTATCGCGATCACAAAATGAGTTTGAGTTCGACACAGTCCGCGATACGGCAGTTCGTGTCCCTACGCTTACATTACGATCTGGTGACGCGAGGCGTGGAGCGGCTGGATTTGAGGGAACTGTTTTGGGATCGGCTGTCGAAATCGGCGCTGTATCGTGATTCCCAGTCGATGGATGCCATCGTGCAATTTGCGGATGAACACAACGTGCCGTTCGCGCGAGAACTCGCTGCCCGCAGCAATTTCTTGAAGACACCGGTAGGCTGGCTGTGCAATCGACTCATCATAGCCGCTCGCGGCCAGCGCGCGAGACTCCAAAACGGCGCTTTACTCCTGACCAGAATGGCGCAACAAAGGAGAATTTCGTGAGAGTGAAGGTTCAGTCGAGAGAACCTCGACCTGTCGTTGCCGTGGTCTTCGGCACGCGGCCGGAAGCGATCAAACTCGTCCCAGTCGCACGCGAGTTGCAGCGGCACTCCGCTTCCCTCCAGACGGTCGTCATCTCCACTGGCCAACACCGCGAAATGCTCGATCAGGTGATTGGCCCCTTCAATATCCGCTTAGACTATGACATGTCACTGATGGAGCCTGGTCAGAGCCTCTACAAGCTTAGCAGCAGGGCGATTCTCGCCTTCGAAAACGTGCTGAAAAGGTTTAATCCGGATATTCTCCTCGTTCAGGGCGACACAACAACCGCATTTATCAGTGCTTTCGCCGCTGGCTACGCCAAGATACCGGTCGGGCACGTGGAAGCAGGGCTGCGCACGAACAACAAGCATTTCCCATTCCCTGAAGAGATAAATCGGCGGCTCATATCGGTCATGACTGACCTACATTTCGCGCCAACAGACGGTAACCGACAAAACCTAATCCGCGAGGGTATTCCGGCCGACACGATCTTCGTGACCGGCAATACTGCAATCGACACGCTACTTGCTTCTCTGGAACTTAAGCGAAAGGCATCAGTCGAACTTCCACTGTTCGAGGGCAAGCGCCTGGTACTGGTCACCGTACATCGACGCGAAGTTTTCGGAGAAGCGTTGAGAAACATTTTTTATGCACTACGGGACTTGGCCGATGCCGTACCTGACGTCCTGATTTTTTTTCCCGTCCACCTGAATCCTAATGTGCGAAAACCGGCGCGGGAGATTCTCGGAGCCTCGGCGAACATCGTTCTTGCCGAGCCGCTAGATTACTTCGACTTTATACATGTTATGTCGCGCGCTCACCTGATCCTAACGGATTCAGGCGGCATTCAAGAGGAGGCGCCTACGCTTGGCATATCCGTACTTGTGCTGCGGGAACAAACGGAGCGTCCGGAAGGGTTAGCAACCGGCATGCTCCAGTTGGCGGGCACCGAGCGACGCTCAATTGTCGAATCTGCGGTTCGAGCGCTGAGCACCGGTGCAACAACGAAACAAAGCAACATAATCAATCCCTATGGCGATGGAAAAGCGGGCGCACGGATTGTAAAGGAGATACTTCGCTTTCTTAGATTGCCAGACGGCCGCGCTTACGATGGAATGAGCGAGTTCCGGCTGGACGAGCGACTTGCCACCCCCCAACTGCGCTAAACATCGGTAGAGGCAAGGGGAGAATCGGCCTTTCCACACCCCTTTCGAATCCTTAACTTGCTCAGGCTAAAAAGGTGCCAGTATCCCTCTGCCGAGCTCGTACGTCAGCATCAACCCCACAGAGATGTTTACGAGCAGACTAAGGAGCCGGAGAGCGCTTGGGTATATTGGAACGTAAGTTAACTTTGAAAGCTGTTCTGGAACACGTTCGGCGCCCGCTGTGTCCTAGTCTGTATCCTAGTTTCTCAGGCGAGTTCTCAGGCGAGCTGGCAGTCATTACTACGTCCTCGGCCACTCGTCTGCGACAGCACCCAACCTGTCTTGCGCTTTGAAAACATGTAGTACAGATGTGAGCCCCAAAACTCTGCCAATAAGTCGGGGTCAGATAATTTCTGAACAGATGCGAGTGCATCAATACCAAAGCAGCTTGCAGCTAAAATGGGCTCTGTCAGGCCCCCTACAGTTTGTGGCTCTACGGAATCAGTAATCCGTCTGTGTATGCCCCAGACTTTAAATCGCGAACCACTCCCGCCAGTGCGTCAATCGGTTGTAGTTCGTCGCCAAGTCGGTCAGCTATAAGGATGCGCTTGAAGTATTGATTGCAGACTTCGATAAATCGGTCTGCTCCCCCGTGGCAGTCAAGGCCTTTAGGCCAGATCTCTACCCACAGAGGTGTGCCGTTCTTCCACAAGCCGGGTGCAGATGAAATAACCTGTGACTCGTAACCTTGAGTGTCGGACCAAACCTAGCCAACCTCGGCGAGTGGAATTCCAAGCGATTGCATCAGAGTCTCAAGTCGCATGGTCTTGACCGGTACCACCCCACAGACGACATCGACACTGTTGAAGCCAATTTGTCGCCAACTCCGCGCAGCGCGCTATTCCCTGGGTTGCCCGCGAGCACAAGGTCGGCGCTTCCAGGCTCGTCCGAGATGGCGACCTCGTAGCATTGAACCCTGCCGGCGAGGCCGTTCTGTCTAACGTTCTGCTGAAGTCGAGCAAGGATTCGGGATTGGGCTCTATCGCAATGACCCTTTTGCCAGTTCGGCTCAGTGGAAGTGCTAGGTCACCAAGGATTGCGCCAATGTTCACCACCGTTGGTCTTGAGAAATCGGTGTTGGCCCTGAGCCACTTAGTTATCGGCTCAAGATACCTGTCCTGGTAGCGGTCATCAACGAAAATCAAGCGAGTGATGCAAGATGCTGTCGGCCCAGTCCATTTGAAACCGTTGCGCCGAAACGTTACCTCGGAACGCAGGCGGGTCAGCAGGGCGAACGTGAGGCGCCGTCGGACTGCCCTGCGCCGGCCTGGAGAGACTAATAAATGTAACGACATTATGCAGTAGTTCATATCAAAGGAAGACATATGTGGCTGTTACGGAACTTGATAGGTATGAAGAAGTAAGGCGCTCCCTTTTGGGGAGCGCTTTTGCTTTTGGGGTGAGTTTTGCGGGGATCTATCTCAGGAGAGCGCCTGAGATAGTTTGGCTGCGCCGAGCAGGTTGGTGATGCGCTTGAGGTTGTAGGCGAGGATGCCGAGGGCGATTTCGGTTCGTGCGCCGCTGAGTCCGCGCAGCAGTAGCCGGGGATGGCCGAAGATGTAGTACTTGAGTGTGCCGAAGGGATGTTCGACAGTGGATCGTCGGAGCCGCATCAGGGCCGGCGTGGCACGTTCGTCCATGCGCTTGAGGGCGCCATCGTGGAGGTGGCGCGAGATCATGCGCCGTGCTCCTTGGGTACACTGCGGCTTCTGCGGGCAGGCTGCGCAGTCGGCGGCCTGGGCTCCATAGTAGACGGCGCGGTCCCTGCGTGAGAGCTGCATGCGCTTCAGCGTCTTGCCCTCCGGACAGACGAAGCAGTCGTTGTCCGTGTCGTAGCGGAAGGCGCTGCGGTCCAGCAGGCCTCCGGCATTGACCGAGCGTTGCGCAGGCACATGCGGGATCAGGCCAGCCTGTTCGCAGCGCGCGGCCTGCTCGCCGTTGGAGTAGCCGGTGTCGGCAACGATGTTCAGCCGCTCGACGCCAAGCGCCCGCTTCGCAGCTTCGGCCATCGGCTCCAACTGACGGTTGTCGGCCGCATCCGGCACCACCGCGTGGGTCACGATCAGCGCATGCTCGGCGTCCACCGCCGTCTGCACATTGTAGGCCGGTGCGATGGTGCTAGCCATCTTCATCAGATCGGCCTCGGGTTCAGGATGCTGCCTCAGCTTCTTGAGAGCAGCATGTACCGCCGATGGATCGATGCTGGCCTGTTGCTCTTCATCGGCCTTCTCGCAGCTATCGAGATACATCTCCAGCGCCCTGCGCTCGCGCACACTACCGATGCTGGACACAGCGCGTAACTTCGTCCCATCCACGGCGATCCACTCGCCACGGATCAGACCGCAACTCTACGCGAACCGCACTAACTCTGCACCCGCAGCCGTCACCGCATCGCGATGCATCCGCCGGAACTCGGCGACGGACTTGTGGTCTGGATACAGACGTCCCAGCAGCCACATCAGTTCCACGTTGCGGCGGCACTCCGCCTCCAGCCGCCGCGACGAACGCAGCGTGTGCAGATACCCGTACAGATACAGCTTCAGAAGATCGCGAGGATCGTAACCAGGACGTCCCGTCTCCGCCGCCTCCGCCCGCTCGAACCCAAGCGCCGACATCGAAAGATGCTCCACGAACGCATCGATCACACGGCACACATGGTCGGCTGGAATCAGATCGTCCAGCACCACTGGAAACAACGTCCCCTGATCCCGACCCTCCCCCCGAATGTAGCCCATAAAGAAAGATGCCCTCGCTTCCGCAAGGGCATCCTCTCACCTATCCCTGTCTAAATCCTAGTTCCGTAACAGCCTCATATCGCTCCCCTTGTAGCATTCTTCTGTGCAGCATTTTACGAGTATTTCGGCTCCTGCATCAACGCAAGGGAGACAGTTCATGTCGCTGTTCGCTGCAACTACGCTCCTTGTCACGGCCTGCAACGCGCTTCAATTCACGCAGAACAATTCTCATCAACAAAAACACTGAGAACTTGTCAGGAATGGGAAGGTGGCCGAAGAAATATACCGATTGGGTATTCGGAATCGGGGAGCGAGGTGGCATTTCTGGGTGATGGCACAGACGCCGCCTGGGCGGCTTGCGCGAATCAGCTTGTTGCAGAAGTACCAGCGTCTGGGCTGCCTACGCTTTGGGCTGTAGATTCCTCGAGACGTCAAGACCTGCTGAAGACTCTTCATCGGACCGGCGCAATAGCTATGATTCGCCACAGATGCCCCTCTCAGCGGAATAGCTGGGTGGCAAAAAATCAACACGGCCTGTATATTTGT
>Ga0210395_10001494_pt1 | contig 18083 bp, 20 predicted proteins | sample IncBWH4OmetaG_FD_150861 | JGI IMG/M metagenome (GOLD analysis project Ga0210395, IMG submission 150861) | Forest soil microbial communities from Barre Woods Harvard Forest LTER site, Petersham, Massachusetts, United States - Inc-BW-H-4-O ...
CTGGACGTCACTACGGAGCAGCACGGTCACCTCGCCGCTCGAGACGTCGAGCCGGCTGAGCACCGCGCGGTACCAGTCGTCCTCGCCAGGCTGCTCGCTCGTGACTGCCAGGACATGCCCGGGGCCGGACCAAGCCGCCTCCCAGACGTTCAGCCCGTCGGGCGAGACCCTGGTGAGGTCGCCGGCGGCCGGGGTGAACAGCCACAGGCTTCGCCAGGCATCCTCCGGCGTCCCGGCCTCGACCTGCGGGTACCAGGACGGCAGCGCGGATTCGGCCGCTCCCACCGTTCCCGATCCCTGCGCGTCGGCCATCTCGGCTCCCGGACCGGCGACGGCGAGCAGGATCCGCGAGCCGTCCGGTGACCACTCGAGGTACTCGACTGTGCCGGGGACACCTGGCGCTGGCCGGGCCTCGCCGAGCTGCCCGTCGGTTAGCAGGTAGAGCTGGAACACCTCAGCCGTGACCCGGTCCGACAAGAACGCCAGGGTTGACCCGTCCGGAGATAGCCGGGCGGCCTTGGCTGACCCGCCGCCGGAGGTGAGCGCCTGCAGTTCGCCGTCCCGCACCTCGTACACGGCCGTGCGTGGCAGCCCGTCGAGTTCGTCATACACAGATCCGGTCACCACGATGCGGCTGGCGTCGGACGTCGCGATGAGGTCATGCACATGATGCGGTTTGCCGAAAGCTGGCTCATGCAGCCGCCGGACGTGCTCGGTAACCGCCGCGTACTCATCGGATCCCCGCAGGTCTTTGCGCACAATTCGATATGATCCCATGCGCCGGGGTGCCGTCCGGGCCGAGCGAGGCTGGGTCACCCGGTCCGCTGCGGTCGGCCGCTCCGCGCGGGGTCCGATGCGGTGGCGTGATGCCACCAGGCGGAGGCAGGTCATGACGTCGGACCAGGTCGGAATCGGGATCGTCGGCAGCGGCTTCATCGCCGGAGCGCATGCGGAGGCTTTCGCGCGGCTGCCGCAGGCCGCAGTGCGCGCTGTGGCCTCGCGGTCGGCGGGAAAGGCAGCGGACTTCGCCGCGCGCTGGGGGATTCCCGCCTCGCTCACTGACTTCCGCGAGCTGGCTGGCCGGCCTGACATCGACGTGGTGTGCATCGCGGCGCCGAACGCGCTCCACCGAGACATCACTGTCGCCGCGGCCCAGGCCGGCAAGCATGTCATCTGCGAGAAGCCGCTCGCCCGGACACTGCGCGAGGCCGACGAGATGATCAGTGCGTGCGCCGCTGCTGGGGTCTTGCTGATGTACGCCGAGGAGATCTGCTTCGCGCCGAAGTACGTCCGCGCGAAAGAACTCGCTGACGAGGGCGCGCTCGGCGACGTGTACCTGGTCAGGCAGACCGAGCAGCACTACGGCCCGCACTCGGACTGGTTCTGGGACCCGGAGCAGTCCGGCGGCGGCGTTCTGATGGACATGGGCTGCCACGGCATCGAGTTCGCGCGGTGGGTACTCGGCAAGCCCGCCGCCCGCACAGTGGCGGCCGAGGTGGGCACGTTCGTCCACAGCGCTCGCACGCGGGCAGAGGACCACGCAATCGTGACCATCCGCTTCGAGGGCAATCGGATGGGCCTGGTGGAGGCGAGCTGGGCCAAGCCGGGCGGCATGGACGACCGTGCCGAGATCGCCGGAAGCCGGGGAATCACCTATGCCGACCTGATGCGCGGCTCATCCCTGTCGACCTACAGCGACATCGGCTACGGATATGCGGTCGAGAAAGCACCCGATACCCGCGGCTGGACGTTCACCATCTTCGACGAGCTGTGGCATTCAGGCATTCCGCAGGAGATGGATCATTTCGTCAGCTGCGTCCTCGGCGAGGCGACTCCTCAGGAGACCGGTGCCGACGGCCGGGCGGTACTCGAGCTCATCTACGCGGCTTATCTGGCCGCGCGCACTGGCCGGGTAGAACTTCCGCTGCACCTTAGCGAGGAGGAGGCAGCCCAGCCACCGTTCGCGCTGCTGTGACCCGCGTCCTGTGACCGCGACAGGCGGACCTGCTGGCTCTTCAAGAGCTCGAGGTATCAGGGCTGGCTGTCGTAGGACTGGCGTTTGCGGCTGGTCACAACCTTGCGCTTGCGCAACGACTCCAGCCACTCCTGCCCGCTCAGCAACCGCGTGGTCCGGCCCGCCCTAACCTCGCCCGCCGCCGCGACCGCCATCGCGACACTGGCAGCGGTCATATCGTCAGCCGCTTCATACACCACGACCACGTCATACTCGCCAAACGGAAAACCCGCCACCACGATCCTCGCCCCCAGCTCCGCCAGAGCCGGCTCGATCACCTCCACCGGGTCCTGCGGCTCCTGCAGCTGATCCGCCATCGACCTGGCGGTATAGGAAGCCTGATACATATACAGCGGCATCGACTCTCCCCACGGGCGGGAACAGGCCAGCAGATCACTGTTCTCCACGACCGTAGACCCGGTCCAGCCGGCCCACCAGCCCCCGGCCTGCCAACACCCGGATGTGCTTAGGGCCGGAGATGAACGTGGACGGCAGCCACTGGGTCTCGCCGATCTTCTGCAGGTCGGGCAGCCGGGTGAGGAGCTGCCGGAACATGGCGTCGATCTCGGCCCGGGCGACGTGCGATCCAAGGCAGAAGTGCGGCCCTCCGCCGCCGAAGGCCAGGTGGTCGTTAGGCACCCGGCTGATGACGAAACGCTCCGGCTCGTCAAACGCGCGAGGATCGCGATTGGCCGCTCCGTAGTACATGACGACCTTTTGCCCGGCCTCGATCCGCCGACCGCCCAGCTCGCTGTCGGCCGTGGCCGTCCGCCGCATGTAGATAACGGGGCTGGTCCAGCGGAGCATCTCCTCGATGGCAGTGGGAAGCAGCCCGAGGTCGGTAGTCAGTCGCTCTCGCTCGCCCGGGTGGCTGAAGAGCGCGTCCATCCCGCCGGCGACCAGGTTGCGCGTCGTGTCGCCGCCAGCATCGATGAGCAGAAGGAAAAAGAGGCTGAAGTCCATCTCATCGAGGCGGTGGCCGTCGACATCTGCAGTCACAAGCGCGGAGGCGAGGTCGTCCCCTGGATGTGCTCGCTTCTCATTCCAGACGCCGCTCGCATAGTTGAACATCTCGATGACGGCGGCCATCCCCGCGCCCTCGGGCTGGCTCGCGGGATCGGCGTGGACCGTCTCGGTCAGCCGGTAAAGCTCAGCTCCGTCCTGCCGCGGGATCCCGAGCATCTCTGCGATGACGTACGACGGGAGCAGGCCCGCGACATCCTCGACCAAGTCGAACTCGTCCCGGTCAGCAACCCCGTCAACGATCTCGGCGGCCAGCCGCTCGATCCCGGGACGCATCCGGCTCGCGGCACTGCGCAAGAACCGGGGCGACACAAGCTTGCGGTACTGCGTATGCCGCGGCGGATCCATCATCAGCATCATCGCGTGGTCGCCAAGATCGGCCGCGCTGCCGTCATCGATCATGATGGTCGGGCAGGAGGAGAAAAGCGCGGCATTGCGGCCGACGGCCTTGACGTCCTCGTGCCGGGTCACTGCCCAGAAGCCGGGTCCGTCTGGCTCTTCGTGCCAGTGGACGGGGTCGTTATCCCGCAGCCATGCGTACTGGCCGACAGGATGGCCGTGGGCATAGGAGGACGGCGACACCAGGTCGATGACACCCGTCATGGCGTGAAAATACAGCCGTATGTCAGGCGTGTGAAGTGTCTAACCCAGGCGGCCGAGGCAGCCCTCCGGCAGACGCGGATGCCGAGTAGCCGCCGCCGACTGGCAAGGTGGTGTCGTGGACTTCCAGCATCGCGGTGAGATCTGGCTCGACTTCCCGGAGCTCGTGGCCGGGGTCGTGTTCGCCGGCGGCATCACCCCCGACGTGGCCGCCGGAGATCACATCGACAAATTCACGGCCATCGCCTGCGCCCGCCTGGAGGGATCGGCCGAAAGCGAGCTGCCCGAGATCCGGGCCTGGCGGCGTGCCTTCTCCCGGATGGGACTCAAGCCGACTCAGTACCGGTGCGCGTCGGAGGCACTGCTTCGGCGCTTGCGAAAGGACGGCGCCCTGCCGCAGGTGCACCCGCTCGTCGACGTGTGCAATGCCGTGTCGATGGCCTTCGCGACTCCGGTCGCCGTCTTCGACATCGCGAAGATCAACGGTCCTCTGGAAGTGAGATACGCCGATGGCGATGAGGACTACCTGACCTTCACTGGCCAGACCGAGCACCCCGACCCCCGCGAGGTGATCTTCGCCGACCAGGCAAGGCAGGTGCATGCCCGCCGATGGACCAACCGGCAAAGCGGTCTGTCGGCGGTCGGGGACTCGACGGCCTCCGTGCTCGTCGTTGCCGAGGCCATGCATGACTCAGCGGCAACTGACCTGCCAGAACTCACCGCGGTGATCGCTGATGAACTGAGCAGCCTCTGGTCGGCCACACCGCTGACCGCCATCCTCAGCCAGTCCGCGCCCAGGTTCTCGTCAGCTGGACCCGCGAGCCCGTCGTCGCCGCCCGCGTAGCCGATCGCTGAGCTCGCGGGCAATCTCCCGGTCGGCATCTCGCTGCGCGATTGCCTGGCGCTTGTCGAAGGACCGCCGGCCGCGCGCCAGGGCGATCTCCACCTTCGCCCAGCCGTCCTGGAAGTACAGCGACAGCGGCACGAGGCTCATGCCGGCGTCGCCCAGCCTCCCGATGATCTTGTCAATCTCGCTGCGGTGCATGAGCAGCTTGCGGGTGCGCCGAGGCTGGTAGAGAGCGCGGGTGCCGTGGCGGCCGTACGCGTGCTCGGGGATGTGCAGGCCGTGGATCATCAGCTCGCCGTCGTGCTCCTGAACGAACGCTCCGACCAGCGACGCGTGGCCGGCGCGCAGGGACTTCACCTCGTTGCCGACCAGCACAATCCCGGCCTCGTAAGTCTTGAGAATCGTGTAGTCATGCCGGACCCGCCTATTCGAGGCAATGGGCCTGCGGCCTGTTTCCCTGGTCGCGGTGACCTCCTCGTTATCCCGTCGGGAGCAGGGTGCTCGGCTTCAGAACACAATGAGTTCGCTGGCCCGTGCGCCGGTCAGTTGGTAGTCAGCAGGGTCAGTCTGCCGTCCAGCGACCAGCTTCATCAGCGTAGAGCGGCCGGTCCGCAGGGTGGCCGTGGCTCGGCCAGCCCTGGGCGCTCCGATCGTGAGGGTAGCGTCGTCGAGGCGCACCTCGACGAGTGGGATCGCCCTGCGTCGGGTCCAGTCGCTGAGCAGGACGCAGGCGTCGTCGAACCCGGCGCTTTCATAGGCGAGCTGCTCGCCGAGGGCAGCGCGGACGTCGCCACCGTGCATCCACTCGCCGAGCGCTAGGACATCCAGCTTTCCTCCGGCTTTGGCGATGCCGCTTCCCGCCTCCAGATAGCCGCGGGCAAGCTCGGACAGGATGTCCGCCAGGGCCCATCGTCGCCGCTCGGTCACGTCGATCTCGTTGAGCTCAGGCGTGAAGGCGTGCACCGTGCCTTCAGTCACCCGGCTGAGGGCGGCCGCGCAGTGGGCGAGCACGTCGCGCACCGACCATCCGGGACACGCGGTGGGGCGATCGAATGCATCGGCGCGCGTGTTGGAGAGAATCGGCAGCAGGGAATCGTGCTCAGCCTGAAGGAGCCGTGCCGGGCGGAGTCGGTCACGGTCGGTCTCAAACAACGTTCCTCCCAGCCTGGCTGAGCGTCATTGCACTGGATCGCTCGTCACATCTTCGCCGTCTAAGAGCACCGCGGCCATCTGCACGCCCTGGCCTGCCGGATGCTCGGCTCCGCCGCCGAAGCGGATGATGCCGTCCAGGAATCCTGGCTGCGGCTGAGCCGGGCCGAGGATACCTGTTCAGTACGACGCTGGTCTCGTGGGTCCCATCGACACGATCTTCACCGTTGCCGGCCTGCTCGTCCTGGCCGGGGGCTATGCGCTGGTCGCTCTGCCGGGCGCGGCCGCGGCGACCGCCCCGGCCGTGGCGGAGCCCGCCGGCTAGCGCCCGGTCGTGGTGAGTGGCAGGGCAACGGCAAGCTGCTCGCCTCCTCCCTGGAACGTCAGCGTCAGGGCACCCGCCAGCGGATCCAGGCGCGGAAGGAACTCCAGGCTGAGGTCTTCATGATCCGGCGCGCCGCTGCTGCCGCCGAACGTGCTCAGGTAACTGTTGCCAAGATCGTCCTCGGCTAGCACCGTCACGGGGCTCCACTTCCGCTGACGGTCCGCGCTGTACTCCCACCAGCCTGGCACCGCGCGCAGGTACAGCCGCCAGCACTCAGGCCCGGAGAACAGGCTGTCGACGTGCACGGTGATGCCGGCGATAGCGGGCAGGGTGATCGCCAGGTCACAGTGGCGGGACGGACCGTCGGCGGCGCCGCTTGCCGCCAGCATCCGCGACCAGGCGGGCGGCAGGATCGTAGCCGGCCGCTGCCCGGTCAGCACGGCGCACACCTTCTCGAGCTGGTCCGGCAGCTGGCTGCCGGGATCCAGCTCCCCGGTTCGCTGGATCTCTGTCGTCTTCGCCAGGGCAGCCGAGCAGTTCCGGGTGACCATGTCATCGGTGACCTCGCGGGTGGTGGTCAGGCGAAGCTGGACCAGCCACCGCATCCGGTCCAGCAGCGTGCGCTCGGCCCGGCTCATCGGGACCGGGATGACCTGGCCCACGCGAGCTACCGATCGCGGCGAGGGCTCGAGCCTGGTGGCTGTCCCTTCCTCATCCCGGATCTCAAGCCAGCCGACGTCACGTCCTGGCCGCGGGTCCAGCCCCAACTGGACGGACATCGGGCCCTGCGGTTCTCCGGCCGGGCCGCGGCGGCCCGACATCCCGTGGGCCCGCAACGCGTAAGCCCGTTCCCTGCTGTCGACGACTGTGATGCTGCGAGCCCAGTCGCCGACTGCCTCGGCCATCACCCTGGCGCTGGCCCTGGCGCGCCGGCGCCGGCCCCACCGTGCGAAGGGCCTTCCCGGTAGGAGCACCGGCCTGGTCACCTGCGGCGAGCCGCTATCCGCTGGCATCAGGGACCCATGCAGCTGCGCACCGTCGGCCGTGACCAGCAGCGCCTCGGGTACCAGGACGCCGGCGGAGGTCCTGATCGGACCGGCCCCGCCAAAAGACCAGCGCTCTCCGGACCGCTCCGCCGTGGGCAATGATGATGCCGACGACCGGATGCGCTCCACATCGGCCTTCAGGGCCGGCCAGCTTCGGTAGCCGTAGTCGCGGGCAATGGCCAGCTGGGCCCCGGCGAGCGTCACTCGCTCGGAGACGGCCCGAATCCTCTCGGCAGCTTCAGGCTCACCGGCGGTCGCGGCACGCAGCAACTCCCGCGCCTGGCGCCGCAACTGGTCTAGATCGGGCCGGTCGGGTAGCTCGGACATGATGTCTCCTCGCCGCCCGGGCTCGCGTTCGGGCGCGCTGCGAAGAGGATCCTGCCGAGAAAGCTCGACCCGGAAACTGGTGAGGTGGACTCAGGTCCTGCCCGCGAACCCGGCGGCGCCCTCCTGCGCCGATGGCATCAGCTTTACACGCGGCCCGTGGTTTGTCATCCCGGACCGGGGCTGAGCAGCCCGGCCAGGATGCGGGCGAGAATCTCGCCGAACCGATCCGCCGGATTGGGCGGCGGATCGGCTGGCGGCGGGGCCGCATCCGCCAGAAGCTCACCGAGGCGCGGGTACTCACCGGAGGCCAGCGCTTCCTGAAGGTAGGCAGCACTGCGCTGAGCCGGGGCATCGCCGCCTAGCTCGGCCTGCACGAACACCGCGGTGATCGCCATCAGCACGGCGAACGATTCGAGCTTGGCGGCCGCGCTGGCCGGGCACGCCGCGAGCACCTCGAGCACGTGCTCCAGCAGTGCCAGCCCGCGCGGCCCCAGCGCCGGGCGCCTGGTTGTCAGGTCAGCGAGCCAGGGATGCCTGCGCATGATCTCGCGGGCCTGCTGGCCGACGTCGACCAAGTCGCCGATCCAGTCGCCGGTCGGCGGCCCGAGCACGTACTCGGCGGCCATCGAGTCGGTCATCAGGTCCAGCAGGTCCTCGCGAGTCTGGACATAGCGGTACAGCGACGCCGCCCCCGTACCCAGGGCGGCAGCCACCTGCCGCATCGAGGCCGCCTCGATCCCGTCGCGGTCGGCGATGGCGACCGCGGCCGCCGTGATCTCCGCGCGGCTGCGCCTGGGTGGCCTGCCGGTCATGGCCGGTTCGCCAGGAGTCTGGGCATAGCGATAGCATAGTTCGCGAACACTGTTTGCGAACTAGCCGGAAGGAAATCCGATGACGCGATACGCGCACAACGCCGGGGTCGATATCGCCTTCGAGGACCTCGGGGGCGCCGGGGGAGAGCCGCTGCTGCTGGTCATGGGCATGGGCGTCTCGCGGTTCTGGTGGCCGCAGGGGTTTGCCGATGAACTGGTCCGCCGCGGGTTTCACGTCGTGGCCTATGACCAGCGCGACGCCGGGGAGTCCACCCACTTCGACGCCGCGCCTGCAGGCGGTCCGATCGCGGCCCTGCTGGGCCGGACGACGGCCGCCTACACTGCCGAGGACCTGACCGACGACGCGATCGCCGTCCTCGACGCGCTCGGCTGGCCGTCGGCGCACCTGTTCGGGGCGTCGATGGGCGGGCTGGTCGCCCAGCGCGTGGCGCTCCGCCATCCTGATCGCGTGCGCACGATGACGTCGATGGCGTCCCAGCCGAGCGACGCCGGCGTCCTCGCCCTTGCTCGTTACGTGCGGTTCGCGACAGTGGCCAGGCTCGCGCGGCTGCGTGCTCCTGAGGGCCGGGACGGCGACATCGACCTGGGTCTCGCCCTCGCACGGGCCGTCGCCTCGCCCGCGTACCCGTTCGACGAGGCGGCAGTGCGCGAGCGCGTCGAGCGAGATCAGCGCAGCGGAGTCCGCGACGTCGGCGCGCAGGGCCGGCAGGCGGGCGCGAAGTGGAGTGGCCCGAGACTCTCTGAGCTTTCCAAGCCTGTCCTGGTGCTGCACGGCGACGCCGACCCGCTGGTGCGCCCGGCCGCGAGCCGCGATACCGCCGCAGCGATCGACGGGGCCAGGCTCGTCATCCTGCCCGGCGTCGGCCACGACCTGCCGCGCGAGGTCTGGCCCGAGATCGCGCAGGAAGTCCGGACCCTGGCCGATCAAGCGCAGGCAGCGTAGCCTGGCGCGCCGCCCGCCAGAAAATGCGTCGATCGTCCGGCGGGTCCGGTGTTACGGTCGCCGTCATGGCGATACGGGTAGCCAGGTTCGCGGGAGAGTCGGCTCAGCTCGCACACTGGTTGGGCAGGCCCGAGGACGAACTCGGGCTTGACTCCCACGCGGCCGACCGCGAGCGCTGGCTGGCGTGGGCCGGCGACCAGATCACCGGCGTGCTCAACGTCTGGCACGCACCCGACGGGCGCGCCCGGCTGTTCTTCGGCCGCTGCCAGCCCGAGGCATACGCCCCGCTGGCCGGCGCGATCGACACCGGGTGCTACGCCACGATCGATGCCCGCGACCACGATGTGCTGGCGGCCCTGGCGGCCGGCGGGTTCACCGAGGTACGGCGCGAGAGCGAGTACGAGATTCCCGTCAGCCTGGTCGATGCGCCCGTGCCGGCGGGCATCCGGATTATTACCGCCGACCAGACCGAGCTCGAGCCGCTCATGCTGCTGGACTGCGCGATCCGGGCTGACATTCCCGGCGCTGAGGGCTGGCAGCCGGACCCGCAGTGGTTCCGCGAGGAGACCTATGACTCGCCCGACTTCGACCCGCAGGCCTACCGCGTCGCGCTGGACGGCGACGACTACGTCGGGCTGGCGCGGATCTGGGGCCGCTCGCGGTCACAGCGCTACCGCCGGCTCGGCTGCGTTGGCGTGCTGCGCGGTTACCGGCGCGCCGGCCTCGCGCGGGCGCTGATCGCTCAGGCACTCGCGCCGCTGGCGGCGGCCGGGGAGACCGCGGTAACCGCCGAGGCCGATACGACCAACCTCGCGTCGCATACGCTGCTGACCGGCTTCGGGGCGCGCGTCACCGGCGGCACCGTCGAGCTGTACCGGGACGGCCGGCCCGGCGGGACCAGGCCGGCCGCACCGGCCGCGAACTAGGCTCCGCTCGCGGCCCGTCGCAGCTCCCGTCGCGGGTCCAGCCGGACCAGCAGCACGACCGCCGGCACCGAGAGCGCTATGCAGGCAACGCCGACGACGTGGAACAGGACGCCGGGCCCGCTGAAGGTGCCGAGAACTGAGCTGAGAATATCGAGCGCCCGGCAGATGATCGAGGTCACGAACGCCCACCGGCGACCCTGCCGCACGCCGACGACGCTGCCCAGCGTCGCGACGCCGAGGACCGCGCCGAGCACGATCGCCGGCATCGGCGGAGTTCCTGCGGTGCGGTGATAAGCGGCGAGCATGGGCGGGACCATGGCCAGGTCGCCGACGCCGAGGATGACGAGCAGTGTGGTCAGGGACCTGAGTCCGGATTTCATTGAGGCGCTCCTTCGCTGAGGCTTAGTGCTCTCAGCGTGCGGCGCGGCCGGGCCGGACGGCGTCCGCCGCCGGACGGAACTCTAGGCCGGGGCCTCCGTCGCGCGGCGGAGGTCCGGCGGGGGAGGCAGCGGCTCGGAGGGGCGCGGCAGCCGGGCGAGCACCTGCCACCCGCCGGACTCGACCGGGCCGGCACTCAGGTCACCGCCGCAGGCGCCGACTCGCTCCCGCATCCCGGCCAGACCGTGGCCGCCGCCTGCTCGGTGCAGGCCCGTGGCGGTTGCCGTCGCGGGACCATTCACGACCCGGACCTCCGCGTGGCCGCCGGCCTCGGCGATGAGCACCTCGACGGGGGCGCCGGGCGCATGTTTGAGCGCGTTCGTGAGGCTCTCCTGGACGACGCGATAAGCGGCATCGCGGGCCCGCTCCGTCAGGCCGTCGGTCGTCCCGGCGAACCGGCAGCTGACGTCGAGTCCGGCGGCGCCGGCCCGGGCAACGAGCTCGTCGACGAGCCGGAGGCTATCGGTGTGCCGGGGCTGCGGGTCGTGGCCGAGCATCTCGACCAGCCTGCCGATCTCGGCCTCGGCCTGCCCGACGGCCTCGGAGATCGCGTCGAATGCCTCGGCCGCGAGCGCCGGGTCGGTCGCGCTCGCGCGCTGGCCCGCGCTCGCCTGAATCACCATCACGCTGATGCAGTGCGCGACGATGTCGTGCAGCTCGCGCGCGATACGGGCACGCTCGTACCGGACGGCTTCGGCGGCGAAAAGCTCACGTTCCTCCTCGAGCTCGCGGCCGCGCGCGGCCAGCTGATCGGCGATGCGCCGACGGGAGCGGACGACCAGGCCGAGCGCAAAGGGCCCGAGCGTAGCGACCAGGATGAACGGGTTGAAGACGGTGAGGCCGATCGCTGCCTGCGCTCCGGCGACGAGGCCCGCCGCGACCACCGCCGAGGATGCGACATCGGCCGCCGCGCCCAGCGAGTACGCGAGGAGGAACACCGGCGCCAAGATGAGGTCGTCAGGCAAGTCGCTGGAATTGCCCAGGACCGTCAGCGCCAGGCAGCACGCGGCCGCGCCGGCCGCCAGCTTCGGGTACTGGCGCCGGGCGGCGAGGCTGGCGCACACGCCGAGTCCGCAGCAGGTTTCGATCAGGTTGCTGGTGCCGTGCAGCACGCCCTGGGCGGCCATGAACGCGACCGATGACAGGCCGAGCCCGGCAGCCAGCAGCGCATCGGCGCGCCAGCTGCCGGCCAGGACCTGAACGCGTTCAGCTAGTGGCATAGCCGGCGGTGAGCGGCAAGCGGACCAGGGCGGCGCAGCGGCCGGCTCGCGAGTCGATGTCGAGTGTCCCGCCGAGCAGTTCCGCGCGCTCGCGGGCGATCGCGAATGCCGTCGCCGGCTGTGCGTGCGCCGGGCCGGCTACATCGAGCTCGAGCGATTCATCGCCGAACCGCACGGTGACGTCGATGCGTGCCGCCGGCGCGTCCTCAAGCGCCTCGAGCAGATGCTCCACGATCCGGTAGGCGGTCAGCTCGAGCCCGGCTGGCAGGGTACGCGGGCTGCCCACGACGTGCAGGCGCGCATCGGCGGTCGTCGCCTTCTCCAGCAGGCTGCCGAGCTCGGCCAGCACCGGCTGCGGGCCGGTCAGCCGGTCGGCTCGCAGGTTGCCGACGACCTCGCGCATCTGGGTCAGCGTCTCCCGCCCGCTGGTCTCCACAGAGGCCAGGGCACTCTGCGCTGCCTCCGGGTCGGAGGTCACTAGACGCCGGCCGACAGTAGCCGTCGCTGAGATTGCGCCGATCTGGTCGCGCACGAAGTCGTGCAGGTCCTCGGCCACTCTGGCCCGGTCGGCTGCGACCGCCAGCCGGGCAGTCTGCTCGCGCTGCTCGCGGAGCTCAGCGTTGCGCGCCCGCAGCGTCGCCGCGGCCAGGCTGCGAGAGCGGACGACCCGGCCCGCGATGCACGCGCCGGCGAGGGCCGGAATCCCTGCGACCAGGAACCCAGCTCCGAGCTGAGGGTCGTAGAAGGCCTGAAGGGCGATCGAGGCCAGGCAGCACGCCTCGGCGACCACGAGTCCGCGCACGTCCAGCCTTGTTGCCGCGAAGAACGCGACGAGCAGCACCGCGGGCAGCCCGGGGCCGCAGCGCACCAGATGGCCGGCCAGCAGCTCGTTCCCGAGTGCGCCGACGGCCAGCACGGCCGCCGCTGCCAGGGGAGCGCGCCGTTCCCACGCCACCGGAACGGTCATGGCCAGTACGGCAACCGCGGCGAACACGCCGCCTTGATTCCTCGTCCCTGGCCACAGCCCGCTCACGAGCAGGACCGCCCAGACGGTCAAGACGGCTGCGAGCGCGATGTCGCCCCAGCCAATGCCCTGCGCCCGTCCGACGGGCCGCCATAGCCAGCTTGTACGACTGATCCCGGTCACAGAAGCTCCCCTCCTCCGGCGACGACTCATTGTCGCCCGGCCGCCGTGACCGGGCCAGTCCGCACTTGGTGCGATACCGCAGCTAGCCGCCGCTGAGAAGGACACTAGGGCGGCCGCCCACGCCGGTCGTCCGCCTGCGGAACTACTTGCCAGGCAGCCGATCCGCCTGACGACGGACGCCGGCCGGGCGACGCCGTCGTTACGATGTCCGGGAGTCAGGGTGGGAAAGCAGAGGCGAGCGGTGCAGTGACTGGTGCCGAAGGGCCGGCAAGGCTAGCGGACGGCACGATCTCGGTGCTGATCGCCGACGACCAGCGGCTGGTGCGCGCCGGTTTCCGCGTCATTCTCGCGGGCGAGCCCGATATCAGCGTCGTGGGCGAGGCTGCCAACGGCGCCGAGGCGGTCGAACTGGCCCGCAAGCTCGCGCCCGACGTCGTGCTCATGGACATCCGGATGCCCACCATGGACGGACTGACCGCGGCCCGGCAGGTGCTGAGCAGCGGCGACAGCCGGGTGCTGATGCTGACAACGTTCGATGCCGACGAGTACGTCTACGAGACGCTGCGGATGGGCGCGAGCGGATTCCTGCTCAAAGACGCTCCTCCCGACCAGCTGATCGGCGCGGTTCGCAGCATCGCATCGGGCAACGCGCTGATCGACCCGGCGATCACCCGCCGGCTGATCAGCCGGTTCGCGCACGCTGTTCGGCCGGCCACGATGCAGCCCGCGGCGCTCAGGGACCTGACCGCGCGCGAGCTAGACGTGCTGCGGCTGGTGGCGCGCGGTCTCGCGAACGCCGAGATCGCCGCCGAGCTGGTCGTCGAGGAGAGCACGGTCAAGACGCACGTCAGCCGGATCCTGCTCAAGCTCGGCCTGCGCGACCGGGTCCAGGCGGTGGTGATCGCGTACGAATCAGGGTTCGTCGTGCCCGAGGATCCCGCCTAGATCTCCCGAGCCCGGAGCCTGCGGACCGCGACGGCGAGCGCCAGGGCGTCCGCGGCGACGCTGACCGCGAGGGCAGGCAGGTAATGCGAGAACCGCTGCGTGCCGCCGGCCAGGCCGACCGGGGCATTGACCAGCGCGCTCGGCAGCCAGCTGGCGATAACTGCGAACGTTCCGGCGATCGGCAGCGCAATCAGGATCCCCAGCGTGATCGCCACTGTCCCGATCGTGCTGCGCACGAGCGAGGCCGCGAGCGCGGTCAGCGTCACCGCGAGCACGAAGTACGCGACCCCGCACAGCATCCCTTCCAGCATGGCCGCGGCCGGCACCGAGCCGATGAGCACCCTCGTCTCGTACCACGCGCACAGCGAGCCCAGTACATAGGCCGCAGCAGCGGCGCCGGCGTGGACGGCGACGCGCGGCACCACCAGCTCCCACATGCTGGAAGCCTTCGTGCGCAGGAACGTGGCGAGGCCGTGGCTGGTGTCGAAGCTGAGCGCGCCGGCCGTCAGGGCGACGACGAGAATCAGCCCGATCAGGGTGATCTCGGTGACGTAGCTGTTAATGGCCTGCGCGGGCGTGGGCGGCGGCAGGGACACGCGGGCGCCGTGGCTCAGGTGGCTGATCAGGTCACTGGCATACCTGGTGGCTACCGGCTCCACCAGGCCGATGACCGCGAACAGCACGGCGAGCGCGATGGCCCGCGGCGTCCGGGTCAGCCGCAGCCACTCCAGCCGCCAGAGGCTCATCCGGTGCCGCCGGGCCGCCGGAAGCGCGGCCCGGACGGTCGCCGTCGTCATCGCACCCCCTGGGGGCTGGCGGCGGTCAGGGCGAGGAACGCCGACTCCAGATCGGCAGCGGCCGGCTCGCACGAGATCTGCCTGGCACTGCACGCGGCGACCACGGCGGGAATGCCCCGCTCGCCGGCCTCGATGCTCGTCGCGTCGATCCTGATCGTGTCCGCCCCTGCCATCTCGACCCTGACCGCCCACGGCTCCGCGCCCGCGGCCTGAGTCACCGGGCCGGGGTCGCCCGCGATCCGCACCAGCCAGCTCGGCGTGAGGTACTGGTCAATGAGATCCTGCGTGCCGCCCTGATAGAGCAGCCGGCCCTCGCGCAGGATGCCGACCTGGTCGGCGATCCGCTGCACGTCGTCCAGGATGTGGCTGGAGAAGATGACGGTCCGGGTGCCGCGCATGCCGGCGACCACGCTCAGCATGTCCGCCCGGCCGGACGGGTCGAGGGCCGACGTCGGCTCGTCCAGGATCAGCAGCGCGGGGTCACCGACGAGCGCGCACGCGAGTCCCAGCCGCTGGGTCATGCCGCGCGAGAACCCGCCGACTCTCCGGCCAGCCGAGTCGGTCAGGCCCGCGGCTGCGAGCGCCGCATCGACCGCGTCAGCGCCGACTCCGGGGGTGACCAGCGACCTGGCCAGGTCGACCGCCTCCCAGGCAGTGATCCAGGCGTCGAAGTCGGCGACGTCGGGGCACACGGCCACCTGCTGCCGCGCGACGTTCAGGCTGATCGTGCCCCGGTCGGGCCGGCGCAGCCCGGACAGCAGCGACAGCAGCGTCGTCTTGCCCGCGCCGTTCATGCCGACCAGTCCGTAGACGCAGCCGAGCGGGACGAGCAGGTCGACGTCGAACAGCCCGACGCCGCCGTAGTCCCTGGTCAGCCCCCTAGTGGCGACGATCGGCTCGGCCATCAGCCCGGCACCCGGGATCGCCGGCCGCGCTCACGGCCGACGAACAGGTACAGCAGGCCGCCGCCCGGCTCACTCACGAACACGATGATCAGCGCCCAGACCCACTTGGGCAGGTGGCGGACGGACTCCGCGCGCGCGAGGTCGGTCAGGCAGTAGACGTCGAAGATGATCAGCACCAGGACGACGGGCGCGAGCGCCGCCAGCAGATGAGACGGCGCATGATGCCTGGCTGCGGCGAGCACGAATTCCCTCATCAGCTTTCCCGTTCGTTCGCTTGCCGGGTCAGCTGCTGCTGCCCGAATTGGCGCGCCGCCCAGTCGGTGATCAGGCCGAGTACCTCGGGGCTTACGGGCTGCTTTCCGGCCTTGCGGTAGCCGCGCGGGCCGACGAAGTCAGGGTCGGGCCGCAGCATGTGGCTCAGGTCGCCGACGACGTGGCCCTCGAACGGCTCCTGGACCAGCCGGCCCGCCGCCTCGACGTCGTCCGGTGGCACCTGCATGTCATGGCCGCCGGTGATCGCCAGCACGGGCACCGTGACGGCGCGGAGGGCCGGCGCGGGGTCGTAGGTGATGAAGTCACGTATCCAGCGGGCGTTGACCTTCGTGCCCTGGACCCGGATGACGTCGGTGGTGGACGCCATGATCTTCGCCTGGTTCTTGCGCTGAGCCCGGACGACGTCAGTGCGCAGCAGCTTGAGGATCACCTTCGTCGCGGCCGGCAGCTTGTCGGCGAGCTGCTGGGTCTGCCAGGCCAGGACGTCGCCGCCTGGCCGGACCGATCCCGAGATCAGCACGATGCCGGCGACGCCCCTGTGCTCGCCGGCGAGCTGCGCCGCGTAGTAGGTGCCCTCGCTGTGCCCGACGACGAGCAGCGGGAGCCCTGCGTTCCTTTCGGCGAGCCAGCTGAGCGCGGCCTGCGCGTCGATGAGCCGCGTGGCCATGCCGACCGGGTAATAGTCACCGCCGCTCGCGCCGACGCCGCGCTTGTCGTAGCGCAGCGAGGACACGTTCACCGTGCCCAGCGCGTCCGCGACCGCCCTGGTGATAGCGCCCCGCAGCTTCATGCCGAGCGGCAGCTTCACGTCCGAGTCCCGGTCGGTTCGCCCCGACCCTGGAATGAGCAGCGCGGCCGCGACCGGCTGTGCTGCCTGCGCGTAGGTGCCGGCCAGGGTGCAGCCGTCGCTGTCGAAGGTCACGTTCTCGCTGTTCACAGCCCTTGTCCTCTCTTACTTGGCCTCATCGGCCGGCATGAACACTGACGCGATCAGCCGCCGGCGGCGGCCCTTGCGCTGCGCGTTGGCCCGCCTGGGCTGGAGCACGCGATACAAGTCCTGCATCAGCTCGGTGTACTCGGCGTCGTCGAGCCACAGGCCCTCGATCCCGAACGCCACGCCATCGCGGATCAGGTCCGGGTCACCGCGCTCCAGGTACCGGTCGTAGTCCGCGACCAGCCCGGCGGTGAACGCCATGAACATCTGGCGGTGGTCCTCCCGGCTCATCGCTGCGACCTCGTCGAGGCTGACCCGCGCCGCCGCCAGGCGCAGGACGTAGGTCCGCTCGAGCGCGCCGCGGACCCGCCGCTCGGCGACAACCTGCAGGACGCCGGCGTTCACCAGGCGCGCCACCTGCCGGTAGAGGCTGGCCGGGGGAACGTCGGAGAGCTCGGCGCTGAGCTGGGAGGTGGTCAGCGCGCGGTCGCCCAGGAACGCCTGGACGATGCGCAGCCGCACCGGGTGCAGGAGCAGGTCCGCCGAGGAGGTCACGGTCGGAGACTAGCCGACTAATCTCAGTTCTGACAACATTCCTGGAACCGAGATCAATCGCGCGGCCCCGGTCGCGATATGCGAGCATGACGTCATGCCAGAAGACACCGGAGGCCTGCCGGCCGAGGTCATCGCCTACCTGAGCACGCAGCGGCTCGGCCGGCTCGCGACCGTGGACTCCCGCGGCGCGCCCCAGAACAACCCGGTCGGCTTCTGGTACAACGCTGAGCTCGGGACCATCGACATCGGCGGGCTCCGCCTGGGAGCCACGCGCAAGTTCCGCAACCTGGACGCGAACCCGAATGTGGCCTTCGTCGTGGACGACCTCGCCTCGGTCCAGCCGTGGCGGGTCCGCTGCGTGGAAATCCGTGGCCGCGCCGAGGCCTTGCCCGATCAGCCGCCGCTCATGCAGGGCATGTCCCCGGAGATCATCCGGATCCACCCGGAGCGAGTGATCAGCTTCGGCCTCGACCCGGCCTGATCGCCCGCCGTTCCGACTTACCCTCAGTTCCGTGGCCCCAAATCGGTCCAAAGTGACCGTGAAAGTCGACGCAACCGCGGGTAAGTTGACCAGCCACCCCGCCCTGCATCGCATTGGGCCCGGTTCCTGCCCTCAACGGGGACGTGGTGGATCGACGCGACCGGGCCGGCCGCCAGGGACGCCGTGATCATCACCTCGTTGCCTGCTCGGCGATCAGGTAGCCGCCGAGGAGGATCAGCGCGACCCCCGCGATGCGCGCGGCTCGTTCCCGGAATCGCTCGCCGACGATGCCGCCGAGGGCGAGGCCGAGCTGGCTGGCGACAAGCGCCTGGCCGCCGATCGCAATGATGACCGG
>Ga0210395_10001495_pt1 | contig 18083 bp, 15 predicted proteins | sample IncBWH4OmetaG_FD_150861 | JGI IMG/M metagenome (GOLD analysis project Ga0210395, IMG submission 150861) | Forest soil microbial communities from Barre Woods Harvard Forest LTER site, Petersham, Massachusetts, United States - Inc-BW-H-4-O ...
TTACTATTATTAAATCTTAACCATAATATTAATCCTATAAATATTGATATATAATATATTATATATCCTATATTCCATATTTGATCTTTTGTCGTTCCAATTTGATACCTACTAATATAATTATAACGATCTTTACGTAACTCGGATAATTTAAGAAATTTAGTTAATCCAAAGGTACTTAAGAGATAAAGTATTTCTATAAGAATAATAATCAAAACAATTTTAAAGGCCGGACCGTTATATGATAATAGAAATAAGATAAAAGATAAAATTTTCAAAGCTAAAAAAAATATACTAAGTATGAATAGCATTAGCATTATGAATCTTGATTATCTGAATTGTCTAAATTATCTGAACCAAATACTCCAAGTGTACGCTTATATAAACGATTACGTGATTCTTGATCTAAATTTATCATTAAACTACGAAACTCACGATCTACTATGCCAGGCTTAGTATCTTTGGTAGATGGCAAGTTTAACTTTTCTTCAATATTAATATCTGGTTTAACAGATTTTTCACCAACTGGAATCATAATAGGAATCAAACATTGCGTTGGTCTGTCATCCATTGATTTAAATATTGCTTCGTTTAACATTGTTATTTTTTCCAGTGGACTCAAGCTTTTTTGTTCATCTAAAGATTTTACCTTATAATACAAATCTTTATAATAATTTAAACTTTCTTGATTTATACTAATAGGTGCTTTGTCTGTAATCGTATACAAATATTGTTTCCACTCACGCATAAAGATTAAAAAAGCTTTCTCATTATAAGATTGAACTGACATAATAATATTTCTTGCTAATGGAATTTTATTATCATTAGCGAACTTTAAATCATACACGTGATTATTTAACATTATATCACTTGATGTATTTCCTGTTGATCGTTTAGATTCCGTGACAAATTGGAAAATTTTTGAGTCCAATGCAGTAGGATCGAATTGCTTCATCGGCGTTTGAATAATTATATTTGATTCAATTTTATTATTATCAAATCCACGTTGAGACAATAAATGCCAACACTGCATAATGGTAAAGATAGTACTTTGATGCACTTCATTGCCATTTAATTTAAAAAGATCAATTAAAGAAAAATTTTTTGGCATCAAAGTTACAACATCTTCTAAAGAAAAAGGTTTACGTGGAAAAAGAACTTCAAAACCTACTTGTAGATACCTATTATTTGCTCTTTCTTCCTCCATAAAATAATTAAGAAATGCTTGCAATACGCCCAAATCGTCATTTGTTCTACTTTCTGGAGTTTTATATAAAATTTCTAAACAACGAAATAAAGTCTCATCTCGTAAAAAATGATCTTTGGCACGTATTTCAGTTGGGAATCTAGAAATTGATCCCTTCGTTATAGTTGACATTGATCTTTTAATTATTTCGAAAACGTTTAGATGTTCTTGACTATTCACAACATTTGTATTTGGATTTGAATGTACTACTGATGAACGTCCTATTGAACTTGCTGCCGCACTAATTGATGGCGTATGTGGACGAGCTAATGCATTTGTAATTCCTCCTACTAAACGTGAAATACCTCCTTTACTTGAATGAGTAAAACGTTTATGTTCTTTTATCGGATAACATTTTATCATTAACATTTGTTCGCTATAAAACGATGAAGAAAATAATCCTTTCCTCATATTTAAAGAACGTCTTCTACCAAGTTCACCCCCCTCTTACACCCCCTCTTACCTTTTCTAAGCTGGTTACAATGGCTACTCCTTCTTGTACAGAAAGAATTTCACCTATTGTTTCCCCTTCGAAATCTAATTGCTCATCTAATTCATATAAATTTTCCTCCATTTCCATATTACTATTTAGATTTTCTACATTTGATTTCATAAATTTCTTATTTTTTTTGTAATCAAAGCTGGTTTCGGTTTATAGGTCCCTCTTCAAGGTATGGTTACCTTGACCATACAACCCAATGTTAAAGCCTGCACTGACCGTTTTTCCTAATTTTTGATCCAATGACTAAAGACTAAAAACTGTTTCGAGGTTCCTCGTCGGCATATGGGTACCAACCCATAGAACAGTTTTCACTGCCAAGGTTTTTCTCCTTGTCGAATATGGGTCTTCTGGACCCCCCTTGCTATTCTGCATTCCCTTCTCATCTTCCATTAATTTTTCCACTCCCAGTTCTAATTACATGGAATTTAAACCAGTGCAGCGCGACTATATGGAACACTGGGACGTCTAATGAGAGTTATCAACCAATCCCGCACGAGAGGTTTACTTATAGAGTACTCACGCGCTTTCCACCTATAATTTTTCCAATCGATCTAGGAATGTGAAAATGCAGTAATAACTCCCTAGAACTTTTTCTTTATCTAGGTATTCGAGGCATTCGTCTAGCCTTATAGGGGGGCTACACTTCACCTTCCTTCAACAACTTATTACTTTCTAACTTATCACTACTTTCAACAACTAGTCTTTATACTACAACCCCTTAATAATATTTCAAAATCTAATCTTCCATACCATCGCGAACACTACAAAATTGTATTTTACATTTTTTATTAGGGTTATATCCTTCCTTACTTCCTTACTTGATGCCCCCAACGAGAATCGCACTCGTGTTTTCAACTTGAAAAGCTGCTGTCCTACTACTGAACGATGGGGGCTTCCTTCTCATAATTCCCTAATTCCCTAATTCCCTAATTCCCTAATTCCCTAATTCCCTAATTCCCTAATTCCCTAATTCCCTAATTCTTATTATTGCTATTACCATAAATCTTATTATTATATTAATTGCCTCTGGGCAGAATCGAACTACCGATTTGAACTCATGAGGACCACGTTTTACCACTAAACTACAGAGGCTTTCATAAATTTAATTTGAATTGATATAAAATCGGGGTGACAGGACTTGCACCTGCAACCTTTTGAACCCAAATCAAACGCTCTACTGTTGAGCTACACCCCGTTACCTATAACGATATAACAATATAACTATATAACGATAACATAATATAAATAGAATGCTCCCAGTGAGACTTGCACTCACAACCGCTGGATTAAAAGCCCATCGCTCTACTCTTGAGCTATGGGAGCAAAAAAGATAGATTGAATAAAAAAATTAAATATAAATATCGTCCCGCAGCAGGTTCTCCTACCACGACCCTGTTACGACTTAACTTCAGTCCTAACTGAAAGAGTCCTATAACAATAAAGTTACTTCAGACAAAGTTATATGATCAACATAAAAAGCAATGTCTTCCCTGGCTTTATTGAAACGTTCTACCTCCAACTATTTCCATAGCCTGACGGGCGGTCTGTACGCAACCAGAAAGCTAATTCACCGTAGCGTTCTAATCTACGATTACTAGGGATTCCGGCTTCACTAAAATGAGTTTCAATTTTAGATCCGAACTGAAAAGTCTTTTATAGATTCGCTCCAGCTCACGCCTTTGCATCTTATTGTCGAACTTCAATGTAACACATGTGTAGCCCAATCTATATGGTCCATAATGACTTGACATCAACCTTACTTCCATCCAAAAACGTGTAATGGCAATACGAATAGATAGTACTATCCTTTTTCATGGTAACGTTTCCCGTTCGCCGTACAAATAGATCTTTTCTCTCTATCTTTTCTTTTCTCCCTATCTTTTTCTTTTCTCAAGAACTTTCTTTTTCTCCCTATCTTTCTTTTCTCAAGAACTTCATTTTCTCAAGAACTTTCTTTTTCTCCCTATCTTTCTTTTCTCAAGAACTTTCTTTTTTCTCCAAAACTTTCCTTTTCTTGAGATCTTCATTTTCTTAAGAACTTCCTTTTCTCCAGATCTTCCTTTTGTTTCGTTAACTTTCATTTTGTCCTTAACTTTTATTTTCTCAAGATCTTTCTTTTTTCTTGAGAACTTCCTTTTCTTGAGATCTTCATTTTCTTGAAAACTTCGTTTTCTTAAAAACTTCATTTTCTTAAGAACTTCCTTTTCTCCAAAACTTCCTTTTGTTTCGTTAACTTTCATTTTCTTAAAAACTTCCTTTTCTTGAAAACTTCCTTTTGTTTCGTTAACTTTCATTTTGTCCTTAACTTTTATTTTCTCAAGATCTTTCATTTTCTTGAGAACTTCCTTTTCTTGAGAACTTTCATTTTCTTAAGAACTTTCTTTTCTTAAAAACTTTCTTTTCTTAAAAACTTCCTTTTCTCCAGAACTTTTCTTTTGTCAAGAACTTTTCTTTTGTCAAGAACTTTTCTTTTGTCAAGAACTTTTCTTTTGTCAAGAACTTTCCTTTTCTCCAAAACTTCGTATCTTCCTTCCTGAAGAAAGAGGAAAAGAGAAAAGAGAAAAGAGAAAAGAGAAAAGAGGAAGAGAAAGATGAAAGATGAAAGAGGAAGATGAAAGATAAAAGAGGAAGAGGAAGAGGAAGATGAAAGAGGAAGAGGAAGAGAAAGACGAAGATGAAGAGGAAGAAGAAAGATAAAAGATGAAAGAGGAAGAGGAAGATGAAGAAGAAAGAAGAAAGAGAAAGAAGAAAGATGAAGAGAAAGAAGAAAGAGAAAAAGAGGAAAGAGAATCTATCCAACATTCCCTATTGCATGAAAAAGGAATATTTAACAACTATTCGGAAGGGTTTCGCTTGTTTGTGGAACGAACCGAGTACCTCGCGGCACAAGCTGACGACAGCCATGCAGATCCTGTCATTGACTACCGTATAAAGTCGAGAATTTAGTAAAACTAAATAACAACGATCTATGTAAGCTTCGACGAGAAGCTTTCGCAAACGTACTATATTAAATATAATACGTCAATTAAATCAGATACAAAGAATGGTAAGATTCTGCGCGGTATATCGAATTAAACCACATGTTCCACCCCTTGCACTGGCTACCGTCAATTCCTTTGAGTTTAGACCTTGCGGCTACATTCCTCAGGCGGATAGTTTCACGCATTCGCTTAAAACCCCGTTAAGTTCCACGCGGATGTTCTCATCATAAAAAATTTATGAATGAATGACCAACGATTGCTTAACGACGTTGAACTATCATAGTTTAAGGCATGGACTACAGGGGTCTCTAATCCCTTTCGATACCCATGCTTTCGTAACTTAGCGTCAGATCTGAATGGGTTTCCGCTTTCGCCTCCGAACGTCCTCAGTTTATCAACGGATTTCACTCCTACTAACTAAGTTCAGAAACCCTCAACAGAACTCAAGAGATGTGGTGAGTAAACGATTAACATTTTCGCAATGTTACTTTATATTTACTATGCCATCTCCGCCTACTCACGCTTTATGCCCAGTCATCACGAATAACGCTCGGGGCTTCCGTATTACCGCGGCTGCTGGCACGAAATTAGCCGCCCCTTTTAATCCTTCTAATTAACTTTGACAAATTTTACTCAAAGTCAATCGAGTACTTGCAAGTGCATATCTATTTATCATCCTTACTTCACTACGTATAAGATGTCTTGCAAGGAACTAAGTACAGTCATTATAATCCCGACAACTTGGAGTTTAAGACAAAACGCCGTCCGCCAAGTGAAACTCTCTAGTAGTTTGGGATTGGATTTCTAGTTTTCTAGAAATCTTTTTTGCTTCCTCCACGAACCCTTGTAAAATCAAGCGTTAGCTTATTGTTTACTATTCCCTACTGCAGCTCCCCGTGGGGATACGGACCTTATTGCATTTCCGTCACGGCGGTACTCCCTCTCAGGACCGCTAAAGATCGTAGTCTTGGTAGGCCTTTACCCCACCAACTCACTAATCTTACAGAGGCTATACACTCGGCGGTTTTAACCTTTTATTCATCGTAGATTTGTTACGACCGATGGCTGTATTTCTACCTCTGCCCTTGTCGTTCGTGCGCCACTTATCATATGATACGTTCGACTAACATGTATTAAGCAGGTATTCTAGCATTGTCTCGGAGCCAGGATCAAACTCATATACGATTTACTGCAACCTTATATCTCTTTTCGTAGAGTATGACTCTACTTATTCTATACACTATACGCCGGCGCCTGGAATCGCACCAAGTCCTTAGGATCATGAGCCCTATATGCACCTTTTACAACTCGCCGGCTTTCATTATAATTCTTCCACCTAAGGAAATCTAAACACATTTCTATTTTACATTTACTTACTTATTTTTACTGTCAATCTTTTGTATAGTCTGTACCTTTTTAGTTACTTTTGCGGCCTTTACCCCCACCAACTCACTAATCTTACAGAGGCTATACACTATACGCCTCAAATTACTCTATATTATATTTTTAGTATTTTGACAAACTTTATCAAACTCATATACGATTTACTGCAACCTTATTCTATACACCCGTAGCTGGCGCCCCGAGGAACTCTGGGGCTTTGGGTACCCCTACCTTAGTGATTAAATGGGGTACTTATCCGCTCGAAGCGGTCCTTTATATTCGGCAAATCATTGCCGACCCCAACGAGAATCGCACTCGTGTTTTCAGCTTAAAAGCTGCTGTCCTACTACTGAACGATGGGTCTTTTACACCCCCTTGCTATTCTGCATCCCTTTTCCCACCTCCCATGGTGTTTGGAGTTTCGGACACTACTTCCATGGGACAACTTCTTTCGAAGCCGATCAGTATTCCGAATTCCAAATATCTACTGAGACATCTGATGAGAAGGAACCAATCCGCACGAGAAATTTACTTATGGTGTCTTATGGTGTACTTACCGGTTTTCCTCCTATAAGTTTTCCACCTATAAGTTTTCCAATCGATCTAAGAAAGGTTCACATGGAAACCATCCGGTTCATATGGTTCACAGGGAAACCAACCATACAAGATGCAGAAAATAACTCCCTAGTTCTAGGTATTCGAGGTTGACGTCTTCACCTTATAGGGGGCTAACTATTTACTACTTCCCGTTCCTTCTAATTTCACAAAAAAGCTTAATATCCACTACTACCCTTAATAATGTATCGAAACGAATCTTCCACCTAATCAAATCTACACACATTTATATTTTTAATTTACTTACTTCTTTTCTTATTCTTAATCCTTTGTATAGTCTCTACTTTCCTAGGTACTTTTGCTCAACAAATTAGTCTATATTATATTTTTACTATTTTTAGTATTTTTACAAACATTTTACGAACATTTTACTTATTTTCTTTTCTTGTTTGCTATTGATATGCTTTATTGCTTGAGTTTCTATTAATTTATACTTTATCGAATAAATTTTTGGTTTAGGAATATAATTATGAACTTTATTCTAATTCCTTTTAATTTGATAAGAACCATACCGCGTTGAATATTAAAATACAAAATGAACGAATTAATCAATAGATAAAGATATTCATTAGAAGAGAATCACAATGTAAGTATCCACAAGAAAGAGTAGAAACCATAAAGTAGTATAAATAAATTGGGAAATTACGAAAATTGAAGATCTAAGCATGGGGAATGAAAACTCTATCATTATTTTCATTTCCATCATCACTAAATCAACGACCAACTTTTTTCAAGAGTCCAACTTGATTATCCATTTTGGAATACTACTTGGATTCGATGGATTCGCACAATTTACTGTTGAACAACTCCGAATTTGAACATGAAGTTTTGAAAATAAGTTTATGATACCCCCAGAGACATCTATATCTTTCACATTACCAGCATAAGTTTTAAAGTCACCTGAAGAATAACACGCATGCTACAAGTAGGAGCTAGACTAGTATGGATTGGTTTATCGTATTCGATCGTGAAAAATTTTGTGATAACCCTCTGTAGCACTATGATGACGTTTTACAATCGTTATTTTGATAGGATGAAAATTTTAACTCCATTTATCTGTACGTGAAATAAAAATAGTCGATAATTTTTGTTTTGGACATGTGATGTAGGAACCACTTCTACTAATTATAACGTCTGCTTGATTCTGAATTATTGTTTCAGGACAAATATACTTCTTACTCATAATTCTTTTGATACTGATGCCTTGTTTGGTTTATTCAATGTTATAACCTATATTCCACAAAACGAATTTAAGTTTTCTTGTAATAACCTTCATACAAATCTTTTTTGATAATCCAAAATAAACATATACTTGAAAGATTGAAAATAAAATAACCAATAAAGCTGAAAAAGAATCGAACTAAACCAACACCATAATAAAATAGAAGTAATGTCTACTGTTTCAATCTTATTTTTATTTTTTTTAATATTCTTTTTACTTTTACTATTCTCCTTAAATTTTTAATTCTTTTTATTCTTATAATTGAATTTTCTATTTCTAATGCCCATGGAGCTCTAAAATTATTTAATATATATCCGGGAATTAGATTAATAAAAGAAAGAGAATAGGTTTCAGGTTTATAGAGTAATTGCATAAAACTATCATCGAACATAGGACTACGACGACTATAAAATTTATCAATATTTAACAAAAGTTGATACAGATGTGCGAAAGGATAAACATAAAAAACTTTAGTTAATATCAACTCATTCAATAATAAATCATAACTAATCGCACTAAAAATTAAAATATAATGAAGTTTTTCTATAAAAAAGCTAATTAACCTATCCCCGGTATTATAAATAAACCTGAAAAGTTTATTTTTTAAATATAAATTATTCTCTAATTCAGTTAAATTTACAAATTTTCCATCTTCCCAAACCGGTATCTTTCCAAGTAACAAATAAGAAATAAGATTATCATAAACCATTTGAATTTCTGAAATCAAATGGTTTACACTATATCTGCCCAATATACTTCCAGCCATATCCGAATACAAATCATACTGAAATAAATACAAATGTACACGCTGAAAGGATTTATTAAACGATTTTTTAAATTTGACGAGGATCAATACTAATAAAATAAATGAAAAAATAGATAAAAATAAACAATAAATTCCATCGAACAAAGATAATTGTTGATATGCTTTTAATAAACGATCATATATTTCGTTTATTTTTATTTGCCCATTTGTATTTAAGAGCTTTAATAAAAAGAATCCAATTACAAATAATAAAGTATAAAAAATTATTGCTAATCCAGTTAGTAAAAATTGTTTGATAGTTTTGATTTGATAAGAAAGGATAACTATTTGATAAAAATTATTGCGATAATTTCTAAGTTCAGATAATTTAGAAAATCTCGGACCATATGGTTTTGGATATTTAAATAACAAATAGATTAATAACAAAATCACACTTAATAGGACGAACCTTAATGAAATTATTTTTATATAAATAAAAAAGTTGGTAAAGTAAATTAAATACTTAAAAAAAGTTAAAAATAAAGCTAATAAATAGGTCATAACTTATAAATCGTCTGAATCTAAAAATTGTTGTAATTTTGGATTAATTCCTGGCATTTTAGCCGCTTTTTTTAGTGTTGCATTTCCATAAGCCCCTATTCCAGCCTTTAAACCCCTTAAAAGTCCTGTATCATCAACATTATTATTTTTTTCTGTAGGTAATGGAATTCTATCTATAATTTTTTCTGAAACGGTAGGTAAAAAGGGTTTTACATCTGTTGGGTAGATAATAGATATTCGTAATTCTGATGGATAATATTCTGTTTTTAACATTACTTCATGAATAATTTGATTTTTTTGTATTGTGGATATATTTATATCATATGCAATTGATTTAATTTTTAACTCAATATTAAGTAAACTTTTATGTAATACCGCGTTTGCTTTTGCCTTATTTTTTAACCCCTCAATATGTCCTAAAATTTCATTTATATAATTTTTTTCAAATTTTGTCTTAAAATCGGTATACTCTAAAGGTCCTACTCTTTGACCAGTATAGGAAGTAGATTTTGTCATCTTTAAATCATATAAACGTTTGTCTCCAGAGAATTGAATACTGTAATCTGGAGTTTTTTGATTTGTTTGTTTAATAGCCTGCTCAATTTCTGAAGGGAATGTTTTTTCGATATGACAGATTACATCATCCCCTTTAAACCTTGGCAATGGATTATCTCTTACGATAAATTTATTTTCAAAATAAGGATGATTTTTCAATATATTACATACTACTAATGCATTGGTTACAGTAGAATAATGCACAAAATCACCATTAACTGAAAATGGATCTTCTATTATTATCTCTGGAAAAATGCCTTTTATATCACTACTTCGCAATTCCGAATTCTTTATAAAAAGTTCTAAACAACGGAAATACATTTGATTTGCATATTGTGGATTTTTTTGCAAGAACTCTTTATGTAACGAAATAAATGATAATGTTGAAGATAAGTTAGCTTCCGATGCTAAATGAATAACTTCTGCAAATTTAGCTATAGCTTCTTTATGCATATGTCATTAAAAATAAATTAGGTAATGTGAACGATTTGGTCATTAATTTGCTGTCGCTACATATATTAAACATGGCACTAGCATAGTTAGATATAGATATAGATAAGTCTTTACTTCCCACGAATTTTATGACTCTGTTAGCTAGTATGAGTCTTTTAACTAGTACGAGTCTTTTAATATCACCAAATTTAATGATCAAATATTTTTCTTTTTTCGAACCTTTTATGCGAATATTTATCAAACTAATTGTTACCATACTTAATATTCTTGATATTCTTTGACCTTTCATTACAATAGACAAACAATGATTTCTAATGTACAAATTAAACTTAAAACTAAGAACTAAGAACTAAGAACTAAGAACTAAGAACTAAGAACTAAGAACTAAGAACTAAGAACTTAAAATCTTAAGGAAGCCTTCATTCATAAATCAGTATAACACAATCTTAGATCAATTTAACACCACTATTCTATATTAAATATAATAGAATCCATAAACCAATATTTCGTACTTTTATTCTTCTTTTTTAACGGAATTATTTTCATATTTTCTTTTATATCATGGATCTCTAAAGAATTTTCCTTATATTTGTAAATGAAAGGTTTCGTATCTTATATGATTAAGGATCACGGACCTGGTCGGCGATTAACCAACTTTCTCAAGAGTCGAACTTGATTATCCATTTTGGAATGCTACAGATCCGTTTTGTTTATTACATATCATCTTTTCCTATTATTATGCTTATTATCATTAATCCAGTTATTAACCCTATATTATATTTTATATATTTCGATATTTGATTTTTTAATATTTGAAGTAGTATTTATATCACGCTAATTAGAATTCTAATGATTGCAAAATCCATTTTAACGAAATAAAAAATATACTTAATAAGAAGACCTAAAAACCACTCCAGTACGTAACATTAGTAAGTGTCGATGATATCCTAATCGATCTCAGGTTTAGTTTCTTTAATCGCAGGATGATGATCTCTTGGAAAAGCAGCGATCATCCAAATCCTTAAAAATTTTTGTATTAATTGATTGAATTTTTTCAAATGGTGTCAACGATTCATTTTCATCAAGAGCTTTTATTTTTACATAAAGATCCTTATAATTATCCATGCCATTTTTTGAAATATCATTCATTTTTTGTTCGTTCTACAAAAGTAAATAATTTTGGTATTCACTTATAATCATAACAATGAGCATTTAATTGAATGTCACAAATACTATTTTCCTGTTGCCTTAATTGAATCAACACTAAATTAATATAAACTCGAATTGATTTGATTATGATCAAATTTCTTTAATACGGTTTGAATGATTATGTTAATTTCAATATCACTATTAAATTCCCGATTACAATACTAATTGACGACATCTTTTACTAAAAAGTTCTTATTTTTCAAAGCTACTTCTAAAACAACTTGAAAATAACGATTATTAGCTCTTTATTCGGTCATAAAAGGCTTGTAATATTGCCAAATCATTATTTTGTTCTACTTTCCAGTGTCTTATCACGTAAGAAATGATCCCATTCTCTTTCGAGTTGGAAATTCTCAATCCTAATGATGGTAGACATCGATCTCTCCAATATCCATAAATTTCGGTAATGCTTAATCCTTGATTTCCTCCTCCATTAGTCTGATTAACCCATAATCCTGTTGTAATTTGTTAATATTTTCCTATTAGTATTAACAAATAAAATAAAAATCCTACAAAATATAACATGTAATATATCGAGAAAAGTTGTATTTTATATTTATCATAAACATTTATTATGAAATTAGTATATAATCCAGTAAGCATATTATAATAAAAATTCCAAGCTTTTTCTAAATGTTGATCATTTTCTTCCTCATGCTTTAAGATTTTTTCTTGTATGCTAATTTCACTTTGATCAGTTAAATGTTTAATTGTTATATGAATAGTTTCCGTTTCTTTATCATAATAAAAACTAAAATAATTTTCATACGACCTTATTACTTCTTCCGTATGAAAATTTAGAATACCAAAATATCCTTTTATTATTAATGGGAGCAATAATAAGGGAAGTACCTCATAAAATAAATTTAATTGCTTAAAATAAATTACTTTGATTACCAATACCATACTAACAATCAATCGTGGAAATACAATTAAAAATATATAAGCTAAATAAGGTAATAATTTACTATGATTAAAACGAGAAAGTAAAAGTAAATAAAAAGCAATTTTTTCAATAGCATAGTGTATCTTACGAGTTTGATTATAAATCATAACATAAACTTCCAAAGGACCATCTATAAACGCTTTTTTTATTTGTTGTACATATTTATATATTTGGTATTTATTTGCTCTTTCTTCCATGATTATCAATTTTTTTATTATACTTCCTGGTTCCCTTGGTAAATATTTGATTAAATTTAATAAATAATATATAAATAATATTCCAAATATTATTGTAAGTGAGAAAATGATAAAAAAGGTTAAATCATATTCATTGGTAAATAATAACTCTTTTGGTAGTCGAACACGAATAAGCCTATTCCAAAGAATAAAACTAATATAAGAAATCCCGAAAAATATACTAATAAAAGTCCAATTACTTATCATCTGCATCTTTAATTAAAGTAGGAATAAAATTTGTCTCATTATGCATCTTTTGTGTACTAGATTTAAATTCTCTTGTTTTACTAGTAGTATGAGCCTTAGTATAAACCCCTTGCACGTTGAGGACCTTGTTTTCCATTCATCAGAGTAGAAGAAACATTCTTTACAAGGGTACTATCTAAGTTGGTAGACTCAGAATTCGAACTAGTAGCATTTCCTATGGCCTTACGATCATTAAAAGTACCACATAAATGTGTACAAACTTTCTTTGTACAACCCGATTCATGACAACGTTCACGATGAAACTCACTATGACGAAAACTCACACCGTCGGATTATTAATATCACCTTGAGGATCTGTTGTGTTAGTTTCAGCAACATTACACGTATACTTGGCGTATGTCCGTACATTTTTTACTGATGGTAAACATCTAGAAGCAATTTTTGGTGCACTAGAAGTATACATTGTTCTTGAAATCATATTTATTTTTGCAGAAATTACAACAACTATGGATACCTCTTAATCTAATATAATAATGCTTATTCATACGTTTATCATAATTATTAACGTAACATTGTGATTTGAAACTTTTTTCATAAAAATTTACTATACCAATTTTCATAATTATTTTTAAATACGACTCGAAATGGCTTCTCATTCCATTTGACACAATTTTTAATTTATGATTCAATGACTGTTTCGAGGTTCCTCGTCAGCATATGGGTACCAACCCATAGAACAGTCGTCACTGCCAAGGTTTTTATCCTTGTGGAATCGATCGTGGGATCGTTGTATCTGATGACTTTTCTTACACCTAATAAGATACGAAGGGCCAAGAAGTGTTTAGTATTGTTATGCTAGCAATTTTTGTCCCCGCCCCTTGCTATTCTGCATTCCCTTTCTCATCTTCCATTAATTTTTCCACTCCCAGTTCTAATTATATGGAATTTCTACCAGTTACGCGCGCCATGTGGAAACACTGGGACGTCTAATGAGAGGTTTACTTATAGAGTACTCACCCCCGTTTTCCACCTATAATTTTTCCAATCGTTAACGTAACTACGAGAGGTTTAGTTATAGATTATACTCACGGATTTCACCTATAAGTTTTCCAGTAAAGGCGTGAAAATGCAGTAATAACTCCCTAGAACTTTTTCTCTTTATCTAGGTATTCGAGGCATTCGTCTTAGCCTTATAGGGGAGGGGATAGCCTGGTTTTATATGAAAAATATAATAAAGAACTATAAGACTTTACTAGCATACTCTTTTGGTTATTAAATAGGGGTAGATTGGAGGTTAACCAATACAAAAGCGATAAGCTATAAATACTACTACCCTTAATAATGTATCAAATTATTTTCTGTTCTAATTTGTAATATCACAAAGAAGCTATATATCCACTACTATCCCTAATACTATATTAAATAAAATCTTCTACCTCCTAGGGGTACAATAATAAATAATTTTTTTAATTTACTTACTTATTTTCTTATTCTACATTCTTTGTATAGTCTCTATTTTTCTTAGTTACTTTTGCCCAACAAATTAGTCTATATTATATTTTTATATTTTTATATTTTTATTAATAACAAATGAATATGGTTACAAAATAAAAACGTATTATGTAAGTGATGCTTCTAATGCAGATTCCTTTACTGCATCAACAAATGCTGACAACGGCGTACCCTGATATTCGACCGAATTTGTTACTGAGTCCCATGCCTGACACGATGCCAGATACAAAGTAGCTTTATATTTGGCACCTTGTGCTGAAAAACCGAAATTTCTAAAAACGCTATATATTTCAGCTCCTATTTTAGCTTGGGTTTCCAAGTCAAATATATTAAACCCGTGTTCCAAATTAAGTTGTTTCATATAAAGCATGTCAGTAACAACATTTGTTTCCCCATTACGGGGAGCTAAGTATTGACAAATGGAAAAAGCTAACGATGAATAAGGAGAAATACTAAACCCTGACGCAGGTTCAGGGCTAGCACTCCGAGAGTTAGAAAGAGAATCGTTTCCAATTAAGCTCGAAGAAGAATCGCTTCCAAAATCAAAGCCAAGGAAAAAACGTCTTATTAGTTCAAGGATTAAAGCAAGAAAAGATAATAGTCCCCATAAACCCAAACCCTTCAAATTGGGTTTCTTTTCAGTTTGTGAGAAATCGGAGTCAGAACTAGTTTCAGTTTGTACACCGATATTCTCACAGTAAATCATACTTAACGGATTTAGAAATACCAAAAACATAAATAGGAATACAGTAATCAACTTATTATAATACAGAAAATAAGAACATATGAATTTCTTCATTTTTTTGTTTCAAAAAATTCATTAAAAAAAGCATGTGGTCTAGGTTTACAGGATTATTTTAGCCATTATTTTTCCAAACATGAGCCCCCTCCCGTGAAGAATTTATTGGCCTTATTAATCCATAGTCTATAGTCCGAAACCCACAAGAAGAAGAAGAAGCTCGATTATTTCTCTGTAAATTTCAAGTTACCGAAATTCTATATATTTTTTTAATTATAACCCAGGAATTGGATGATATCCAAATTTTGCAAAGACGTAAATTTCTATCGGAGTCAGAATATAAGGCAATAATGTTTTCGTAAGTAATACGATTGGCGTTAAAACATATACTACGTTTATTATTAAACACAGACTTATAATATAACTAATAGATGAAGGTATAGCTATAGTACCCGCATATTTTAGTGATGACGAAAAAAACATTGTTTTTAAAACACGAAGGTAATAATAAGCAGATAATAACGAGGCTATTAAGAGAACTAAATTTGTTGTATATAAAGATTCCGAAAGTGATGATGTTAATACGATAATTTTAGCAGAAAAGCCTATAAGAGGTGGGATGCCTGAAAAATTTAAGAAGGCAATCGCAATGGTTATTGCCAAAAATAAATTTGTTTTTTTAATCAGTGCTAAATCACGTAAATTATGTATTAACGGAGTACCATCATATCGTCGTAAAAACAATACAACACAAAAAATTGAAGTTAAAACTATATTGTACATTACAATATATGATATAAGGGCCTCAAGTGAAAATAAAGTATTAGTTAATAATGGGGTTAATAAAAAAGCATTATTAGCAATAGCCGAATATGCCATAAATGTTCTAAAAATAACAGAACTAAAAGCATAAATCGTTCCAATTAATAATGATACTATTATTATTAACGAGTAAATATTTTGAATTTGTAATGAAGAAAGAACATAAAGAATATAAAAAAGTGGAATTTTTGGCAAAAGTAAAAACATATATGTTAATATAGGAGCCGAATTTGTATATACTTGTGGAGTCCATAAATGAAAAGGAGCACATCCTAACTTAATAAATAACGCAATCAAAACTAATATTACACCAGTTTTTAATTGTGAATAATCTTTAGTCGTAAGAAGAATTGTTTGTACATCAACAATTTGTAATGATCCTGTTTCTAGAAAAATTATTGATAAACCATACAAAAGAAAAGAACTGGCTATTGATCCAAAAATAAAATATTTTAAAGCTGCTTCTGTTTGTAAAAAAGCACGGTTAGTTTGATAAGAACATAATGCATAAAATGTGAATGACTGTAATTCTATTGCCAAAAACCAAAAAAATAAATCTTCACTTAGCATTACAGAAAGCATACCCAAAATAGAAATCATTAACAGAAGAATATAACCAGTTTGTACTACTAAAAAACCTTGTTTAATGTAGGTATAAAAAATTAGAAGATATATTGTTGAAAATACAAGAAAAATTATTAATAATGATTTCGAAGCAGTGCTTAAAATATTATTCGAATTATTCAAAAATAGAATTCCAAATAATACATAAGTATATAAAGATAATAAAAGAAAATTTTTAGCTAAAGCAATTTTTAGATACGTTAAAAAGCCCGCACATAAACATAGTAATAAAAACCCTAGTAAAAAAAATTCAATATCAAGCAAGGAAATTATTTTTGTTGTCATTAAAAATCCACTTGATGAAATAAATTTCATTATTCTTAAAGAAATTACAATTCTATTGATGATAACGAATGATCTATAAAAATTTGATTTACAATTTTGTCATTTAATAATTTATGAGTTTCTTCTGAAATACCATCCTTATTTGTGGGTGGAATTTTTCTTGTAATAAGATAATCAGAAACTTTAATCATACGTTTTTGACATATAATTAAAGCCTCTTGATACTCAGGTTTTAAATCTTTAATTGCAAAATTAGGAGATAAAAGTAATGGCGGTATTTTATCCGAAAATAGGTGAAGATTTGTTGACCAGATATCTACATGCATTTCAAAATCGGAACAAGACGACTTTAATTTTGTTAGTGCAAGTTCTTGTTGAAAAGTTAAAGTTCTTTTATTACGAAGCTCTCGTATAAAAAAATCTATCGTTTTCATATAACGACTTTCATCTACATGTGACATCATAGCAAAATTACCAATTCCCGTTGATGTCTTTTGATCCATTCCTACTATCCGCTTTTCTAAATATTTAGATTGATACTTAAAATTAAAAACTAGATCAGGCCTTGTTTGATTTTTTATATCAATAAGTTGATCTTTGAAAATAGATACTTGAACTCCTTTATTAATAATTCCACTAAAACGAGTAACTGCATTATATTCAACAAACTGAGTAAAAGATGGTGTATTTGGAAAATTAAAATGTACATAACAATTACCTGGATAAATATTATTTTTCCCTGAATCTGCTGCCTTAATAACCGAATAATGTGACCATGATGAATATAAAAGAGTTATTTTATCCCAAGGACTTCGTGCAAAATAACCAGAAGCTTTATGAAAAGATGTTGCACTTAACGTATGAACCCAACGAATACCATTTAATGTGTAATAACTAGTTTTAAGACGCATACACCAAGGTTTATTTGTAACAAAAACCTGATACCCTAAAGTTTTTCCATGATATAACGGAATATTTCTTTTGGATAAATATGATTCCGCCAAGCGATTCAGTTTTTCTTGTTCTTCTACAGTAAATGTAACATTAAAATTAAACCGATAATCATCAATAGAAAAATTTTTCCAAAAATGAACTGGATATCTTGGATTTTCAAAATTTCCATGAAGATAATCTGATGCATCCACTGCAAAAGACCAAGGATAATTTGAAAAGCTATTTAAACAATGAAAAAAAAAGAATAATATTGGATACCAAAACATTAAATATACCGAATAAAATA